>Ga0335069_10007707_pt1 | contig 15507 bp, 30 predicted proteins | sample Lox_Sample_11_FD_206714 | JGI IMG/M metagenome (GOLD analysis project Ga0335069, IMG submission 206714) | Soil microbial communities from Loxahatchee National Wildlife Refuge, Florida, United States - Lox_Sample_1.1 | ecosystem: Environmental > Terrestrial > Soil > Wetlands | place: USA... | reverse complement strand
CCGTTCGTGAGAATGTCGAGTCGAATGCGCTATTCCGCGTTCTGGTGCTGGGTCACAGTGTGCCGCCTGAACTCTGGCGATCGTGTGCTCCCCAGGTCGAGCGGCGGCTGGTATCGTCAACGAGTGCTCATGACGATTAGCAATAGGCGACTATTTCTGTCGCGACTTATGGTGCCCCACTCGTGACCGCGGGCCTGCTGACCTTCTCCGCCGCGTTCGTCTCACCCCACAGGAGCGTCATGCCGGGGCGGTTGCACAGGTACAGTCGCAGGTGGAACGCGCACGATAGCTGGACTACTGACGCTTGGGGCACCACTCGACTCGGCTATACTGGCTTCCCAACAAAAATGGGCTGCGGTAATTTCTCACTCCACTCGACTCGGCTATACTGGCTTCCCAACAAAAATGGGCTGCGGTAATTTCTCACTCCTCGGAGGGCTCAGGTAGGAATTAATGGTCGTCGCCCTCCAAAAGTTCCACGCGCAATTCAGCCACCTAAAGCTGCTGTCGTTCTCCAGCAGTGCCAGGCGCCCGCCGCGACCCATCGACACAATAGTCCCGTCACCGTGGACGCATATTGGCAACATTCACGTTAGGATCACAGTGCTACACTACCCTCGGCACCGCACGACGATGCGGAGCAGTAATTACTGATGGTCGCCGCCCTTTTGAGATTCAACAATTGCATGCGACCTGGGCCGTCAATGTCTCTGCGGTCATTCTCCGGCTGGCGCGCCAACCACTCCCCGCGGCCCATCGTCACAGTGCCGACGCAGTTCTCGTGGCTGGCTTTTGGCGCGGACGGCATAGTATTGGTGGCAGTTTCGAGCCAGCACGGCACGAAAATTTGGGAATACTGATGGTCGCCGCGCTCGCGAAGTTCAGCGGACATTACAACTCAACGACGACATTCACCACCTACACCACGGTCGCCGAGAATGGCTACCGCGTAACTATCACAACTTTTCTGCAAACCTGGTTCGACTTCTACGTTAAAGTGCCGATTGTCGGTTGGCAAGGCTCAATAATACGATCGCGCGAGACGAGCCCGTCATGGTGGCGCTAATGGTCGCCGCGCTCGCAAAGTTCAGCGGATACCTCGGCGCATTTAATCGCCGGCCAGCAATCATTTGTCGAATTGGAACCAGCCGCAGTCGCTGCACGACAACTGGGGCTGGGGTCGCTCTCATGACATGGTCCAAATTCCACGTTACGATACCGGCGGTCTGCGAGCTGGGCTCCACAATACGATCGCACGAGCGAGAATTCTAATGGTCGCCGCCCTGCACAAGTTCAGCGGAGTACTCGGCGCGTTCTGGCGTCGGCCTGCGACCACTTCTTCCCTAATCGCAACCGCCCAGACGCCGCATGCCTACCGGCGAACCAACATCACGCTCGGCGGCGAGCGCGGCGTGAGTTTGAAGATGCGGCAGCTCGCAGTCGGCCACGGCAGCAGCGCGGTGACTGAAAGGTACGACCACGCACGCAAGGCAGCAACGAACGCGCCGGGAACGTCTTTGCGGACATGATCGAAGACGATGGAGAATCCAGAGCGATGTACGATCGCCGGGGCAAGGCGGCCGAGAACGAGGCTGTCGGGAAGTTGAAGGGCTTCGACGACGAGTAGTTTGGTTGCGCTGATTCTCGCGAGGAGAATTGACCGATGAAGATCATCCACAAAGTAATTCGGCGGCAGCCGAGCACAACCCCCAACGGCAAAACGTGGGTGCCGGACCCCAAATTTTCCGCCGAGGAGGAAGCTCAGCTCCTCGATCAGCAGGCGGCAGAAGGCTGGGAGCTGGTGTCGGTGGCGATGACGACCAGCGGCGGCCAGCGGGGCAGCATATCTGGCGGCGAAATTCGATACTACTTCCGTCGCCAAATTCCCGCAGATCCGTACCGTGAGAGTGCTCGATGATGAAGTTCAACGATTACCGCAGCAGCGTTCTCCCTCTCGAGCAAGAAGTCGCCCACCGAGCCGGGCAGCTCGGCGTCAAGGCTGACGACCTTGCCGCGATTTGGAAGCTGCTCGGGCCGCTCGAGGTCAAGCGCGAGGCCGGCTGTTTCCACCGTGACCACAGCATGCGGGTGGGCTTGCTCGCGTCGGAGATCGCGCAGTTTACTCAGATGGTCTGGTATAAATCGCACGGTCGCGCCCTCTTCTTCGCCGGCCTACTCCACGACGTCGGTAAGGCCCTGGTCCCGGCGTGCACGCTCGCGGCCACCGAGAAGTGGACCAGCGAGGACCAGCTCGCGATGGAGGCCCACGTCATCGACGGCTTCCGGCTCCTGCGCGACCGCTTCGACTTCACCGCGCACGTCATCATCTGGCACCACAGGTTCCAGACGCGCGGCTACCCGAAGGAGTTGCCGGCGCCGCTCCAGCCGTTCTCGGAGGAGACGCTGAAGCTCGCCGAGCGCTACGGGCAGATCTTGATGCTCGCCGACGTCTACGACGCCATGCACCGGGTCAACTCGGCGACCGGCGGCGAGTTCCTGTCGTCGGAGGAGATTCGCTCGCGCATGGAGAAGCTGCACCCCGAGATCTTCGGCGACTTGGTGCCGCGGTTGTACGCGGCGGGGGTGTTGAGATGAGCGATCGACACGCGGGCGGTGTTTCTGGCTCTTCGCCAGTTCTCGGTGCGCGTCAGGATCCGCCGATTGCTGTTCTACGCGAAGTCGACCCGCGCGACGTCGATCGTTGTAACGCCGAATACGCACCTTATTTTCTGGGAATGAAGAGCATTCGTTGCACCAGTCGACAAGGGCACGACGGCCCGCACATGCATGAGGATATTGCTCTCGGAATCGGTACGACGGGTGTGCCGAGCGCCCGCTGCACGCACCAACGCGGTCAAGTTCAATGTACGCGCGAGATCGACCACGACGGCTGCCACAAGTTCGACATAGCTGCGGCGCTTTATCCGAGCACGCCGCCGGGATGCACGCTTGAAAAGCCATATCTTGACGCATTCAAGATATTGGACGCGGACTTTCGTGGAGACTGGGTTTTTCAAGCAATTACTGAGGCACGCAATGGAGACGAGGAAGCGGCCAGAAAAGTCGTCAAGCATCTCCAATATTGGGCGAAAAGAAATCGACCCAAGAGCAGCCTGGTCAACGATATGGAGGCTGTTGCCCACTTGCAATCCGACCTCTGCAAAGTCGCTACCAGAGCCCTCGTTTTTCTTTCAACCCTGAATACGCAAGATCACTCGATCAAAGAGCAGCGCGAGCACCTGGATGTGGTGCGGGCGCTCAAGAACGCTCTGAAGCCGAACGCCGAAAAAGAGCGCAAATAAAATGACCTTCAACATCGCCACCGCGCACGAGGCCAAACTCTTCACCCTCGCCAGCGCCGCGTTCGACTACTGCCGTGCCCGCGCACGCCACGTCGAGCGCATGCGCGACGCCCTCGTCGATGTCGTGAACGGCGGCACAGGCACACCGCCCGAGGTCTGCGTCGGTGAGGAAATCGACGATCTCGGCGTCAAGCACAGCCGGCTCAGCCATTTTCCCGACGGCACAGAAAAATGGGTGCGCAACGCACTGACCTTCATCGCGATGGAGCGCGCCGAGGTCTTCCTCAGGTACGCGTACGACCACGCGAGCGCCGAGGAGCGCGAGAGTATGATCTTCGGCGCGGTCACGGCCCTGTTCGCTGACGAGAAAGAGCCGTGGTTCAGCTACGACGCGAACAACCCTGAGGAGAAGGCCGCGGCCGACGCGCGCTCGCAGAGTCACGAGCGCGTCTTCACGGACTTGAAGGCGCTCTGTGTTGTATGGGCGATCGACGGAGGGAATTGATGCGTCAAGTCGTGCTGATTGTGCTGATGTCAGTCCTGCCCTTGTGGCTGTTATTGCTTGGTCGAGTCAAGAGCAAGGGGATACGAGTATTCCTGTGGACGCTGTTTGAATTTCATCTAGTGCTGTCAATTACTGATGGCATTTCAGTGTCGCTAGTTGGCCTGATCGAACTATCTGGCGGTCACGCCCAGCCCGTTGCTCCTTGGCAACGTTTTCTGTACGGCATGACGATGGTAGAGCTTGGCATCATAGCGCTGATCTTCTATTGCAAAACGCCGTCGAAAAAGATGGCGGCGCCAGAAAGCAGGACGATAAATGAAAAATAAGCGAGACGAGTGGCTGTGGCTCAAATACCACGCGATACTGGTCGCAAAGTGCGCCGCCATCTGCGCACTGAATTCCGCAATCCGATCGCGCGAGTGGAAATTTTAATGGTCACCGCCCTACAGAGATTCCGCGGCTTCCTGCTCCCCCACGGAAGGCAATTTTCACAAATTGCCAGCAATCATTGCTATTGCGTGCCAGCAGTCGCGACCTCTTTTTTGGACACGAGATTTAAGCATAGTGGGCACATTTGGACGACGATGCAGTCATGGTGGTGCTGATGGTCACCGCTCTTCATAAATTCAGCGGGAAATTTATCAGCGCGGACTACAAGTCAACGACGACATTCACCAACACCACGCTCACCGAGAATGGTTACCACGTCCAGATAATTCAAACGCGAGCGCGGAGTCGAAGGAGGGTACTAGGCCGATTAGAATCTTTTTCCTTCGGTAGAATGTTGTTTTTCCATAGGCAGGGCTCAATAATACGCTCGGAAGGTTGGAAGCTATAAAATGCTCGCCGCCCTCCAGAGATTCAACGGCAAATTCGGACGCGATCCGATCCTACCGTCAGTCGCGCGCTCCTGCTGGCACTCGCTGACGCAGCCGATCGCCACCTTCCACTTCTCGTGGGCCGACTTTGGCGACGAATACCAAGCGCAGGCGCTGTACTATCCTCGACACGCAACATTCATACCCTCTCAGCAGTCGCCACGCGGTGCCTGGTGACCAGAAAATCCTCCGCCATAGTCCCCGCCCCCAAGAAGTCGCTCGCCGAGCGCCGCCCCGACCTCCGCGGCCAGGCCGAGGAGTTCGCGAACGCGTCCCTCTCCGCCGCGACCCGGAGGGCCATCAAGGCCGACTGGAAAGTCTGGGCTGACTGGTGCGCGGCGAACGGTGTCGCGGCGATGCCGGCGTCGGTGGACGCCGCGATCGGCTTTTTAGTCGACATGTCGAAGAAGGCCGTCGCGACGCTCCACCGCTACCGCGCGTCGGTCGGCAAACTCCACAAGCTCGCCGGCCACCCGTCACCGTTCGCCGACGCGCGGGCGAAGGCGGTGCTGGAGGGAATCCGCCGGAAGCGCGGCGTGGCCCAGAAGGGCAAGAAGGCGATGACCATCGACCTGGCCTCGGCGCCGGGGAGGAGCGAACGTGATCGCGCGATTACGCTATTCGGCATTGCCACCGCACTACGGGGAGACGAGCTGTGCGCGCTGGACACTGATGACGTTGTATTCGATGAGCAGGGGGCGCTGGTTCGCGTTAAACGCTCAAAAACAGATCAGTCAGGCAAGGGGCGCGTCATTGCGGTTCCCGCAATTCCTGACTCGCCTGAGGTGTGCCCAGTGCGAGCACTCCGACAGTGGCTCGCGCTACTCGATACTGGTGTCGTCGGGCCGCTCTTCCGCAGCCTCCTCCGGAATAGCAAACCCTCCTCGCGCCGGCTCTCCCGCCAGGCCGTGAACAAGATCGTCAAGCAGGTCGCCGCCGAGGCCGGGCTCAACCCGAGGGAGTTCGGCTCGCACTCGCTCCGGTCGGGCTACGTCACCGAGGCGAGGATGGCGGGACTCGACTGGTCGGCGATCATGGCCCAGACCGGCCACAAGAAGGTGGAGACGGTCCAGCGCTACGACCGCGGGACGATCGACCCGCACAAGGCGAGCCGGGCGGCGGAGGTGTTCCGGGCGGCGGGCGAGCGGAGGCGGCGAAGGTGAATTACAAGGTCAGAATGCTGATGATGATGACCAAGGTCGATAGGCCGCTGAGGCTGGGCTGGGTCCACCTTGGGGCGTACTCGCAACCTCGCCTCCACACGCTGCGCGCTGGCGCAAACACCGAATCTAAGCTCTGGCGAGTGATCATTCCAAGACTGCTGACGAGAGTTCGCTCACACACAAGCGAGGCGACAAATTGGACCTGAGGACGAGAGTCGATAGCTCATCACTACCGAGCCAGATACGCTTACGCTACCTAATTGGCTGCTATTCGCAGATGAGAATTCGATTGAGGACACGAGTACGCGGGCACAGAATGGTTACTAGGTTATGACTCCACTCCTGAGCACGGTAATCCGCAGCGTGAGCAAGACTAGGCTCGCAGTCCGCGGTGCATGCTCGCAGTGCGCCTCCGTTACGGAGCTGCCTTCGTTACTTTCAATGCACCACCGAGTCCACCTCCAATACCTAATTCGCTCGACAATTGCGTCCGATACCTTGACCTTGGTGCTTTGTTGACTCTCACGCGCTGCCGCAATTTTGGGACCATGATCCGAGCGCGCGGCACCGCGCACGTCTCGACGCAGTCCTCCCCGCAGATCGCATCCACCACGCGGTACCCATATCCAAATTCGTGGCTTTACTCTTTTCCCATCCGCACCATGATCGCGTCCCGGACGAAAACCATGGTGCTCAAGTGAGAGTAATTAGCTACCTGAGATCGACATCGCCAAGAAAACAGTCACTGCCGCAGTCCGCGCGTTTTGCGTCGCGTCTGGGTTACACATACTGGCTGCCCTGGTCCGTCGTTGGAGCAGCTCAGCACGAGTACCGTCGGTGGTGTACCTGGCGCTGGATGAGGCCGCGACAGTGAGAGTCACGCGCAGCTTCTTCTGGTCGTCAGCGAGGGCTTACCGCCACGGAACTGACTTCTCCAGCGAGCGATTCTCCTGCGCCGCTCGCTGCGTGACGTGGACTCGCAACTACCCAAGCGGCGCCTCGCGACCGCTGAAGAATAATTTCAAGCCGGTCGCGACAACTTCTGGCAAGCGCTGGCTCGGGTGGAGCTGGCGCTTCTTCTAAAATTGCCGAGAGGCAGAGCGTGAAATTTATTAGCCGCCGCTTCGACACGTACGCTCACACGCACCGGAGCGACCTCATGGACGTGCTCGGCAAGACGGCAGCTCTCAACTCCCGCCACCGATCGGTCATTGGCTACGCCGGCCCCTGCGGCTTCCAATTCTCACCACTCGGCCTCACGCCAGTTTCCCCTCATGCGCTCACTTCTTGACTTCTCCTGCCGGCGGAGACTGCGGCCCAGCCGGCCACCGCTCCCCACACGCGCACGCGTTCACAGTCGTCCCGCTACTTTTTGCTACGGTCCGCTGACTAGGACGGCGAATTATCACTCCATCGGATTTTTCTCGACGATAGAGTCCGTGCGTAGCTTCTTCCTCCTCCGCTAGTTTGTTGCACAGAAAGTGTTTGACAACAGGGGTCGCCTCTGGGAGACTTCCTCCCATGACCCTCCGGCAAAAAATTCTCCTCGTCGCAGCTCACGGCCTCTGGTTCTTCGCCGCGCTCGCCTCCGTCGCGCTGCACTTTCGGGCGACTTCGGCCAAAGAAGCTTTGGAGGCTCCACCAGCCAAGCCTGCACCGCTCGCCGCCGACCACGCCGTCAACCCCGCCATCGCTGACCACAGCAGAGACGTCTGGTCCTACTCGTCATCTCCGGGAAGTCTCGTGTGTCGTGCGAAGCCGGTCTGCTCGCCCGACGCCCACACCGACCTCGCCGCGCACGGCTCCGGCGGGGCGAATTGGGTGTTGAATGGCCCCCGCAACTCCCCCAGCTTGGCGAGTGACTCGGACGGCGAGATTTCCGTCTTCACCACGAACAGCGTGAAGTTCGGCCCGATCGTTCGACTCGACTTCGGCTGCCCGCTCGACGAGAAGCCGATCGTAACGGTCACGCCCGCAAACCAGGCCGCGTACGAGGCCGGTGAAGTTCGCGTGAACGCGAGCCCCGTCGGATTCAGCTTCCGGCTGAAGAGAGGCGAGCTGACGGACAACGTCGTCTACTCGTGGCGCTACAAGGTCGAAAAGCAGGCGGGCAAAAAGCAGGTACGCTGGCGCAATGCCGACGGCAGCGACAAGATTTTCACGGTCGACAATAGCTCGGCCAACTACGTATTTGCGAACGGCTCGGTTGTCGACAACAGCTCGGCCAACTACGTGATTACGACGGGGGCCGGTGGAACCCACGGCGGGGCGAGGCCGTGACGATGACCCCGACAACTCCCGCCGAGATTTGCCCGAAGTGCAAGCGCGAGCGCGGCAGCGGGCTCCTCAACTGCCTGAACGAGGTCGACTGCCACGACTTCCGCCGCGACCCGGCCGCGCGCGCGGAGTACTGGAGACTGCGGGCAGAGAAGGCGGAGGAAATTCACCGCAAGCTCTGCGAGCGCGTCTTCAGCGCAACAGGTGGAAACGATTCCCTCAAAGAAGTAGCAGAAAAAGCCGTCGAGGCGGAGCGCGAGCGCTGCCGACTCCTCGTCCACAAGGCGTCGGAATTTTTCGCCGTAGAAGTAGAGCAGCGGAAGATCGATCCGCTAGGCCTCTTCGACCAGCTCCAACGCGATATTGCCGCCGGCACCCGCGCGGGCGAGGGGTACATCGAGCAGTTCGTCACCAAAAACATCGCTGAATCTGAGCGCGGAAAGATCGACACGGCCGTCGAGGCGGAGCGCGAGCGCTGCAAGAAAATTGCGCACAAGCACCGCGCCGTCGACGTCTACTGCGAAATCAGCGGTGGAGAGAGCTTCCCGCGGCTGCCGCCGATCCAGATGCTGCTCTGGTGCCCGACCTGCAAGGAGAGGCACGTCGACGAGGGCGAGTTTGCGGCGAAGCCGCACCACACCCACGCGTGCCAGGCGTGCGGGATGGTGTGGCGGCCGGCGGTCGAGGACACCGTCGGCGCGCGGTTCCTACCGGGGTTCAAAATGCCCGAGCAAGATCTGTGATCACGATTCACTGCAAATTGAGCTGCTGCGCGTGCCGCAAGACGGCGGAAGCTGAGATGCCGATCGCGCTCTCCGGCGTTGGCGGCACCATTCTCATCCAGGCCGAGGCACTATTTCAGTGGGCGCCAGAGGGTTGGAACCTTGACACTAGGGAAAACACTTTTTGCAGTCGGGAGTGCCGCGTCAAACACGACTACAGCCCCTCAGGCGCCTGGTGAGAAGATGCTGATCAGCGGCAAACCGATCACGCCGAAAGAGGCGATGACCTCGAAGGCGAACTCGATACCGCCGGAGGTCTTCGACGCGTTCAACGAGCTTTTGGAGGCGCGCTCTGGGCCGACGGCGCCCATCCGCGTCTACATCACGCAGAATGAAGTCGTCGAGATCATCATTCGCAAAATACTCTTGAACGCTCCGCACGACGCTGGTGGCCAGTCGGCTGCGGAGGCCGTCAGGGCGAAAATTTTCAGCGAGCACTGGCTGGACGTCGAGGACGCGTACCGAAAAGCCGGCTGGACGGTCAGATACGACAAACCTGGCTACAACGAGTCGTACGATGCGAACTTCACGTTCTCAGTGCGCAAGTGATAGCCGTGCTAGCAAAAACTATCCACCTTCACCCGTTCAGCCACCCGAAAACCTACCAGCTCGAAACACTGTGCAGCCATCTCGTGCCATTCAGCCACGCCGTCTACGCGAGCAACGACTCGGAGCGCGGAGCCGAACTCGACCGCCTGTGCCCCGTGTGCGCGGTGCTGTTTGAAATGTACCTGGAGCGCGGCCCTCGAAAGTATCGCTGGGCCGGAAACCCGGCCAGCGGGGAGCGCGTGGAGACCGCCAACGCGGCCCCGCTGTCTCGGTCAGCGTGGATTCGCTTCGTCGTCTACGACAAGCAGGCGAACGCGCTGCTGACGGCCGAGGGAGAGCGTCGCGAAGCTCGGCGCATTGCACTTACGGAGAGAGTCGAGTGACACCAGAGCAATTGAAGAATTGGAAGGATCGCCTGGCCGAAATACCGAGCGGCCTCCAACAGCGAGTCGAATTCGTCGACGGCTCGGTCCCCGCTGACAGCGTTGAGGGAAAATTCCGAGGGTGATTGCGGGCAGGCAATGATGTTGATTGCGGACAAGCATGCGAATTAGGGTGATTGCGGGCAGGCGATGTCGACGTGGTGATTGGGACAGGCATGGTGATTGTTGCGGGCAGGCCATGACAGGGCCTAGGAATAGGAAGAAGGTTTTCGATGGAGCGAATCGAGTGCGCCGGCTGCGGCCGGGTGGTGTACGAAGACGTTTCGGGTAACTGTCCCGAGTGTAACTGGCCGCTGTCGCGTGCGAAGAAGACCTCAGCGCTGCCGCCGCCGCGCAAGCCGCTCTCAATCGACGCCGGCCCGCCGCGCGTCGGCGTCTGCGTCCTGGTCTGGTGCGAGGGCCGAATTCTCCTCGGCAAGCGCAAGGGCTCCCACGGCGCGGGGCTCTGGAGCGTGCCCGGTGGCAAGATCGAGGGCGATGAGCCAGCCTGGTGGCGCGCGTACGAGGAAGTGAAGGAGGAGACCGACCTCCGCGTCGCACCGTTCCTCGGGCGGCCTGGTTGGGTCCACAGCATCTGGCAGGACCCGGACAAGGGGCCGCAGAATTGGGTCACGCTCTACTTCGAGGCGGAGATCCGCGACCCGAAGCTGGTGAAGCTGATGGAGCCGGACAAGTGCGAGTGCTGGCAGTGGCATGACCCGCTCGCGCTGCCGGAGGGGCTCTTTTTGCCGCTCCAAAACTTCGTCGACGTCTACCCGCCGGAGACGTGGCGATTCTCAAACCCAAAAATTTCGGCGGCGCGGCAGGCAAACGAGAGCGGACTCTGCGCCGAGCCCGGCTGCGGCGAGAAGTACGACCCGCGCTGGTTTCTCCACGTCAACGGCCGGGATGCCTTCCAGGCGTGCGACGGGCACGGGTGCGAGCGACCCCACCGTCCGTGCTCCGGGTGCGGAGACGGACGGTGAAGTGTAAAAATTGTCGAAACAAAAAATTTTTTACGAAGCCAGACTGGCTGTGCTGGCACCCAGTCGAGTTTACTCTTACACGCGACGCCTTGTCTTTCTCCTACCACACGACAGCACGCACTAATTATTTTTACAGTAATGACGGGCGAAAAAGGTCCGAAGTTCACATCGACTGCGCAACCGTAAAAGATTTGCTCAGTGCGTGGATTGCCGGCAGAACGACGACAGACAGCATCAGCTATGCGACAGTAGAACGACTTCTCGACAAACAGTTACCACCTGGTTGGAAGAAAGCCGCACAACTTCGAGAGCTGGCAAGACTCGCTGACGCCATAGCACAACATCTTGCGGAAAAGTTGGAGCGTGCGCCTGACAACGTCAAAGTAGAATTCGATCGCCAGACGAGCGAGGGACTATGACGCGCGTGAGGCCTCGCCGAGCTAAGAAGTGGTTCGAGAGAATTTACGTGATCATGGTCACCGGGTTTGGCCTGGCGCTCATGTCCGTTCGCCACAGGCGGGGGAGGAAACCGTGACTATTTTTGGATTTCGAACCACGGGGCCAATCCCCGGTCACGACGACAAGTACAATCCAAAGTGCACCGGCCGACGCTGGGCGCTCGTCGCCGACCGGTGGCGAATTGGAGTCGAAGATCAATGGCAGTGGAATCACGGCGCCTGGACTCACTGCCTCCACTATTTCAACGTCGGAATTCGCTGCGACATTCGCTTCGGCCGCGTGTGCGTGCAATACGACGGATTCCACCACCAGATCAACCTCGGCCCATTCTACGTGGCATGGTGGAGCCACCGTGACTGGCCGACGCGGAGCGCGGAGCAATGACGCGCAAACGCCTGCAAAAACTCATCGCGCTCGCTAACGCTTCGTCGGCGAGCCCGCAGGAGCGCGAGACGGCGCGACGATTAATAAGAGAATACCAAGCGCAACGCCAGCGAGTTGACCAGGCACAGCAGCGCCGACGAGTTGAATTCGACGCTAGACTGAAGGCAGTCATAAGAGACGCGCTAGGACAGCAAAGCCAGAAATACGCGGTGATTATCGCCGAGCAGCAAAAGCTCCACGCAGAGGAGCTAGACCGCGCCAAGCAGCTATTTCGCGCAAAACTCGATATTGAGAGGCGCTACCGGCGAATTCGATTCATTATCAACTATGTTTTCATAATACTCGCCCACTGGATCGTCTTCTGGGCGATCTGGTTCGTGCTCAAGGGTAAAAAATAATGTCCGCGCAATTCGTCTCGCTCAACGGCTCAGCCCACCACGGCACGGCCATCATCCGCACCGACGACTCGGTGTGGGTCGTCGTAGCGCTCAAGTGGTGGGATCTGGCGACCCGCCTCTGGTGGTGGCCTCATTCGCCGCGGAAGACGCCGCCGTAGAATTGTGCAAACATCTCGGAATCAGAATCGAGCGGCCAAAGCTGAACCCGTTCGAACTGGCAAAATATTGAAATTCAGATTTCTTGCTACGCATCGGCGGAGCTATAGGAAGAAGCGAATGAGCTGGAAGATTGAGAAGGACAGTGGCGGCAGGCGAGTTCTAAACCTCCCCTACGCGCGAGTACTATACGCGCCGGACGAAAACTTCACCGTCAGCACACCATACTGCGCGGTCAGCATCGAGCGCGCTGACTTCCCCGAGCTGAGAGAGCTGCTCGGCTGGAAGGCCGAAGTCGACGCACTCCGCCAGGTGCTCGAAGACGCGCTCGCCGCGCAGAACTTCAGGTGCCCCGGCTGCGGCGTGTGCGGCTGCGGCCAGCCGCTCGAAGGACACCAGCCCGACAACCACCCTCCCATCGAAGCGTGCGAATCGTACGACCACGTCACGCAGCTTCTAAAATTGCGAAGGGAGGCCGGATTCAAGCGGGCGATGGAGAAGGTCAACTATGCGATCACACAGACTCGTGCGCGCGTCAACACCGTCATTGGGAGCCAGGCGCTCGCGGCGCTGAGGGAGCTGGTCAATGAGATCGTCGATGATGAACAGTAAAGTTCGCCGAGACGGCGGCAAGCGCCCAACTCGGCAAGGGCGAAAGCACGAGCGCTTTTACTTGCAACCAACGCGTTCGTTCCCGGAGGGAGCGCCGCAGCGCGAGGAGTATTACACCGACAAGGCCCACGAGGAAGCCTGCGAAGCCTACGCGGCCGAGTGGCGCGCCGAGTACGAGTGCCCGGGCTGCGACGTCAAGCCGCCAGCCAAGCACTCACTCGACTGCCCGGAGCGCGACCGGTGAAAATTTCAGAATCACAGTTCGACGCACTCGAATTTCTACGCGACAGGGATATTCCCGCCGTGGGCACAATTCACGCGAGCATCCTGCGAGCTTTGGTGCGAAAAGGGCTTATTGAACTAGTCGGCGACAAGTATAAAATCACCGCCGAAGGGCGGTCTTTAATCCCGCCCAGGCCGAGCTATTATTGAATGGCGAGAATGGCGAGAGATCTTAGGCTGCTGACAATGCTGCCGACGCGATCGAAGCTCAGCTTGTGGCCGAACACAATACAGAAAATCTTCCCCGGAATTTCGCCTTGAGCGTCAACGTCGACGAGGAGCCGTGGAAGACCCTGATGGGCCGCGTCATCAACCAGGCGCTCCACTGGGACCAGCCTGGCATCCCGCCCCTCGACCCGGGCGAAATCGCCGCGCTCGCCGCAGTAGTGGCGACGCTCCGCGACCAGCGCGACGAGGCGCGAACGCAGTTGGTTCGATACTGCGCAGGCGAACCGCCAAAGGTAGAGTTCTCGCAGGAGGACCGCGAGCAAGCGCGTAAGCTCGCAGACAGCCCCAAGCCGCACCGAATCAGCAATCAGCTGCTGCAAAAGTGCCTCGACGCGCTCGAATCCGTCGAGCGCCACCGCGCGCAGCTCCTGTCGCTGACCAATACGATGATGGAGGAGCAGCAGGGTGGCCCGGCGAGAATTCCGCAGGAGATCCTGCCCAAGCCGAAAAGAGGCGGCCACACCGCGTACCTCGTGGGATTCATCTCGGTCGAGGGCGAGTTCGTCGGCACTGGAATTTTCAGCGACCAAAATCCGACCTCGAACCATTTTTCGTTCGTCCTCGCCGAAGCCGGCGGTGAGACGTACCAGCAGGCGCGCGACTTCATGGTCGAGGCGACCAATAAATTTCCAAAACGCATGCAGTGGGCGAAACCGGAGAAATAGCGTGGCCAAGATTAGTGTCAAAGAGTGGAAGAGCAGATACCACAAGGCACACGGTCCAGGAGAGGGATCACTCGCGGGCGCAGCCTCGCACAACACATTCATCCTGTTCGTCGCAGAGCACCTGCCCGCGCTGCTGGACGACTACGAAGCCACCATCCGCGAGCGCGACGAGGCGAAGGCGCAGCTAGTCCGATTCCACGCGGGCGAGCCGCCCAAGGTCGAGTTCTCCGAGGGCGAGCGCAGGCAAATACACGACATCCAGCAGAGCAACCTGAGCCGGCGCGCCAAAACGCTCGTGCAGAGGTGCTTCGCCGCCCTCACGCAGGCGGAGTACGAGCGCGACGTCGCGATCTCGACGCTCCGCACCTGGGTCACGGAGCAGACCGGCATGCCGGGCGACGCGCTCCTCGACCTCGTGAAGGGGGCAAAGTTGTGGCGCTCGGCCTACGGACCAACGTCGAGCATTCCGTGGACGGTGGCGATAGCGAGAGCACTGGAAAAAATCAGCGGCGCGGAGAAAGAAAAAGATGAAGATCGCGGAGAACCCGTCAGGCCAAAGCGCGGGCGCGCCATTGAAGCTCTCGGCTTCGAAAACTACGACGGCGTCATAATTCACAGCCGCGACCGCTGCGCCGGCCAGCACTGCCCATTCCACAACCCGTCAAACCACAGCATGAAGTCGTGGCGCATCGTCATTCGCGACTCCGGCCTCGTCGAGCGCGTCTGCGAGCATGGGTGCGGACACCCCGATCCGGACTCGCTCGCGCACCTCGACCCGGACGGGGAGAAGCGCCTCGGCGTGCACGGCTGCGACGGGTGCTGCCAAAAGGCAAAGACAGCGTGTCGAGAGTGCGGCGACACTGGCGTCATCGAGACCGGCAACAATGACGAGCCATGTCACTGCCCGGCCGGCGACGCGGCGATATTCAATACAACCAGAGGCGTGCAAACCGGGCGGGAAATTAAAGCACGCGGAGTCTAGCGGTGAACTACTGGGTCAGCGTCACGGGACAGGTATTTTATTTTGATGGAGTATTTCGGCAAAGTTTGACACCACGAGGAGAGGAGCGCCATCGCATGAGCCGACGACATGATAACTGGCTCAATGCGCAGGCCCAGCTCCGACGAGTGGCCCACGCGCGCAAACCAGACCGACGCAGCCGCGCGGCAACGCGTTTGGAGAAAAAGGAGATTATCCACTGGGTGCTCGGTACCAGCTTCGGACGTCAATATGCGGTCACGCTCTGCCAACAGCGGGTCGCCTACCCTGGCTGGAGGCCACTCACGCCTGGGATGAAGTGGCGCGCATTCGTGAACTGCTCCGAGTGCCTCGTGTGGCTGGACCGCTGGCTTGAGGAGAAGGGCGAGATCACCGTGCCGCCGAGCCCGACCGCCCACACGAAGCTGCCGCGCGCGTTCAACTACGCCGAGTGGAATGAGTTCGTGCTAAATACTGGCG
>Ga0335069_10007706_pt1 | contig 15508 bp, 26 predicted proteins | sample Lox_Sample_11_FD_206714 | JGI IMG/M metagenome (GOLD analysis project Ga0335069, IMG submission 206714) | Soil microbial communities from Loxahatchee National Wildlife Refuge, Florida, United States - Lox_Sample_1.1 | ecosystem: Environmental > Terrestrial > Soil > Wetlands | place: USA... | reverse complement strand
TAACGAGCAATGCAGAGGGAACGGGGGAGTGTTCCCTATTAGCACGTTATTGTACAGAGGGGGCTAGGTGCGCTCCCTGTCCCCAAGTGCTTTCTTTAAATCATTGAGAGTGTTCCAGTGTTCTTGGCAGAATCCGCAGGTGACTGCGTTGATGTCGTTGGTTACCTTCAGCGGCTCGTCTGGATAGTGATCCCCGGCCCAACATAATCCCGCAGGTTCATCGCCAATCAAAGAAAAGTGGGTGTACTTTTTGGCGATGTCAATCGTGTGGAAGTCGTAGTCAGGCTCGCACGGGTTAGAACTCGTGAGGCAGCAAGCGAAACACCGTTTGCATTTTTCGCACTCACAGCAAGTTTTATGCCCGCATGATCGCTGAATGAACTCGTCCTCTCGCAGCAATGTGTCCTGCTTTGTTTCCGTTCCCATACCCCAAACTCCTTTTATTTGCTACGTGGCTAAAATATCACAATGTAAGTGATCCCGTCAACACGGAAAACGTTAGATCGGTATTGTTGGCTTCGATCAACGCGGCTGCAATGGCTTGCTTGATTTGGGTTGCGGTAAGTCCGGTTAAATCATCAGGGGTCAATGTGACGTTGAGTGATGCTCCCCCGTTCACTGTCCCGGTTGCGTGAATCAGTCCGTCAGATGCTTTGTAAGTTGCTGTTGAGATGACGATTGCAATAGACATTACAATTCCCCCCATTCAATTGAACAGTATGCGTTTAGTCCGGTTGTCGTTCCGATAAACTCGATTGCTAGTTCTTCCGTGCCACGAAGAATTAAAGGTTGTTCGTCACCGTCCCCGAATCTATATTCGTACAATGATTGTGTTGCCGTAGTTGCCGCGTTCCCCGGTTGTATGCTTGCCCGTACTGCGCCGATAAGTGTGCCGGGAGTTGGTGCCGTGTTAAACGCTTTCATTTGCCATTCTGGACCACCTATGTTTTTGCTGTCATAAGGTACACCAGCAATTAACGATGGTGTTCCACCTGTTGATTGTGATGAATTTTTAAGTAAGCAGACTTGGAGCATACCCGCTGCCGATTTGGTAAACGAGATTTCAACACGCCGAACCATTGCAATCCGAACGGCATTTGCTCCATCGACGTTCTGTAATGCGAATTGTATGTTTGTGCTACCAACTGCGGTTGGTACGGCTATGTTTGCCGCTGCAAAGGTGTCTTGATAAACAGTGGTTTCTTGTTCGTTGAAGTTGAATTGCTGTTTCATACCATCGACAGCAAGTAGTACCAGCGTACCACCGCGATTGATTCCTTTTACGGAAACATAAAATTGATTGAACTTTCCGCGAAATTGCAACGTGGTACGTGGAACCAATTGGAACAAGTAACGGGAATCTGCAACTGATGTTTGTGAAAGGTTGACACCACACGGAACAAACGAAATACCAACTTGGGGTTGTTCCCCAAATGCAGGGTAATAAATTGTGTCAATGTCAGTTGGTAACGTAACGAGAAAATCAGTTGTCCCTAGTCCATCACGTAGGTATGGAACGCGAACAATCTGAACAACTGAACTACCAGCACCAAGGAATTTTTCTGATTGAATAGGAGTAGGACAAACTACAGGTTGGTTTTGTGCTGCTAAATTCCGTTTGATGTCATTAAGTATTCCCATTGCTAGTGATTACAGAGTCTCACGGTTGAGTCATCGCAAACACAAATAGGTTGGTCAAGGTTACCGGGATAAACCCTTCCATCACCTGAAACAATCGCAAAGGTTATCGGAGCGCGGCAAGATGCGTTCGTTGATATGTCCGGTTTAGGTGGATGCGGTAATGGACTAGAATGTGCGCTTGTGCATGAAATGGTTGTGTACAGACAAGCAACGATGAACGGTAGTAACAATAAAAGTCCATTCCCGTTTACGACGTGCCTTAATCCTTCGGCTATTGCCTGTATAGTTTGGCGCGATGCTTTGGGCAATGCGTTGTAGTTGGTGTGCATATAACCAATTAACCATTTCACATTCAACCGTGTTGATGTTGTACGGTCCATTGTTTTGTGTCCATCTGCTAGCGTGTGGCTGGATCATGGATGCAACCACACGGTAATGTCTCCGAACAATTCCCAAGCAAGTTTGTAAGTTTCGTCAATCATCCGTTGCTTGATCCACTCGGCACTACTTGGAAATGGAGTACCGAACACGACGGAAATACGCCAACCGGAATGGCCTAATGTAGCAACCCATGCGCTAACGCTGATAACGTTGGCATCAGCCAAAGCAGCATAGACAGTTTGAATGAGGGTTTTGATCGGAACAGAGTTTACGTCAATTGGAATGTTGATGTGATACTTAATTGACGTTGTTGGTATTGGAGTTGGTCCCGTTGTCATCTTCGTTTCGTCCTTGCAATCGGAATTGTGGAAATTTTCTTGACACGGCACCAACTATACTATGAGAAAACGCAAAGAACCAGCGGTAAAATTTCCCGTCCGAAGTACCGGGGGTTGGCAACGCTGTTACCGCATAAACAAGCAACCAACCCGCAACCAAGGTTGAAATCGTTTCATGGGTTCGAATCCATATAATCAGGTCAAGCAACGTTAATGTACCTATATCTGATGGTGTACAAAAACGGTGAATTTCCAGCCGTGTACAACGTTGCTGCCGATTGTGTCAAAAGGAAATCGGACCCAAAATAAGTGCTTGGGTAGTTTATGTTGGATGGTTGATAAAGTTGGTAATAGCTATTGCCTCCCTTGATTTGCGGAGATGTTCCGAAACCTACGTTCGTTACTATTATTGAACCATTTGAAAATCCACCAAATATACTACCAGTTCCACTTGCGTATGGAACACCACCCGTCTTGGGAAACTGCATATTTGCACTTGCTTGAAACACTTCGATCATGGTTCCCGGCTTACCCTTTATTAAGGGTATTGCGGTTGCCAATGTGTTGTCGAGTGTTTTAAAAAGTGTGGGAGTAATCAATATCGTTACAACTTCCACGTCATCAATAGGCGTATTGAATACTCCCATTTGTGGTGGTGCTGCCATTTTAGACCCCGCGCTGTGCTTCCAAGTTGGCTTTGGTCACCAAGTCGGATTTGTGTTGGTTCAAAACGTCAATTGCTGCTTGTAGTGAATCCAGAATTTCTTGCGGCACCTTTGCCTTGGTGAATGATGCGATGAGAGATTCCGCAAGGGAAATCCCCACTTCAACAACGGTGATTGGGTCCAATGTGTTCCTACTTTCCGGCAGCTTGTTTTATGTCACGTTCAATTTGAGCGTAATTTGACAATGCTGCCTTTAGTTTGTTTACGGCTTGGTCATAAGCAGGGGACGTTTTGCTTGGTGGTTCGCATGGTGCATTTGATTTGATGTCATCAAACTTGGTGCCAGAGCAATAGACTTCAACGGAATCAATCAACGCATCTTTTGCGGCAACGGCTTGCGACAGCAGAACACAAACGTGTGATGCTGTTCCCGTTGGGGAGTTTGCCGTACATTCGGGATGTTTGCTGTATTCCGATTGCAGGAACGCACGCGAAGCAACGACGGTTTTGTATGCCTGTTGCTCAAGTGGAGAACAAGCAATTGTGAGCAATGTCATTGCAATGGTAAACGCAAGGGAAACAAACAAAAACTGTCTTTGCATGTTTTGGTGATCCTTTCGTTACAGACCAAACAAAGATGACGGGCGAATAAAGGTTAACGTATAACCGGGACGATTGATTCCGCCATACTTCGAAGCAAAAACTTGGGGGATGCTAGCAATGGCTTGTTTTCCGCTGTTCTCCGTTGCGGCGATTGCAGCCTTAATGCTTTGTCCACCTTTAAGTAAATTGGCATAACCAACGCAACACGCTGCTCCCCATGATCCCGCGCAAGTGTTCGACGGTATTTGTGTCACGCTGCCCGATTGACAACCGTTACGTCCCGGTTGAATGACGGGCGAAACTTCATTCCAATAGTTCGACCAAGCAGCATCGACAAGTTGTTGCGCTTGCGTTGCGGTAATCGTACCGTTGTTATAAGCAAGTTGGATTTGAGTCATTGCTTGATCCCAACCGGGAACGGCAGCGGCAACGGCACTATTTTCATTGATGGCAAGTTTTCTGCGTTGTTCCGATGCTGCAAGCAAATTGCCTGATATTGCGTTGAAAGCTGAACCAAGGACGGTGCCAACAACCGGGACAGCGTTTAATACCTTGGAAACTCCACTAATTGCAGTTGCTTCCGTTTGTGCGTTGGACGCTTGTGGAGCAATGATGGTGCCTTGTGGCGGGGGAACGGACGTTGCTTGACTACTGCCGATGGAAAAACCGAGTCCACCGGAACCACGCATAAAGAAAAAGATTGCGGCAATAAGAGCAACAATCAAAAACATGACGTTAAGTCCTTCGAACTACTATTGCTAGTTCGATCACGATGATGAACAACAGAAAGATTGCAACTTCAACTGCAAGTGTTATTTGTTGCTGCGCTTGCGTTGCTTCAGCTTGCAACGTTGCGGGGTCCGTCCCTGTCAACGCTGTGAAAACACCTTGCGAAATGTCTTGTATAGTGCTCATGCTTCCGTTGGTTTAAGGAACGCTGCAACCAATCCAATGATTGCAATGACCAACAACGCTGTCCAAAAATCCATACACTTTTGACAAGACATGACGTTACGATGTTCGCAATACTCCCAAAACTGGACGTACTGTCCGTGTAACTGGCAAATTGGTCACGGCAACTGCAACCGGATTCATCGGCAGTTGTGGTTGCGGTTGACACGAACCCGTCCAAGGTGCTGGAGCATTGGCAGTGTTCAACCTGTTCGTGTCTTGTGATGTCATAAACGGCAGTCCGTCAGGTGTTGGGACAGCGTTCGAGATTACTTGCGTGTTTGCGTTAGCGTTCAAGTTGAAATTCCTGCCGAATAGGAACACCAACACGATTGCGATGATCCAACCCAAAGCATCCATAGTTTATGCCGTTCCGTTGACCCTTGCCGGGATGTAAACTTGTTCGATGTCGTTCGAATAGATGAACGTGTAGACACCTGTCATGGTTCCACTTTCAGAACCGATGTCTAGCCAAAACTCTTGGCACAATGCTTGTTCTGTGAATTTGATGAATGAACAAACACGAACGGACGTACCAGCCGTGTAATTAACGATAAATGGAACCCACGGCTCACCGCCTGAAACATTGGCAGTAAGGATTGCGCCGGGATACGTCTTTCCCAACGGTTTAAAGTGCATGCAAAGACTGTCACCGTTGTTTGCTTGAACAGGTCCAGAACTGGCAAGCATGATCCAACGTGCGGGGAATTGAAGTTTGCCGGAATAAGCATCAGCAACGCAAGCGTTAGACGTTCGTGTGAATGTTACTGATCCGATTTGTGGACCCCCTGAATAGGGACGCGAACGCAACGGGGCACAACCAGCCGAAAGCAGCATCGGGGTTGTTACCAACAAATCCTTAACGTAATTGAGGAATTGGAGTTTCACGCAACAACCGCACCTTTCTTAGATACAGCCCAACGCGAAGTGAACGAATCTTTGTTCGAATGTGCGGATAACGTACCGCCAGAACGGATGAACGACAAATGGCTTTGTTTTTCAACGGGGGTTTGTGATCCCGCACGTTGCGGACGCGGTTGCCGTTTCAGCTTTGGTGCGTTCGGGTTTGCTGGTGTATCGGCAGTTTTTGACGGTCCACCATTGCGGAAATCAACCGGACGTGCCGAACGATTGGTTGCAAACGTTGACCCCTTTTCGTTGGGATGAACTTTGACAAAATCATCTAACGGCACAACAGTACCGGGAGATTCTACCTTCAACGGTGGAAGTTGCGGTTGCGTAGCAACGTTGGTTCCAACCGGGAAAACAGGTTTGTTGCTTTGCGTGAACGGGGAATTGTACGTCTTGCCGAAAAATCCAACGGTAGGATGCTGCAACGCTGCCAACTGAGGCGTAAAAATGTGCCCCTTGATTGGCTTTGCGTTCTTGCGTTCGATACCGTTTAAGTTGAGGATTCCCATTGCTTACTCCGTTTCGGTTTCCTGTTGTGTTTCTTCATCACGTCTTTCTTCGTTGACGCAATAGGGGCATTTGCAACCTTCCCCGTAAACTTGACCGTGTTTATTGCATATTGCCATTTTGTAACCCCTGTTCTTGCGATCTAATAATGAGTGCCAACGTAATAATGCCAATGACTAACCACCAAACTCCTGACGATGTTCCTTTGCTTCCCCATGTGATCGACATGGTTACCCGTTGACGTAATCTCCCAATGATGAATCAGGATCGACGCCTAATTTGCCGGCAACGTTAGTTGCCCAAACTTCTGCGTTTGGTGGTGCCCAAATGTGCCCAATTTCACGCCATGACATCGAAGCATCGTAAACACTTGAACGTCCAGTTGCCGCGTTTTTTAACTTGGTATAAAGCCATTGCCAACCAATGTTAGCATTGGGAAACTTGGTGATATTTGAACCGCTGTGAAATTCACTACCATAAACGGATGCACCGTCCGAAATGTCGCCGGGGTTGTTCAACTTTGCGGGATTACTCCCGGCAACGTTGTACCCTTCGGCAAAAGCAATAGCGCGGCAACAATCCCAAATCTTGTCACCTACGGGCCATGTTGCAGGGTCCGTTGGCTCAATGTGATTTGGTATAGATGGTGCGTTCTCTGTTGTCACGTTGTCACCGTCATTTGTTGCCGTTGATGCTGCCTGATTGGTTTGGTCACCGCCAACGTAAAAACCAAGTGCAAGCAACACCAAAACCAAAATTGCAAATAGGACGTTCACGTTACGCCCCTTGTAATGATCGACGGACCCCGCCAACCCCACCAAGTTGAAACAATAACACGATGGCAAGAACAAGGATGACGGGAACCAACCAAGCACCTAATCCTTGCGTTGCTCCACCTAACGCACCACTGGTTACTTGTCCGGCAGCTTTTCCAACTTGCGTGCCAACGTCCGTCAAAACTCCACCAGCGGCAGCAACTACTTGGGTTGCTTGCGATTGTACGGCTGATGCGGCAGCGCCGATTGCTTGAACAAAAACAAAGTTGTCGTTTGACCCTGCTTTGATTGCTCCAACCAGCAACGATGCCAAATCCGATACAACGTCCGAACCATCCCCCTCATAGGTGAATTGTACATTGTAGTAATCACCGCTGAAAAAACGTTCTTGGTGTGTCACTTGTAACGACGTGAGGAAATCGGGTGCATTGTCAATCAAGTCCTGTTGTACGGTTGCATCAGACGGCGACGTTATCCAATTCTGTAATTGGAGTGTGAACGTGTACGTCTGACCGTTCACCAAGTTATCGTCAAGTTGTAGCAAATCCGTTGATGCTGGCATTATTTTTCCCTTGACTTTTTCTCTAGCCTTTTTCCTACACCATATATTGTGCTTTACAGGTTAAAGCTAACCCTAAAACCACAACTAATGGTATAAAAAATTGGGCACTTTCCCTGCCGATACAGCCCCGAACGGCACGCGGGTGACCCTATAGCACGTCCCTTACGCTGTGGCCGAATGTAGCGCCTTTTTACCGCCGAACGCAAGAAAACCAACGACCAATGCAATGATGATAAAAATGAAACCATTGCTACCAAAAGCACCTGTTGGTTGGATAGGTGATCCAACGTATTGGCCCGTAGTTGGGTTGTAATACTGTTGAAGTCCGGTTGACGGGTTCACCTGCAACCGCAAATTGCTTGGTGCGGTTGGTGTCGTTACCGTCTTGAGAATTGATGTTCCAAAATTGAGGACCGTGGACAACGTAGAAGATAATCCGGTTGGACCGTTCGACGTGCCAACGGCTGATGCAACGGGATTATTGTCAGTTGTCAGGTTTAATCCAGCACCGGAATCAGACACGGAACCAGACGAGTAACCAACGTTGTCAGAACTGCCACAATCAACGCTGTTCCCTTCGATGTCGTAGCAATAACCCATTGTCGAATCCTTTGATGTGAGATAAACGGGGAATGGTGCGCCAACCATCCCCCGTTAATTGCCTGTCTCAACCATTCCCCAATGAATAACCAAGACAGGAACAATGCCTAGAACGTGTACAACGCCCCAGTTGGTGTATGCAACGTCTGTTCCTGAATCACGATGCCTTGAGCGTTTGCCAATCCGGCAACGTTAGCCGTTAATTGGAATGTGGCACCATCCCCGATGTCTTGACCGGGATATGCGCTGTCAGGGTTGCCGGATTCCATGAAATCCAAGAGCATATATCCCTGAATCTGGTTTCGTTCGTATGTGTCCGCTGCAATCTGCTTGTGAGCAAAAATGTCAAGGACGTTACGAACGTTGCGGTTTGCACCAAGCAAAATACCAATTGCTGTGATATTGGTATCATTCAACGATGCAAATGCAGGGGGAACAGTTGATGCACCTGATTTGATATAAACGCGGGTGGTGGGCTGTTTTTGCATGTTGACCAACGTTACGCCCGTTCCCGCTGATTGCAAAATGGTATTGATGGGAGTTGAAACGCGAGACAGGATGCCGGGAAGCACTCCGTCTTTCAAATCCAAACCCATGATGATAGGCAACGAATAGACATCAACCGTTGGGTTGCCAGCACCTGAACCGAACGCGGTAAACGTCAACGTCGTTCCCGCCTGTCCCGTTCCAAGAGGTCCAGCAACGGCACCGTTTGCAACGGTCGGAAAAGAACCGGAAATCTGTACGCTGTCTTTCCACTCCTCATTCCGCATGAGATACGCGGGAATCCAATGAGGATGATTCCCCATGTACTGATCCGCAAATGGATGTAATGGGAAATCGACGGTGCAAATAAAATCGAACGTTCCCGTATTGTTCGTTGGGTTGTTGTCTGCTGGATAAGGTGTACTTGGCTCGGTAACTTGCGTCAATCCAGAACCAGAATTGATGGCATAGAAACCGGAACGTTTGGGGGATGTCAAATGCTGGATGCTGTACGCTGTGGCGAAATCAGTTGACCACAACGTAACATTGCCTTTCTGACGTGCGTTGGTGCCTTGGATGGTGATGTTAGAAATCAAGTTCAAGAAACCTTCGGGTGATGTTGATGCCATGCCAGCAACACCAACAACGCAACGCCCCTTGAACACGAAGCGAAAACCGCGAACCGGAAGGGACAGATCAACAACCTGTGAAAGCTGAAATCCTCCGCCCGATGACCACGGCAACGCTAGTGCAACTGCCTTCGGACCTACCGGACGGTAGATGTCCGCGTTGTTTTTTCTGCCGCTATTCGCCATTGTTACTCAATCCTTTTGAATTGATGTTGTGATGAATTGTGGTTGTAATGTCGTTTTGGTGTTAGATGTTGACGTTCAACCAACCAGCCAACAACCCGCGCACAATCTTTGCTGCAACGACACCAAGAAACCCGATCAGTACAAGGTGAACTGGTTTCATTGATATGACCCTTTCACGGCGCTCAGGATTGGGTTCAATACGCTAACCAACATGGTGTTGACCGTGTTGCTCAACGCAATGAGTGCTCCCAATGCCACGAACGCAAGCATGTGATAATGTTTCACGTTTGTTTGCTCCGTTTCGCTTTGGTGATTTCCGGCAAGGCTTAGAACCTCGCCGAATCGCGTCTATAATAATGTGCCTGATCCCGTTCCCGGTTCAAGGATCAATAAGGTGTTTACCGTAGATTTCCACAGAAAAAAATATAGACAAGAACCTGATTGACGTGTACCTTTCATTGTGCTTAATTTTTGGCTGGAAAAAGTGCCTTTCATCCACAAACCGCCCGGGGGGTTTTATCCACAATCCCGATCCACATTTCTTACCAACGGCCATCCACAATCCTTACCAGACTGTTACACAGACGTGATCCACGGTCATGCACAACAATTACACAACGACAACCAAGGACACTACGAAGCATGATCCATAAGGTTGAACACAAGAAACAACCAACCGTTCCCGTTGAGGATATGGTTCAGGGTATTTGCGCGATACATCTTTCGTCATACGTTCAAAGTCCTTACCGTGACCGTGGGGGATTGATGATAGTTGGTCCAGCGGGGGTTCTTAAAACAACAATGCTTGACGTGTTGGACGATAACTACCATAACGCACTATCAATTTCCAATGCGTACATGCAAACAATGAGAAAGATGGCTCCAGCGTTTTATAACAATCAAATCCGCTCGTTATCATTTCCAGACATCCAAAGTATTTACGCAGGTGATCCCCGCACTAGTGGACGCATCGAACAAATGATGATGCAATTAAGCGCAGAAGCAACAAGGACCATTGCAGGTGACCAAGATTCCCGATTTAGCAAATTCAAAGGATATTGCACAATCTTTGGCGCAATGACTCCAGAATTTTACCAGCAACATATTGAACGTTGGGAAGGTTCAGGATTTATGCGTCGCTTTCTTTGGTCAACCTATACATTGAGTGATCCTGATGTTTTAATGCGTGCAATCGAGCGCTGGTGTCGTGCCGATATGGGAAGCATACGTCCACCTGCTTTGCCTACATCTGGCATCATTCAAGACACGTTAGATACCAAAGAACGAATCATCATTAGAAGTTGGTTAAGGTATCAACCGGGACCACACGAACTACAATTTCAGGTTCTTTGCAAGGCAACTGCCGCGTTGAGATGGTGGTACCGCAAAATTAAGTTAAGGAAAGATGCTATGGATACAATGGCGTCATTTGCCTTGACTCTTGGACATGATGCCGCATTGCTTGAATTTCCCCCGCAATTTTACGACGAACCAGAGTGGACCTACAAACCAAGAAAGAAAAAACGCAAATGATAACTAATATACTTCGTTATTTCGCCAAACGAACCCACAACGTACAAATGCAATTGTTACTTGCTACGTTGTTTGGTTGCATTGAACTGTATGGCATTTATGGAACCTTTGCTATCATCAGCAAGAACGCCAAAGCAACCAAGAAACGAGTCAAGAAACATGCGTCTTTGCCGGGAACCAATCCTATTGGGAAGTGAATACCGCGTGACTCATTGCATGTTGGATGCTGGACACAAAGGCGAACATTCAATAAGTAGAGATACCAACATGCGTTGTCAATCCATCAGTCCTTCCGGTAAGCCTTGTGGGTTGCCGAAAAATCACAAGTTGAGTCATTCGCGTCAAACAACATTTGGTACATTGGAGAGATGGTGATACATGATAACGACAATTCCAGATGATAGCCAACCGGGAACGTCAGTTAATGAAGGGTTGCACCTTGGAGACACACGTTCCTTCGAAGAACTAGCTTCATCAATGCCTGAAACGGCTCAAGGTTTTCTGGCTGATGCTCTCCCCCCATCCAACGACAGCCAGACCGGGGAAGGTTCGTTGCTTGCAACAACCGGGACAGGTGACGAACCAACCCCCGCGAAACGTGTCAACGTTTCCAAAAAGATGCAAAAGGCAATGAAGAAGTTCAAGTCCAAAGTTGCCGATGTCCCGATCATGTGGTTTCATCAACAAGCCAAGCAAAATCCAGAGTGGGAACTTGATGACGACGAACGGGAATTACTGACAGATGCGATTGAAACTGTCTTTGAGGTATTGGATATTGAAGTTGAGATTCAACCGTTATCGTGGAAACTAACGTCTATTTATTGGGTCATTAGCTATCCCATCCTTGCATTTGTGTTCCTGTTCTTGACCAAGAAATCTGTTACCATGCAAAAGGAACAAGAGGCGATGAACGACAATGCACAATAAGATAACATTGGTCATTGGTCCGAAAGGCAGCGGCAAAACCTACAAGGTGATTTCGTTACTTGAAAAGGAACAACGGGTTGCCGTGTTCGACATGGTACACGAACAGGGATATAACGACTGTATCCCTTACATGAACCAACCAGCCGAATTTGCCAAAGCCATTGACCCATCAGTTGAGACTTTCCGCGTTGCTTATCGTCCGGTATTGATTGATGTACAAGACAACGGATTAGTTGATTCTCCAGAGTTTGAGCCATTCGTTATGCTTTGCTTTAAACGCGGAAATATGACAATGGTCATTGACGAAGCACATTTATTGTGCAATTCTCGCAATTGCCCAAAGTCTTTAATGGTTGCCAACTTGGTTGGCCGTCACCGTGAACTGTCCATGATCCTTGTTGCTCAATCTTTTTCCGGTATTCATCCTGCCATTCGCAAAAATGCCGATGAGTTTTACTTCTGGAAGATCATTGAACCATCAGACTTAGACGGCATTAAGGATCGTTGCGGGGATGAGGTACGGGATCAAGTGAAAAACCTGAAAGCAACTGAAACGGATGACGATGATAACTTCATTGCTCCGGGGCAAGTTCTACATTGGAAGAAAGCCAAAGGGGTTGTAAGCATAGACTAACCTTATGGCGCAAACTGATTTCGATTACGGTTGGAACGTTGCACAAGATGATGTACCAACCTACGACCAATCTTGCATGGGGATGATGGTTTGTCCCCATTGTGGCAAGGCTGCCATGTGCGGCGACGTTGCAAAACTGATAGGAGAAAACATGATCCCAAGAACAACGCCCAATAATCCGCGTCAATCGGGTGGGAAACGTAAGCCAAATGGCTTGCCGTTCCTGTCCAAAGAACATGCCAACCACGCCAAGCAACCGGGAAAGGTTGTTGCTGCCCGTCTGGAAGATGACAACTTTCGCAAAGGTGAACAGGTTGTTACGTTGAAGGTTGAATTTCGGGAACAGCATTACCTATACAACCTTCGTACCAACAACCCAACGCTTGACTCTCTCATTGAAGCATGGGGAGATGACGAAACGACATGGAACAATAAACCTGTCGTTATCTTCAACGAAGAAGATGATTTCAACGGCAAAACATGGTTGCGAATCGAGCCAAGTGACGACACAACCGAAACCGGAAAAACGCGCAAACGTTAGTCCAGAGCATTTATCGCGTTATGCGTGCCCGTACCACAATTGTAACTTGGAGTTAGTCTACATCAGATTAACTCCGGTTGGACGTGCGATTACGGGCACGCGCAACGTCACATTTTATCGTTGTCCGTTCATTGATCCAAACCAAAGCAATCAAGACGGATTCGACGAAACTGGACATTGTACATTTATGAAACCGAACAAATGGCAACGCTATGAATGAACCACAGAACCCAAACAAAGACCACCAATGTTGGGCGCAAGTGACGTTGGTCCAATCAACCAATTGTGATCGTCCCGGTTCACCGTTGTATCGTATTTCTAAACCACTTGGCTTTTTCTATGCTTACTTATGTGACCAACATGCCGAAAAACTCCGAAAAAAAGGGTTCGAAGTGACCAAGATTTCAGAACATGACGTGCATTACAAAGATATTGCAAAGAACATCCGTTTAAGGGTACAATCATAACGTCATGGCAATTACGATAGTTAGTGACAGAACGTTACGGTTAGAAGAAACAATCTCAACCATAGGAGTGATCTCAGCTATGCCAATCAAAACAGTTGCAATCGCAGAAGCACCACTCAGAATGTTCAAACGTGGTGTCATTTCATCCAAACAAGATTACTTGGACGTGATGAACGCACTACAAAAAGCAAACGCTGGACAAGCCATCATTGTTACGATGGAATCAGACGCATGGAAGGGAGTTGAGAAACCCGAAACCGCATTTGCCAATTCCTTGCGCCGATCCTTCGAAGCAAAAGGATTGCAGTTGACAGCGTACCAATCCGGCAAGATGGAAGTGACCGTCCGTAAGGTAACGGCACTTGATCCCAAGCGTAAGCCAAGGTCAAAATAGTACAACGCGGGTTGGTTTCCCGCGTTCCTGTCCATTGTTCTCACAATAAGGGGTTTGGGGGTTGGCTGGTACCTTCCATACGGACTCCGTACAATGGACAGGAACGAGAGGAATCAACAATGCTTAAATCAGATACAGAGTATTTCACAGACGCTTTGAACACTTGGTGCAAGAAGCATCGTGTTGATGCTACATTGCCACTATCAGCCAACAACCTGTCACAAATCCTGCTTGACGCGCAAGCGTTGAAATTAGCAGACAAGGCAAAACTCGAATCAGCCAATGGCTAATCGTTCAACTGCCGCACGTCGTGGTTGGTCACAACGCGGTAAGTTGGTTGACCACATAATTACAATCACGGTTGAGTCTAAGCGTTCTGACGGTAAGATTGCTAGAACCAGCCGTGATTTAATTGTTCCCGCACGTCCCGGCACTCGAAAGTCTGAATTGATTTGGTTAGCCAAACAACGCATTGAGGATTTGCCCGTTAAGGAACGTTACGCTGTGGATTTCCTCAACATTACCGGACGCAACGTTGTAATTGCCATTGGTCCACCAACTAGAGGCAAGAGGATTAAGCTACGATGAGAGAAGAAGAAAAAACACTCCATCATGCACTTTGGTATATACAAGCTAGTTCAAGATTCAGAGAACAAAGCTACGAAAATGAACTTGGAGATATTTTAGCTGGTGATATCATAGCCACCATATTATTTAAGTATTTTTATTGGTTAGGAATGAATATAGAATGAAATACACTTTTCAACCTGCCAGTCCTTATGTTGTCCAATTGGACATCGACAAGACTGATGATTTAGTTATCTTTCACAAGCACATTGCGTGGTTATCCTGTATTATGAACGAATCAGGTCAACCGTTGCGTGGCTTCTCCGAAACCCGTTCCCGTTCCGGTAAACATTGGCACGTTGAAATACTATTGTCCCGTCCCCGTCCCGTCATTTGGCGCATTGCGCTTGCCGCTATCATGGGTTCAGACAGAGCAAGAGAACTTTGTAACTTTGAACGTGTTCAGTTCGGCAGTAAGTATCCAATCCTATTTTGGAAGGTAAACAAAAATGTTCGACAAAAGAAGAAAAAATGACCACTTTGGTTGTGGGTTCAGTAACGAAGTAGCATTGCGCGTCATCAACGTAATCAATGAGGCACTTGGCAACGTTGGGTTTTGTCCCGGTTGTCGTCTCAACCTTTGTTCAAGCATTGTTGTTAACCTGCTGGAAAAAGAATACGGAAAATCCGTTGCTGATGCGTTCGATGAGTACATGGAAAACATTCTGATTCTCGCAAAGGCTGAACATGCTAAACGAAAATGTTAAAAACTTTCTCAACTGGTTACTTCTTGTGTTGGTAACCCTACTCCTTGTGCTTTTAGGCGTTTGGAACTACCAACAATAGTTACCTTAGTGCCATTGACAATCCCTCCCCCCTCCAATATCCTGCCAATAGGAGGATATATCAGCCATGACGAACGATAGCAAATTCTTCAACGATGCGTTATTAGCATACGCTTACCGTACTTCTTTTGATGGACGGTTTACAGATTTACCAATCGAAGAACAACGCATCATAATCAACGATGCCCAAACACTAAAAACCGCACAGCGCATAATTGAAGAATCTATCAAGTATCAAGCATCACAACCTATGTATCCCGGGGAGTCATTATGATTATCAGACTCCATCGTTGGCAACCCAACCCAAAGCGTTACCGAACACAAACATTCAATATGACCAACGACAGTGAGGTTTCCATCCCA
>Ga0335069_10007705_pt1 | contig 15509 bp, 15 predicted proteins | sample Lox_Sample_11_FD_206714 | JGI IMG/M metagenome (GOLD analysis project Ga0335069, IMG submission 206714) | Soil microbial communities from Loxahatchee National Wildlife Refuge, Florida, United States - Lox_Sample_1.1 | ecosystem: Environmental > Terrestrial > Soil > Wetlands | place: USA... | reverse complement strand
GGCTGCGGGTCCTCCGGGTCGTCCAGCTCGCCTGGCACGGCCGCCTCGTCAAGCCCGGCTGCCACCGGGGCGGGCAGCGCCGCGTCGGCGGCGGCCGCCTCGTTTGTCAGCATCGTCGAGCCGTTCGACCCCGGCCATCCGGCCAGGACCGAGCCCGCCCCGGCCAGTTGCGGCAGCCAGGCCACCACGATCGCCATCGAGCGGTGCTACCAGACCAAGGCCGAGAACGTCGACTCCCAGATCGACATCGCGCAGTTCGCCAGGTACTCCGGCTCGCCGGCGGCCGAGCGCAAGACGATCCTGGCCCAGGACAGCGCGTGGCTGACCGCGCGGACGCCGGTGTGCGACGTGGCCTTCAACACCGGCGGGACCGTCGACGGCATCAGCGCCGCGGCCTGCCTGCTCGACGAGAGCAACGCCCGGCTCGACGCGATCAAGGGGATCACCCCGCCGGCGGCCAGGCTCAAGGGCACCGACAGTACGGACCCGAACCAGCTGTCCTGGTACACCACCCCGGAGGGCTCCCGCATCGCCGAGATCAATACCCAGGGCGACCAGGCCGGCGGGGCGGTCGTCGCCTGGGTCGTCGTGGGCGGGGCTCGGGGTTTCGTGGTGAACCCCAGGCAGTTCTACTTCCAGGACGGCTCGTTCACCGACCCCGGCGTGCCCGAGCCGTCGACCCCCGCCTACTACCACGTGCCGGCCGGCAAGGAGTTCCAGTTCTCCATCGACTACTCCAAGCTGGCTAAGGACCCGAACGCGGATAAGAGCGGTGCGGGCTATGTCTACGCCCCGGGCAGCCCGGTCGCCGTCTGGAGTTAGCGCTAGACGCGGTAGCTGTCCCGCCGCTCGACCAGCCGCCGGGCGTTGCGCATGGCCAGCGCGATCACCGTCTCCATTGGGTTGATGCCGACCGGGCCGGGGAACAGGCTGGCGTCGGCCACGATCAGCCCGGGCAAGCCGTGGAACTCGCCGAAGCTGCCGGTCACGCCGCGCCGCGGGTCCTCGCTCATCCGCGCGGTGCCCATCAGGTGGATCGAGAAGAGCTGGAGGGACCGCTTGGCCACCGGCCGGGCCAGCACCCGGCGAAGCCCGGCCGGGTCACGGACGACCGGGGCGCCGCCGAAGGGAAGCAGCACCCGACGGGCGCCGGCGCTGAACAGCGCCTCGGCGGTCAGCTCCACACCACGCGCCACGCGGGCGGCGTCATGGTCGGTGAGCTGGTAGAAGACCTGCGGCCCGAGGCCGGGAAGCTGCCGCACCCGGCCGGTCCCCGTGTCGGAGACCAGCGGTCCCGCGGTGACGATGCGGTTGTAGTCCGCCATCAGCTCGCCGAGCTCGCGGCCGTGGGCCGGCACGAGCGCGGCCAGCATCGGCGGAGTGAGGTTGGTCGCGGTCAGCAGCAGCCCCTCGTCGGCGAACTCGCGCACCTGGAAGGCCTGGTGCACGCCCTGCCAGCCGGTGACGTCCTGGTCGAAGAACGCGGTCACCACCGCGTTCGGGTGCACCGACAGGTTCCGGCCGAGCTGGCCGGACGCCGACCGCAGGCCCGACCGGGCGAGCAGGGAGGGCGTCTGGATCGCGCCGCCCGCCACGACCACGGCCCGGGCGCGTACCGTCAGGCCCGGCCCCCTGCGCCCGCCCGGGCGGACGAAGTGGCCGGTCACCCCGGTCACCCCGTCTCCCGCCCGGGTGATCCTGTCCACCCGGCAATCGGCGAACAGCCGGGCGCCCAACGCGAGCGCGCGGGGCACGCTGGTCACCAGCATCGATTGTTTCGCGCCGGTCGGGCAGCCGTTGCTGCAGTTGTTCGTGCCCGCGCAGTGCAGCTGGTTTCTCCGGTTCGGGACCACGGCCCAGCCCAGGCCCTGCGCGCCAGCCCGGAACAGTTCGGAGTCCCGGCCGATCGTCTCCGGGTCCTGCAGGCCGACCGAGAGCCGGGATTCGATCGCGGTGAAATAGGGGTCGAGATCCTGCTCGCCGAATGCCCGCAGGCCCTCTTGCTCGGCCCAGCGCTGGCGCACTCGGTCCGGTGTCCGCCAGGACATGCCCCCGTTCACCACCGTGGACCCGCCGACGCAGCGGCCCTCGGTGTACAGGACGGAGGGCCGGCCGACCGCCATCCCGCCTCCGCCGTCGCGGTACAGGGTGCGCAGCGCCCGCACCGTCCCGGCGCTGAACGACTCCGTCGGGTGGTAGCCGCCCTCCTCGATCACGATCACGTCCACCCCGGCCCCGGCCAGTTCCGCGGCCACGGTCGCCCCGCCGGCCCCCGACCCGACGATGACCACCCCGCACTCCAGGCTCAGGCTGCCCGACACGTCCTCCTGCGTGACCAGCCCGCTGATCATGGCGTGTCCCGCTCCGGCCGGGCGGTGACCGCCGCCTCGCCCGCGCGGATGTCCGGGCCGTAGGACTCCAGCCGCCGCCGGGATACGGCCGCGATGTAGGGGGCCGGGTCGTAGCCGATCTCCCGTTGCACCTCGGGCAGCTCGTAGTAGCACATGGTGACCAGGCTCCTGAGCCGCCCGATCAGCTCGGCGGCCGGATCGCGCCGCGCCAGCACCGCCCGGACGTACGCGCCGGCCGCCTGGTCGTCGAGCCGGGCGAACCGCCGTCCCCGGGACGGCGGGTACAGCCGCGCGCCCTGGTCGAGCAGGACCAGCGCGGCGGCCAGCGCCTTCCTGGCCGCGGGCGGCAGCGAGCCGAGCATCAGCCCGAACTCGCGCAGCACCTCATCCACCCGCCGGCCCGCGCGGACCTCGGGCGGGCAGACCACCTCGGCGAACCGGCGGGCGGCCCGCCGGAAGGGGACCTCAGCCGCCGGTTCCCGCCCGGCCGGCGTTCCCGGAGCCGGCGTCGGCGCGGAAGATGGGCCAGCCAATCTCGGTCCTCCATTCCGCCTCGTCCGGGATGACGTAGAAATCAAGTGTGGCGTAGCTGAAGTACTAGGGTCGACGCGTGGGCCAGGATTTTGACACGATGCGGCTGCCGGACGCCCCGGACGTGGTGGCGCCGGACGGTTCGGACGTGCGGGTCCTGCTGCGGCTCGGCCGCGGCTCGATGGCCCACTTCGAGCTGGCCGCCGGCCAGGTCTCCCGGGCGGTCGCCCACCGCGCCGTCGATGAGCTCTGGTACATCCTCGGCGGCCATGGCCGGATGTGGCGGCGTCAGGGCGACCGGCAGGAGACGGTGCCGCTTCGGCCCAGCACCTGCCTGTCCATCCCGGCGGGCACGCACTTCCAGTTCCGCGCGGACGGGGACGGGCCGCTAGCGGCGGTGGGCGTGACGATGCCGCCCTGGCCGGGTGACGGCGAGGCGTACGATGTCCCCGGCGCGTGGCCGGCTGGCGGTCGCGGAGAATAGCTCTCGCTGCGAGAGGTGGTGGGTATGCAACCAGGGCACGGGCCGGTATGGCGGCCGCTGAAGCGCCACGACAGCCACGTGGCGGAGCAGATGGTCGAGCGGGCGGCGGAGCTGGCCAGGGATTCCCATGCGCAGACCAGGTACGCGGCGGTCCTGGTGAAGGACGAGAGCCTGCTCGCCTGGGGGACCAACGGCGTGCCGTTCCCGGGCGAAGACCACTGCTACTGCAAGTTCGGCGAGGCCGGGGACCATGACCGCTGCCGGACCCACGCCGAGCAGCGGGCGATCACGCTGGCCCGTGAGGGCGACGGCTGGCGGAAGCTGCAGGGATCGAAGCTGATCTACGTGCGGCTCGAGGCGGACGACTCGGTCCGGCTGGACGAGCCGCACTTCTGCGCCCGGTGCAGCCGCCTCGCGCTGTCCCTGGGCGTGGCGGAGTGGATCTTCGCCTTGTCGGAAGGGCTGGTCGGCTACTCCTCGGCCGACTATGACCGGGTCGCCAGGCTCAGGTGGTAGCGGCGGGGCCGGCTAGCCGCCCCGCCGCCGGGAGGCGGACACTAGGGGCATGCGTTATCTGAGCGCCGGGACGGACCCGCAGACTGCCAGGATTTCCCGGATCGGGCTGGGTGCGTGGCAGTTCGGCTCCCCGGAGTGGGGATACGGCCGGGAGTACGCGGGGCAGGAGGCGCATGCCATCGTGCGCCGGGCGCTGGAGCTGGGCGTCACCTTGTTCGATACCGCGGAGATCTACGGGTTCGGGCGCAGCGAGCGGATCCTCGGCGCGGCGATCGGCGAAGACCGGGAGTCGGTGTTCCTGGCGACGAAGCTCTTCCCGCTGCTGCCGGTCGCCCCCGTCGTCGAGCAGCGCGCGGTGGCCAGCGCCAACCGGCTCGGTACCCGCCGGCTCGACCTGTACCAGGTGCACCAGCCCAATCCGGTGGTCCGGGACGGCACGATCATGCGCGGCATGCGCGCGCTGCAGCGGGTCGGGCTGGTGAGCGAGGTCGGCGTCAGCAACTACTCGCTGGACCGCTGGCGCGCCGCCGAGCACGCTCTGGGCAGCCGGGTGCTGAGCAACCAGGTCCGCTACAACCTCATCGACCGGTCGCCCGAGCAGTACCTGCTGCCGTTCGCCGAAACGACCGGCCACATCGTGATCGCCTACAGCCCGCTGGCCCAAGGTCTGCTGTCCGGCAAGTACGACCGGGACCACCGCCCGGCGAACCGGATCAGGGCCTCCAGCCCGCTGTTCCTGCCGGAGAACCTCGACCGGGCCGGCGACCTGATCGCGACCCTGCGCGAAGTGGCGGAGGCGCACGGCGCGACGCCCGCCCAGATCGCCCTGGCCTGGGTCATCCACCATCCCGCGGTGGTGGCTATCCCGGGCGCGTCGAGCGTCGGCCAGCTCGAGAGCAACGTCGCCGCCGCCGACATCGACCTGACCGAGGACGAGTACCAGGCCCTGCACGCGGCGGCAGCCCGGTTCCGCCCGGTCACCGGGCCGGCCGCGCTGCCCCACCTGCTCCGGTCCCGCATCGCGCGTTAGGTTCCGCCGGCCGAGGTCGCCGTGGCTGCCACCTCGCCGGGGCCCGGTTCACGACGCCGGGGTGAGTTTCAGGTAGGTGACCCCGTTGTCGTAGAGCGCCGCGTCCGCCCGCGTCCACTTGGCGGCCGGCAGGCTCTCGTCGAACAGGCGCGGCCCGGCCCCGCGGGTCACCGGGTATACGAACAGGTGCAGCTCGTCGACGAGCCCGTCGGTGATGAGCGCGCGGACCAGCGTCCCGCTGCCGCTCACGTAGAGTCCCGTGACCGACTCCTTGAGCTGCTGGATCCTCTTGGCGTCGTACGCTCCGATGATCTCCGAGTTCCGCCATGTCGGCGTGGTGAGCGTGGACGACACGACGTACTTCGTGGTGTCGTTGAAGAAGGGCGCGCCGGGATCCTGCTCCGCGGTGCGCTTAGACCAGGCCGGCTCGAATATCTGGTAGGTGGTACGGCCCAGCAGGATCCCGTCGCTCGCCGTCGTGACCCGGCCGATCGCCTCGCCCATCCGGGGGTCGAATCCGAACTCCAAGGTCCAGCTCGGAGTGTCGATCACGCTGTCCAGGCTGATGAACTCGTGTACCCGGATCGCTCCCATGGTTCTTCCTTCCTGTGTATTAGCGGACGGCCTCCCTGCCATCCTGTACGGCGAGGCCGCCGGCCTCGAAGGCTTTGGGAGCCAGCACCTGGTACACGGCGCCGGCCCTGGTGGAACGGGATTCGAGCAGGGTGTATCCCCTGGGCGGCGCGTCGTCGCTGAACAGCCGCTTGCCGGCGCCGACCGTGACCGGGAACACCAGCAGCCGGTACTCGTCGATCAGTCCCGCGGCGTGCAGCGCCTGAGCCAGCCGGGCGCTTCCGTGCACCTGCAGCTCACCGCGGCCGCCGTTCCTGAGGTCAGCGACCTGGCTGATAACGTCGCCGCGCAGGATCGTGGTGTCCCCCCAGTCGGCGCGGGTCAGCGTGTTCGACACGACGTACTTCCGGCCGTGGTTCAGCTTGGCCGCGGCCCGGTTGGCCGGATCGGTGACCTGGCTCCAGTAGGCGCGCATCGTCTCGTACGTGTTACGGCCGAGCAGGATTGCCTCGGTCCGGGCGAACCAGCTCTCCGCGATCGTGCCCATGTCGGCGTCGGAGAACGGGACCAGCCACCCGCCGCGGCCGAACCCCCCGCTGGGGTCCTCCTCGGCCCCGCCCGGACCCTGCATGATCCCATCGAGCGTCAAGAACGTATGGACGACCAGCTTCAAAACGGATCCTTCCCCTGCCCGCGGGCGGATGGGCTCCCGGGCGGATGACGGTGTGCTCGCCCCCGTCTCCGGAACTCCCCGTGCCGCCAGACTCCGAGCACACCGTCACCGGACGTCAGCCCCCGGTTTCCGCAACCGTCCGGCACTGGCCAGCTTAACCGGCAAGTGGTTTCGCGGATTGGTCCAATCATCGGCGTTTTATTGGGTCCAATCGTGCCGCGCCGCCGGGACCGGCGTAGCGTCAGGGGCGTGGATCTGGAGATCGAGTTCACCGATGGCGTCTCGCTCCGCCGCCAGCTCGAGGACGCGCTGCGGGTGGCGATCCGGTCTGGCCGGCTGTCGCCGGGCTCGGTGCTGCCGCCCAGCCGGGATCTGGCCGAGCAGCTGCGCGTGTCCCGCGGCGTGGTGGTGGACAGCTACGCGCAGCTGGCCACCGAAGGTTACCTGTCGGCCCGGCGCGGCTCTGGCACCCGCGTCGCCGCGACGGCGGCGTCGGGCCGGCCGCCGGCCCGGCGCCAGCCGCCCGCGGCGCACCGCTACCGGTACGAGCTGAGGCCCGGGCTGGCCGACTACCACGCCTTCCCGCGCGCCGCCTGGAAAGCGGCGCTGATGCGCGCGCTGCGCGAACTGCCCGACGGCCGGCTGACCTACGGCGAGCATCGCGGCGTGCCCGAGCTGAGGAACGCCCTCGCCGGATACCTGGCCCGCCAGCGCGGCGTGGTGGTGGATCCGGACCACGTGGTCATCTGCTGTGCGGCGTCGCAGGCGATGGTCGTGCTCTGGAGCGTGCTCCGCAGGCGCGGCGCGCGCCGGGTCGCGGTCGAGGACCCGGGCTGGCGCTGGCAGAGGTACACCGCCGAGCAAGCCGGGCTGGAGGCCGTTCCGGTCCGGGTGGACGCCGACGGAATGGTCGTCACGGAACTCGCCGCGGCCGACGTTGACGCCGTGGTGATGACACCCGCCCACCACTACCCGACCGGGGTCGTCATGACCGCGGAGCGCCGCGCCGCCCTGATCGCCTGGGCCCGGGAGCGCGGGGCGCTGATCATCGAGGACGACTACGACGTTGAGTACCGGTTCGGCCAGGACCCGATGGCCTCCCTGCAGGGCCTGGCGCCGGACCTGGTTGCCTTCGTCGGGACGACGAGCAAGACGCTCGCGCCGGCGCTGCGCCTGGCCTGGGTCGTCCCCCCGTCGCACCTGATCGACGACGTCGAGGACGTGCTGCTGGTCACCGGCGTGACGCCGCCCACCCTGGACCAGGTCGCGATGGCCTCGTTCATCGAGGAGGCCGCGCTGGAGCGGCACCTGCGTTCGATGCGACGGCGGTACCACGCAAAGCGGGACCTTCTGGTCGATCAGCTCGGCCAGCACCTGCCCGAAGTCCGGATCAGCGGGGCCGAAGCCGGGCTGCACCTGCTTGCCTGGCTCCCGGACGGCACCGACGAGCACGAAACCGCGATGCGTGCCCGGCGTTCCGGCGTCGGCCTGCACGAGCTGCACCGCCACTGCACCACGCACGCGCCGTCACCTCCCGCGCTGCTCCTCGGCTTCGCGCTCCCGACCGAATCCGAGCTGATCGCGGCCACCGGCCTGCTCGCAAAGGCCCTGTGCTGATCGCATCGTGCCGGAGCGATACGGATGGGAAATCCGGGCCGCACGAGCAGCCCGGACAACAGCAGACCGGGAAACAGAAGATTTGCGTTCCCCAGTAACGCGACATATCGTGAGTAGCAATACGGGGTCCCTGAAGGGCGGGCAAGATGGCTGGTTGGTACGCGGCGCGGCGGCCGAACATGTCGGCGAAGGCGGTGATCGTCCTGATGCTGCTGGCGTTCGCGCTGGTGGCGGCCGTGCCGGTGGCGCTGGTCGTCGGGGTGCTCATGATGCTGCTCGGGCACGTTATCGGCGGCCTGGCGCTGTTCGGCGGCTCGATCCTGGCCGCGACGGGGGCCGTCGTGCTGGCCGGCGTCACCGGCCTGCGCCACCTGCGCAGCATGCTCACCGAGCGCAACTTCCAGGTGCTTCAGCTGGGCAGCGACGACTACACCTACATCAGGTAGGCCGTCAAGCCGCCACGTCACTGACGGTGGCTTCGGTTAGGTTGCCCTGATGGAGCAACGCATCAGCCTGATCACGCTCGGCGTCGCCGATGTAGGCCGGGCCCGGACGTTCTACGAGCGCCTCGGCTGGCACGGCCAGGAAATCGAAGAGACCGTCTTCTTCCAGGCCGGGGGCATGGCCCTGATCCTGTGGGGTCGCGCCAAGCTCGCCGGCGACAGCGGTGTACCCGATCACGGCCCGGGCGGCTTCGACGGTGTCGTCCTGGCGCATAACCTGCGGTCTCGCGCCGAGGTCGACGCACTCATGGCCGACGCCGCCGCCGCGGGCGCCGAGATCACCCAGTCGGCCCGGGAGACCTTCTACGGCGGCTATGCCGGCTGCTTCCGCGACCCGGACGGTCACGTCTGGGAGATCGCCTGGAACCCCGGCTTCACCCTCGCCCAGGACGGCTCGCTCATCCTGCCCGACTTCGGCTAGAACCCCGACAGCTGGCCGACGTCCGTGATCCGCAACACGGCCGAACCTGCCTCGTCCGACGCGTCCAGGTCGACGACCGCGCTGATGCCCCAGTCGTGGTCGCCGGCCGGATCGTCGAAGATCTGCCGGACGGCCCACTGGCCCGGCTGGTCAGCGTCGATCATCAGCAGGGCGGGGCCGCGCGCGTCCGGCCCGGTGCCGATCTCGTCGTGCACATCGAAGTAGCCTTCCAGGACTTCTTCCCAGGCCAGAGCATCCCAGCCGCTCTCCGAGTCCAGCTCGCCGAGCTCCTCGTAGTGCCCGAGCGCGGCCAGCCGGACCCGGTGGAACAGCGCGTTGCGCACCAGCACCCGGAACGCCCGCACGTTCGACGTGACCGTGGCCGGACGGGCGTCCCGCGCCGCCCCCGTCTCGGGATCCAGCGGGTTGCGCAGCCGCTCCCACTCGTCAATCAGGGAGGAGTCGACCTGCCGGACGATCTCGCCCAGCCATTCGATCAGGTCGGTCAGGTCTTCGGTCTTGGCCTCGTCCGGCACCGTCTGCCGGAGCGCCTTGTAGGCGTCGGCGAGGTAGCGCAGCACCAGGCCCTCGGACCGGGAAAGCCCGTAGAACGCCACGTACTCGGCGAAGGTCAGCGCCCGCTCGTACATGTCGCGGACCACCGACTTCGGCCGCACCACGTAGTCGGCGACCCACGGGAGGCCGCGCCGGTAGATCTCGTAGGCCCCGTCGAGCAGGTCCTCCAATGGCTTGGGGTAGGTCACGTCGTCCAGCAGCTCGAGCCGCTCCTCGTAGCCCACCCCGTCCGCCTTCATCTGGGCCACCGCCTCGCCGCGCGCCCGGAACTGCTGGGCGGACAGCACCTGCCGCGGATTCTCCAGGGTCGACTCGATCACCGCCAGCACGTCGAGCGCGTAGGACGGAGATTCGACATCGAGCAGCTCGATGGCGGCCAGCGCGAACGGCGACAGTGGCTGGTTGAGTGCGAAGTCGAACTGCAGGTCCACGGTCAGCCGCACCAGGCGGCCTTCCGCGTCCGGCGAATCCAGCCGCTCCACCACCCCGCCCGCCAGCAGCGCGCGGTAGATCGCGATGGCCTGGTGGATGTGCCGCCTCTGGGCCGAACGGTCCTCGTGATTGTCGGTCAGCAGGTGCTTCATCGCCGCGAACGCGTCGCCCGGCCGGGCGATGACGTTCAGCACCATGGCGTGGGTGACCTTGAAGCTCGAGGTCAGCGGCTCGGGATCGGCCGCCACCAACCGCTCGAACGTCGGACGACCCCACGAGACAAAGCCCTCGGGCGGCTTCTTGCGCACCACCTTGCGCCGTGCCTTCGGGTCGTCACCCGCCTTGGCCAGGGCCTTCTCGTTCTCCACCACGTGCTCAGGGGCCTGTACGACGACGCGCCCGGAAACATCGAACCCGGCCCGGCCGGCCCGCCCGGCGATCTGGTGGAATTCACGAGCCTGCAGCAGCCGGGTCTTGCTCCCGTCGTACTTGGACAGGGCGGTGAACAGCACCGTGCGGATCGGCACGTTGATGCCCACGCCGAGGGTGTCGGTGCCGCAGATGACCTTGAGCAGCCCGGCCTGGGCCAGCGTCTCGACCAGCCGCCGGTACCGGGGCAGCATGCCGGCGTGGTGCACGCCGATGCCGTGCCGCACCAGCCGGGACAGGGTTTTGCCGAAGCCGGCCGAGAACCGGAAGTTGCCGATCATGTCCGCGATGGCGTCCTTCTCGGCCCGGCTGCAGACGTTCACGCTCATCAGCGCCTGTGCCTGCTCCAGCGCGGCCGCCTGAGTAAAGTGCACGACGTAAACCGGCGCCTGATTCGTCGACAGCAGTTCCTTGAGCGTCTCGTGCAGCGGCTCGATGACGAAGGAGAAGACCAGCGGCACCGGGCGCTCGGCTGAGTGGATCACCGCGGTGGGACGGCCGGTGCGCCGCGTCAGGTCCGCCTCGAACCGGCTGACGTCGCCGAGCGTCGCCGACATCAGCACGAACTGCGCCCGCGGCAGCTCGAGCAGGGGCACCTGCCAGGCCCAGCCGCGTTCCGGGTCGGCGTAGAAGTGGAACTCGTCCATCACTATCAACACCTGGCCCACGTCGGCCCCGGAAGCAGAGCCGCCGTCCCGCAGCGCGATGCTGGCCAGCACTTCCGCGGTGCAGCAGATGATCGGCGCGTCCGGGTTGACGCTGGCGTCCCCAGTCATCATGCCGACCTCGGCCGGGCCGAACGCGTGGCACAGGTCGAAGAACTTCTCCGACACCAGCGCCTTGATCGGCGCGGTGTAGAACGTGCGCCTGCCGTCCGCCAGCGCGGCGAAGTGCGCGCCGGCCGCCACCAGCGACTTCCCCGACCCGGTCGGGGTGGACAAGATGACGTTCGCCCCCGAGACGACCTCGATGAGCGCTTCCTCCTGGTGCGGGTACAGCGCCAGCCCGCGCCGCTTGGACCAGCCGGCAAAGGCGTCGAAGATGGCGTCCGGGTCAGGCGTCGAGGGCAGCAGGTCAGTAAGCGTCATGGCGGTTTCCATCATGCCGTGCCCGGAGAGTGCCCGCGGCGAAGCGGCGCGGGGGAGGGGGCCGGCGTACATATCCAGCGCCGTAGCAGGCCGGGCTATTCCGGGCCGAACGGGCGAGGCGCGTGCAGCTCAGGCGAACAGGGTGTCGCCCCAGTGCTGGCCGGGGCGCAGGCCGGGCGGGCAGGCGAATACGGCGCTGCCGGTGTGGTGGATGTACTCGTTCAGGGCGTCGCCCGCCAGTGACCGCTGAAGCTGGACGAACTGAGCCGGGTCCTTCATGAAGGCGATGAAGAACAGGCCGCCGAGGAGCGTGCCGGCCTGCGGGTCGATGCCGTCGGTGAAGGAGTACCCGCGGCGCAGGATCCTGGTCCCGCCGTTGTGCTCGGGACTGGCCAGCCGGATGTGGGCATCCGCGGGAATCGCGGGCTGCCCGTCGGCGCCGCCGGCGGTGAAGTCGGGCGGGCTGAACTCCGATCCGCCGGACAGCGGGGCGCCGGACACCTTGGCCCGGCCGATCACGTTCTCCTGGTCCCGCAGGTAGTCGCGGTCCCAGTTCTCCACGAACATCCGGATCTTGCGGGTCACCAGGTAGCTGCCGCCGCGCAGCCACGGCTGGTCCGTCTCCCGGCCGACCCACACGTGCTGGTTCAGCAGGTCGGTCTGCTCGGCCTTGATGTTGCGGGTGCCGTCCTTGAAGCCGAGCAGGTTCCGCGGAGTGGCCTGCGCCGCCGACGTCGCGGAGGTCCGGCCGAAGCCGAGCTCCATCCAGTCGTGTTCCACCACGCCCATGCCGATCCTGGCCAGGTTCCGCACCGCGTGGAAGGCCACCAGCGGATCGTCGGAGCAGGCCTGGATGCACAGGTCGCCGCCGGTGTAGTCGGCGTCGAGGTTCTCGTTCGGCAGCGGCGGCAGGTCGGCCAGCGCGGACGGCTTGCGCGCGGCCAGGCCGAACCGCTGATCGAACAGCGAGGGCCCGTAGCCGATCGTGATGGTCAGCCTGCCGACCGCCGAACCGAGCGCCTCGCCGGTGTCCACCGGCGGCGCCTCGGGCACGCTGTCCTCGCCGACCAGCCGGCCCGAGGCCATGCGCGCGGCCGCGCCCGTCCACTCCCGCAGCAGGTCACGCAGGTCCGTGCGGGCCGCGGTGGAGGCGACGTTCAGCGCGCCGAATGCCAGCCGGTCCTGGGCCGGGGTGATGATGCCGGCCTGGTGCGCGCCATAAAACGGAACGGTCTGGGTGCCCGCACCAGCGGCGGCCGGCTCGTCTTGCGACGCGGTGAAGTATCCGGTCAGGCCGCCCGCCACCGCGCCCGCCCCGAACAGCCCGGCCACGGTCAGCAGCCGCCGGCGCGACGGCCCGGACTGCCCGCTGACCTCGCCGGGCGGCGGCTGCCTCAGCTGCTCCTCGGCCTGCCTGCCTGCGCTCACGCGCTCACCTGGGCGGAGAGCTTCGACAGGGCCTCGGCCAGTGCGTTAACCGCCGCCGACAGCTGGCGGCGCTCGGCCTGCGTCACGGTGGAGTAGTCGACGTACCCGGTGCCGTCGTAGCCGGGACTGGCCTTGAAGTGCGCCAGCTGGCTGGTCACCGCGTCGTTCCGCTGCTTGATCAGCACCAGCGCACCGGGGTCCTGGTGCTGCAGGTATGGCTGCAGCAGGCTGACGACCTTCATGGCCGCCTCCATGTTGGCCGCGAAGACGGGCAGGTCGGTGTTGGAATACCGCTCTTCCTCGCCGCTGATCTTCCCCGTGGCCGCCTCGTTGACCAGGTCGGTGGCCCCGCTGGCCATCTCCAGCGGGTTGTACTGGGCGTTGCTCACCAGCGTCAGCAGCTGCTGCTCGTTCGTGACCAGCCCGGCGCACAGCTTCGGCGCTCCGGCCAGGGTCTTGTCCTGCCACATCAGCTGCTCGAGCTTGTGGAAGCCGATGAACCGGGACGCCACCGTGACCGGGTTCTCCCACCGGCCGTCGATCTGGGTGTCCAGGCTGCCCCAGACCTCGGCCACCGGCTCGATCCGCTCGTAATAGACGCGGGCCTGCGGGTAGAGCATCTTGGCCTGGTTCAGGTTGCCCGCGTCGATAGCCTGGCAGAACGCCTGGGTGTGGCTGACCAGCCCGGCCGTGTTCTGCTTCACGTAGCCGGCGTAGCCTTGTACCGCCGCCGCCAGCTGGGGGTTGGATGGCCAGGACGGGCCGGTCGCCTTCCCCGTGACGGTGAACGTCCAGTGCGGCTGGGACGCGCCCGGGCAGCTGACCTTGTACGTGCCCGGCTGGAGGGTCAGCGAAAAGCCGCCGGAAAGACCGGGCGTGAGGTTCTCCTGCTCGCCGAGGATCTTGCCCAGGTCGGCGGTGCGCAGCTCGGCCTCGGACACCGCGCCGGCGCCCGAGTTGGTCACGTTGAAGTCGACGGGCCCGGCCGGGATCTTGGCCGGCTTGGGCTCGCAGCCCCGCGCCGTCAGGTCGATCTTCACCGTGCTTGACTTGCCCGAGTCGGCGGCCGTCCCGGCCGATCCGCCCGAGCCCGTGCTGGTGCCCGTGCTCGAGCACCCCGATGCGACCAGCGCGAGCGCGGCGGCCGCCGCTACCACCGCACCGCGGCATCCCCGTCGCTTACCCTCACTGCTCACGATCGTGCGCTCCCCACGCTCACGGCGACAGGCCTGCGCCTCCTGGCCTGGCCGGTCGGCCAGGCGACGATCACGGCCATCGGGATCAGGTAGGCCAGCCAGGCGATGACCTCGATCCACGCCGGGAAGGGCTGGATGCCCAGCACTCCGGTCAGCAGCGACGACACCGGAGTGCCCGGCCGGACCAGCCAGGACAGGTCGAAGGCCTGGGCCTGGCCGGCCGTGAGCCAGCCTGCCTCGTTGGCGGTGTGGAAGGCCGTCATCACCAAGCCCGCGGCCACCACCACCAGGACCAGCCCGGTGACCCGGAAGAACCGGGCCAGGTTCAGCCGCACGCCGCCCTTGTAGATGGCGTAGCCGACCGCCGAGGCCAGGCCGATCCCGAGCACCGCGCCCAGCCAGGACGTGCTGGCGTTGCCGGAGGCCTGGAACGTGGCCAGCAGGAAGACGGCCGTCTCGAAACCCTCCCGCAGCACGGCCAGGAACGCCATGACCACCAGGGCCCGGCTCGATCCCGACGCCAGAGCCGATGCGGCCGCGCCTTCCAGGTCCTTCTTGAGGCCCCGGGCATGCCGCCGCATGAAGATGATCATGTAGGTGACCATGCCCACGGCGAGGGCGCCGACCACGGTCTCGAGCCCCTCTTGCTGACGCTGGGGCAGGTCGGAGGAGATCACCTGCAGCACGATGGCCACGCCGACGCAGATCGCGACCGCCACGGCCGTGCCGAACCAGACCTGGCGCAGCGCGTCCCTTCGGCCCTGCTGTCCCAGGAAGGCGGCGATGATCCCGACGATCAGGGCCGCCTCGAGTCCCTCCCGCAGCCCGATCACAAACGTGGGCAGCACCAGCCGACTCCCTTTCCGTCGGTCGCGTCGTGCAGGCCACACGTTCTTAGGTAAGCCTTACCTAATCTCAGGCGCGACGCCCTTGTCAAGCCCTCCGGCGGCCATCAGCCCGCCGTTACTTCCCCTGACCTGCGGCGGGACGAACTCCGGGCCGACCCGGCGGGCCGGGTACGGTCGGTCGGCGGAATCGAGCCGAGCGCCGATGGCTGTAGCCAGCTGCGGGTTAGAGACGTGCGGCTGGATGGCGGCCAGCACGCGCTCGAGGCCGCGTGGGTCGGCCCGCAGGATCTCATCGGCGCAGAAGGCGTACGTCAGTTCGACCAGCTGAAGCCGGTTGCCGTCATCGGAGCGGGTGGCCGTCTGGATGTGGTGCAGGATCTGGTTATAGAGGGCGTCGCCGGCCGTGGCCGGGACCTGGGCCAGCCGTACCCGGTAGGGCTCCTCTCGCGACGCCGCGTGGAGCCTGGCGGCAGACCTGCCGATCCAGTTCGGAACCTCGGGTGGCTCGCCGGTCAGGGCGTAGAGGGCGTCAAGCGTGAGCCCGTCCAGCGCCCGGGCCACGGTGGACTCCAGGAAGTGCTGCAAGGCGTCGATGGCCTGGTGCGGATCCTCCATCACCGCGAGGTCCCCGGAGGCCACTTCGGCTCCGAACGCTGCCCAGATGGCGTCGGTGGGTCGGCCGTCCCGGCCCAGCAGGTCGGGACGCTTGACCGCGACGGCTTACCTGCATCGGTCCGGTACCACAACTGGCCTGATCTCCGTGTGTGGCCGGTTGCGTGCTTGCCTGAAGGCATGCTCAGTTCCCTCCTTGTC
>Ga0335069_10007704_pt1 | contig 15509 bp, 13 predicted proteins | sample Lox_Sample_11_FD_206714 | JGI IMG/M metagenome (GOLD analysis project Ga0335069, IMG submission 206714) | Soil microbial communities from Loxahatchee National Wildlife Refuge, Florida, United States - Lox_Sample_1.1 | ecosystem: Environmental > Terrestrial > Soil > Wetlands | place: USA... | reverse complement strand
CGTCGACCGTCGTGGATAAGAAGGTCGGCTCCAGCGATACGCAGATCACCAACCTGGGTGAAGGCGCGTTCTACTGGATGGTGCAGTCAGAAGACATCAACGGGCAGGCTTCGATTGAGAGCGAAAAAAACCGGTTTACGGTGATCCGCAAAGGACCGGACAACGTCGCAATCGCTTTGGAACTGGCGCCTTTAGTGCAGCGCGGACGCGTGATCGAGATCAAGGGCAAAACAGAGACGACCGCCCGCGTGATGGTGAACGGGCAGGAGGTTCCGTTCGTTGCGCCGGACGGCACGTTCCAGTACTTCACGCCGCCACTGCCAAATGGAGAGAATTTGATTACGATCACCGCGCAGAATTCAAAAGGCGGCGTGAAGACGCTGCAGAAAAAAGTGGTGATCCAGTAAGTTGATCCGCTCGCGGCCAGGTACTTTTCTGGCATGATGAAAGCAGCGGGATTTTCCGGTGAGTTCGAGCGAGTTTGGCGGACGGAGCCGGCGGGGCAGACATTTCAGGAACGGATGCGACGAAGCAGCGCTCGCATGCAGGTTCCAGGACTTCGGTTCCGGCGGTCATCAGCGATATCAAATAAAATGAGAGTAGCTGGCCCGAGCGCGAGGCCGGCGCTCGGCGAAAGAGCAGAAGTAAGAGTATGTCATCCAACAACGGTTTCGGCGGTACGTCACGCTTCCACAACCTGCGCTCGCTGTTCAGCGTTTTCTCCAGCGACCTCGCCATCGACCTCGGCACCGCGAACACGCTTGTCTATGCCAAAGGCAAAGGCATCGTGGTGAATGAGCCTTCCATCGTCGCCATCAACAAGAACACGGGCGAGGTGGAGGCCGTTGGCAAAGAGGCGAAAGAGATGCTTGGCCGCACGCCGGGCAACATTGTTGCCATCAAGCCGATGAAGGATGGTGTGATCGCCGACTTCAAGGTCACCGAGAAGATGTTGAACTACTTCATCCAGAAGGCGCACAACCGCAAGATGCTGGTGCATCCGCGGATCGTAATCGGCGTGCCTTCGGAGATCACGCAGGTGGAAAAGCGGGCCGTCATGGACTCGGCCTATCGCGCGAAGGCCAGTGAAGTTCACCTGGTGGAGCAGGCGATGGTGGCCGCGATCGGCGCGGGGCTGCCGATCACCGAACCGAGCGGCAACATGGTAGTCGATATCGGCGGCGGCACAACGGACATTGCAGTCATCTCTTTGAGTGGCATCGTCTATTCGCGCTCGGTGCGCATGGCCGGCAACCAGATGGACGAAGCCGTCATGAACTACCTGAAGCGCAAGTACAACCTACTGATCGGCGAGCGTACGGCGGAACAGATCAAGATGGAGATTGGGTCGGCGTATCCGCTGGAGAAGCCGCTGACGATGGAGATCAAGGGCCGCAACCTGATCGAGGGTGTACCCAAGTCGATCACCATCGATGACAGCGAAATTCGCGAAGCTTTGAGCGAGTGCGTGGCAACGATCATGAATGCCATTCGCGTCGCTTTAGAACGTACGCCGCCCGAACTTTCGGCGGACATCAGCGATCGCGGAATCGTGCTGACCGGCGGTGGCGCGTTGCTGAAGAACTTGGATAAGCGTATCCGTGAAGAAACGGGATTGCCGGTGTCGATTGCCGACGATCCGCTGGCCAGCGTGGTGCTGGGCACGGGCAAAATGCTCAGCGACTTTAAGCTGCTGAGAAAGATTTCGATCGAGTAGCCAGTATTCAGTAGCCAGTACCCAGTAATCGGTGCTGGTTCTACTGGGTACTGATGACTGGATACTGGGTACTGTCTTGGAAAACGTCATCAGCCGATTTCGCAATACCTTCAACCTGATCGTGCTGGCGGCGGTGCTTGTGGGCCAGGTGCTTGGCCTCGCGGTGCAGGTGAAGCGGCCGGACGACGGCGGCACGCGGCTCATCCGCGTGTGGACGATTGCGATTATCACTCCCTTCAGCCGCGGCATCATTCACACTGAAGACTGGGTCTCGGAAAAGTGGCATAGCTACATCTGGCTGCGCGACGTCCGCAAGGAAAACGAAGAGCTGCAAGACCAGATCGTGCAGATGAAAATGGAGCAGGTGCGCCTGATCGAAGACGCCAACCAGGCGCGGCGCCTGCAACTGCTGCTGGGATTCAAGGAGCAGTACATTTCGCAGACGGTTCCGGCGCAAGTGATCTCGACGACGGGCAGCGAGTTCTCGCGCGCCATCTACATTGACAAGGGCACGAACGACGGGATCAAGCCCGATATGCCGGTGGTGGCGCCGGAAGGGATCGTCGGCAAAGTGCTGCGCACGTTTTCCACCACCTCGCTGGTGTTGCTGATCAACGACCCAACGAGCGGCGCGGGAGTCATTCTTGAAAAGTCGCGGCTACAGGGGATTCTGAAAGGCGCTCCGAACGGCAGCACGGTGATGCAGAACGTGATGTCGGACGAGAAGGTCTCACCCGGCGAACGCATCCTGACCAGCGGCGGTGATCGAATCTTCCCCAAGGGATTGCCGGTCGGGACGGTGGCATCGGTCAGCCCGGGAGCGGATTTGTTCCTGAACATTCGCGTTAGACCGGCAGCGACGTTGAACACGCTCGAAGAAGTGCTGGTGATCACGAAGATCGAAGACCGCTCGCCTGAAGGGGTTGATCAATCCGAGCCGTCGCGACGGGCGATCGACATCCTGGCGCAGCGACTGCCGACGGTGGCGCCACCGGTGCCGACCGAGACGGGAACCGGGACAGAAGCTGCGCCCGGCAAGCCGGCTCCGGAACTGACCAAGGCTCCGGGAACGACCGCATCGACTGCGAAGCCCAAAGCTACCGAAGTTGCCGGCGGAGCGACGACGAAACCAGCGACTCCCACAGCAGCGCCCGACAAACCGAAGCCGGTGAAGCAGGCGGAGGTTGTGCCCGCTACGAAGCCTGCGAACGCAACTCCTAACGCGACGGGCACCCCGAAGGACGCGCAGCCGCAGTGACCATCACCCAGGCCAAACAGGAACGCATCGAGGTCTACCGGTTCAGTCCGGCGGTGACGATCGGCGTTCCGTTCCTGGCGCTGGTGATGCAGGCGTTCATTCCAGTCAAGCTGCACTTCTTCAATAACTTCGACCTGCCGCTGCTGGTGACGATCTTCTTCGCCGTGGCACGCCGCAGCCAGGTCAGCGGATGCCTGACCGGGGCGATCATCGGCATCTTCCAGGACGCGCTCACCCACCAGCCGCTCGGAGTTTATGGGATTTCGAAATCGGTGATCGGATATGCTGCGTCGTCTCTGGGCGCGAAGATCGATGTGGAGAATCCCGGGTCGCGCTTGCTGATGACGTTTGGATTTTTCCTGATTCACGAAGCGATCTACATCCTCGTGGCGCGAGGGCTTGTGGGGATGAACCTGACGTGGCTCTGGGGCCGCGAGATCCGCGATGCCTTTGCCAACGCCGTGCTGGCCGTGGTGGTGTTCGCGGTGCTGGATAAGTTCAAACAGCAGTAAGTTATCAGTTATCAGTTTTCAGTAAAACCAGATCCCTCGCGGACTGGCGTCCGCTCGTGATGACAAACGGAATCACGCCAACTCATTCAGGTTCAACAGTCTTCCATAAATCGCCTTCGTGATCTGCTGGGCGAGGTCCTGGGTCCGCTTGTTTTCGGGGTTGTGAGCGACGCGGAGCAGGTTGCGGGCGGTGCCGTTGGTCAGGTAATTGTGTTTCCGCAAGTCGCTGATGACGTGCATGGCGACTGAGTCGCCAAAATCGGCATACCACTGCTCGCATAATTTGCGGATGGCGTGAATGTCGAGGTTTGAGACCTGGGTTATCTCGCCTCCGAGTTTGTGGGCAGCCTGCCCTTCGGCATCCTGAAGCTTTACGTAGGACAGGTTGATGGTCTTGCGCCCGGCGTGCTCGAAGAGAATCGTGGCCACATTGCCCTCCGTGTGTAGGATTTCTCCAACACCCCAGTCGGGCTTCCCGGGATGGGTGACAAGGCGGGGCACGCTTCTATTTTGCCATTTCGCTATTGGTCCATTTGGCCATTTGCCTTCGGTAGCGAACCTGACTCCATGGCTCCATGGCCAAATCACCAAATGAATCAATGGTGTTAAGCCTTTCGCCGCACTGCTTCATCCCAAGAAGCTGCTAAACTACTTTCCAGAACTTCCCTCTGTGCTGCACCGTCGGAAATCACGGACGAACCTGGCATTTCAAGCGTGCTCGCGGTGGGCCGTTGCGTCTTCCTCGTCTTCATTCTGTCATCTAAGAAGAGAGCTGGCCTGAAATGGTGTTTGGCCGCGAAGAAAAAGTCTCGACGCTACGGATCACCGGGATCCAGTACTTCCTGCTGGCCGCGTTCCTGATCCTCGGCTTTGGGCTGTGGCAGCTCCAGATCGGCAAGAGCGATTACTACGCTGGACTTGCGGAACGCAACCGAATCCGCACCGTGCCGATTCTTGCGCCGCGCGGCAAGATTCTCGATCGCGAAGGCCGCATTATCGTCGATAACTATCCCTCCACTTCCGTGCTCATGGTGCGCGATCTGCAACGCGACTTGAACGCCGACGTCGATCAGATCGCCAGCGGGCTGCATATGGATCCGGACGAGGTTCGCGACCGGCTGGCGCATTTCAAGAACACGCCGCAGTATCAGCCGCTGGTGCTGAAGGAAGACATCACGCCGGACGAGTTGGCGTTTGTCGAGTCGCATCGTAACGAGTTGCCGGAACTGGAAACGATCAGCGAGCACCGGCGCTTATATCCGAAGAACGGATTCATGGCGCATGCCATCGGCTATGTCGGCGAAGTATCGGAAGACATGCTGAACCAGCCAGCGTTCGAGTTCTATAAAGCCGGAGACATTGTCGGGAAGTCTGGTGTCGAGCAGGAATACAACGACATGCTGATGGGCAAAGACGGCTCACGGCGTGAAATTGTGGACAGCCGCGGCCGCGTGGTCGGCAAGATGGACGAAGTGCCTGCGGTGCCGGGCAAGCAGCTCAAGCTGACCATCGACCTCGACATACAGATCGCAGCTGAAGAAGCCATGGGTGACAAAACGGGTGGCATTATCGCCATGGATCCGCATACGGGCGAAATTCTCGCCATGGTGAGCCGCCCGACTTTCGATCCCAACCAGTTCGCGGTGCGGATCACGAAAGGTTACTGGGACCAACTCCTCAGCGACGAAGGCAAGCCCCTCATGAACAAGACTATCCAGGCGCAGTTGGCGCCGGGATCGACGTTCAAGATCATCATGGCGACTGCGGGTCTGCAGGAAGGCATCGCCCAGAACCTGCACGTGAACTGCCCGGGTGGCGCTACGTTCTACGGCCGCTACTTCAAGTGCTGGGTCGCCGCTGAGCATCGCACTCACGGTCTCGTCGATATCACCAAGGGCATTTACCAATCCTGTGACGTTTTCTTCTACACGCTGGCGGAGAAGTTGGGGATCGACAAGATTTCGAAATGGGCGACCATGCTGGGCTTGGGCCAGAAGACCCATATCGATCTGCCACAAGAAGTCGCGGGCGTGATGCCGAGCGAAGAGTGGAAGATCCGCAACTTCAAGCAGAAGTGGTTTGCGGGTGAAACGATTTCCGTCGGAATCGGGCAAGGTGCGGTGGCGGCAACGCCGGTGCAGATGATGCGCGCCATCGGCGGTATCGCCTCGGACGGGCACATGGTTCGCCCACACATTGTTGATTTCGGCGATCTGCCGCCGGAGGGACAGCCGCTGTACAAGCAGATTTCCGATAAGTATCCGGACCAAACAACGGTGCCGATCGATCCTGAGAACTGGCAGATCATCACCGATGCCATGGCGGAGGTGGTCCAGCCCGAGGGAACGGCGCCGAGCGCGCACGTGCAGGGAGTGGATTTCGCGGGCAAGACGGGGTCGGCGCAAACGGTGAGCAATGCCGCGCGCAAAATCCTGAAGGGAGCCGAATACAAGGACAACTCGTGGTTCGTGGGGCTGACGCCGCGGCGTAATCCCGACATCGTGATCTGCGTGTTGTATGAGGGCGGAGAGCACGGGAAATTGGCGGCTCGCATTGCAGCACAGGTGATCAGGGCATTCGTCGACAAGAAACGCCGAGTGCTGAACAACGTGGCTTATGCGGCGCCTCCGGGATACGTGGCAAAGCCGGCGAAAGCAACGCCTGACAAGCCTGACGCCGAGAAGGAAACGAAGCCGGTGGATCTGAGTGTGGCGCCTGCGGCGCAACTGCAGCAACCGGGGCACGTCGAGATGGCGGGAATGTGGAATGAGGCCGACCGCGATGGACAGGGTGATCGTCTCGGCGGGGCAAAGTTTGATGTGGCGCTCGATGCCAAGCCGCGGAAGCCGGTGAAGGCTGCGCCCGGGATGGATTGATTTAAATACCCCACTCAAGCCAAAAGAAGGCTTGAATGGGGCACCCGGCACCAATGGGGACGGAATAGGTTCTTATCCCACCCTTACGCCAAAAGAGGGCTAGAGGGTGGGGCACCCACGTGAATTGATTGCAGAGATATATTCGAATTCGGGACTTTGACTGGGTACTGCTGGTGTTCGTGCTGGCGATCTGCGCGCTTGGTGTGGTGGAGATCTACAGCGCGACGCTTCACACCAAGTTCGTCGGGGCGCACGTCCGGCAGGTGTACTGGATCATCGCCGGCCTCGCAACAATGTTCATCTTCAGCCGCATCAATTACCAGGTGCTGCTGGAGAACGTTCCGTGGATGTACGTTATTTCGATCCTGTCGCTGCTCGCGGTTCTCGTTTTCGGCACCAAAGCGCTCGGCGCGCGTCGGTGGATCCGCTTCGGTAGCACACACTTTCAGCCGTCGGAATGGGTAAAGCTCGTCTTGATCGTGGCGATGGCGAAGTATTTCGCCGATCCCGCCAAATTCCGGGACATGACCTTCACCGACTTGGTCAAAGCGGGCTCGGTTGTAGGCATCCCGATGCTGTTGGTGCTGGCGCAGCCTGACATGGGTACGGCGCTCACCTATCTGCCGATCGCACTGATGGGTCTGTTCCTCGGAGGCATGCAGTTTCGTCACGCGCTGCTGATCATCGTATGCGCGGCGATCGTGGCGGTCCCGGCGTACAAGTGGGGCTTGAAGCAGTATCAGAAGGACCGCATCAGCAGTTTCATGAACCCGGATGTGGATCCACAGAAGAAGGGGTACCAGAGTATTCAATCCCAGATCGCGGTGGGATCGGGCGGGTTGTGGGGCAAAGGGACCACTAAAGGCACGCAAACACAGGGGTTATTCCTGCCGGTTACTCACACCGACTTCATCTTCGCCGCGTTTTCGGAAGAGCATGGATTTATCGGGGCCATCGGTGTTCTACTGCTATACTTTATGGTGCTGATGCGATTGATCCACAACGCTCAGACGGCGCCAGACCGCGCCGGAACGTTTGTGGTGATGGGCGTGGTAGCGGTTTTGGGGTTCCACGTTCTGGTCAATGTCGGCATGGTGGTCGGCTTTATGCCGGTCGTCGGAATACCCCTACCGTTAATGAGCTACGGTGGGTCGTCAGTGTTGTTCATGTTCATTGCGCTCGGAATTGTCATGAACGTCCGCATGCGCCGGTTCGTGAACTGAACCAAGGTTAGTTGCTTCACAGCGAAGCCAAAAAGATTACGCCCGCCCCCACGTAACGGGGGCAAAACACCGGCCACGAGTTGCCGGGCAGAGAATAAAGCAAGTTAGGACAAGCGCCCAAGGGCGGGTAACGGCCCCCCGGCGCAACGGAACTCAGCTAATGTGGGGTGATTCCGTTGCAGCCAGAGAGAGCGGTCACAGACCCTGAGCGTTAAGGTGCGGAAAGATTTTGAAGGCAAGTTCAAGATTTGGGCCCAGCGGCTTTGAGCGCGGGCATGGTTGCAGTCCATCTGGGCGGGGTTCAGTCCCCCGCAGCAGCGTGGGAGTGCAACCCGCATCGAGTTTCCCCGTCCTTTCCACCTGCGTATATTCCTGCTCGAACTCATAGAACTCAGGCTGGTGCAATCTGCCTCGCGAGAGGCAGGCCGGAGAATGAATGTCCAAGGAACTATTTGTCTCCTCGACGCCGCACCAAACCAAGGTAGCGCTGGTCGAAGACGACGTCCTTTCTGAAGTTTATTTCGAACGCGAAAACGAATACACCCTCGCCGGGTCGATCTACAAAGGCCGCGTTACACGCGTGCTGCCCGGCATGCAGTCAGCGTTCGTCGATATTGGCCTAGAACGCGACGCGTTCCTTTATGTTTCCGACTTCTTCGAGATGGAAGACGAAGAAGAATCGTTTGAACCTATCCCAGCGGCAAAGCCGTTCGAGTTGAAGCCGCAAGAGCCGAAATCCGACGCTATGCAATACGTTGCGCCGGAAGCGCCGACGAATGGCGAAGGCTTCGAAGGCGGATACACGGAAGAAACCAGCGCCGAGAGTGGCAACGGCGAAGAACAAGGCGAAGGCCGACGCTGGCGTGGTCGCCGTCGTCGTGGACGCGGCCGTGGACGCGGCTTCCCCGAGTCGAAGTTCGCGCATCCTGCGAATGGCGGCGAAGCGGCGTCGGAAGAGTCTGCGGAAGCGGAAGAGAGTGCCGACGAGACCTTCGATAAGCCGGTGTACAAGCCGATTATTCTGCCGGGCGAGTCGCTGGCTAAGTTTCGCAAGCAAGAGACGGAGGCAGAGACGGGCTTAGAGGCTGATTCGGAAGAAGAAGTACTTGAATCGCAGAGTTCGGATGAAGCGGCGGACGCCCAACCCGAAACGCCATACGAGCGGCCAGAACCTTCTGCGCAGACAAGGATGTCTGCGCCTACACAGTCGGCGCCTTCGCAGTATCAGCCGATCATCCTGCCGGGTGAATCGATTTCGAAGTACCGCAAGCAGGAAGACGGCGGATTGGAACCTGCGGCGGAATCGACGCCTCGCGAAGAAGCGAGCTACTCGCGCGATGATCGCCGTGGGCGGCGTGGAAGAGATCGCGACCGAGGACGGGGCCGCGATCGTGACAGAGACCGCAGTCAGGACCGGGAACGTGAACCGCGCGAGTATGAAGCGCCGCGCCCATTCGAGCCGATCCTGTTGCCGGGCGAGTCGATTTCGAAGTACCAGAAGTTCCAGTCACAGCAGCAGGCCGAACCAGTGCACACCGAGACGTCAGTCGGCGTCGAAGCCGTCGGTGACGATGTACAAGCGGAAGCGGCACATTCTTTTGTACCGCCGACGGAAACGATCGAGCCTGAAGTTCACGAGCAGGCTGTTGAACCTGATCACTTCGAAGAACCGCAGGCTCATGAGGAAAAGACCGAAGAACGCTACGATCGCATGAACGTTGCGTCCGTATTCGGAGGCGACGAAGTCGAAGCGGACGAGAACGGGATTGACGAGCACGAAGAGGAGACGCACGAACTGTCGGCGAGTTCTGCTGAAACCGAGCCCGCCGAAGTAGACGAGCATCAAGAGCACTCTTCCTACCACGAGGAAGAAGAACAGCCGCAGTACCTCGCTGAAGAGCCTTCGGTTTCGGAACAGCATGAACAGGAAGAACAGTCCGCGGCTGCGGCTCCCACCTACCACACGGCTCCCGAGGGCGCGTACTCCGAAGAAGAGATTGAGGCGGAAGAGGAAGAGCTTCCGCATCCGAGCGAAAACCTCTACGACGAAGAAGATTACGAAGACCTCGAAGAAGAGGTCCTTGAACGCACTCCTTACGCTGCAGCCGAAACGAACGACCAGATAGAAGCGGCGAATGGTTCAGCCGTCTTCGAGGGCGGATACGAAGCCGACGAAGGTGAAGACGAAATCGAGGAAGCGGAAAAGGCAGCTTACGCAGAAATCGGCGAACCCGAAGAAGCGCGCGCTGAATTGCGTGGTCCATCGGGTACTGCCGGCTATCCACAGCAACGGGCACGCCGTCCGGAATTCGATCGTCGCCGGGGACGTCGCGGAGGCGGCGGTGGTGGTGGTGGTGGTGGACGCCGGTTCGGGCGCGGAGGTCCGCGTCGCGAGTCGATGCAGCGCCAGCACGTCGTCATCTCTGATTTGCTGAAGGAAGGCCAGGAAGTACTGGTCCAGATCGCCAAGGAACCGATTGGCAAGAAGGGCGCGCGCATCACCAGTCACATCGCGCTGCCGGGACGGTTCCTGGTGTACATGCCGACCGTGAATCACATCGGCGTGTCGCGGAAGATCAACTCCGACGAGGAGCGCATGCGGTTGAAGCGGATCGTCGCCAGCGAGCGCGAAAACGGGCATGGTGGTTTTATCGTGCGCACGGCGGCGGCACACATCAGCGAAGAAGATCTGCGCAATGACATCCGGTTCCTCAAGAACCTATGGCACGACATCCGCACGCGCGCGGAAAATTCGAAGCCCCCGGCGCTGATCTACCACGATCTGAACCTGGTGGAGCGCATCATGCGCGACCTGGTGACGCAGGACTTCTCCGCAATATGGGTTGATACCGAGCAGGAGTACGAGCGCGTCAGCCGGTTCATGTCGCGATTCCAGTCGGGACTGGTCCGCCGTGTGAAGCTGTACACAAAAACCACGCCGCTGTTCGAACAGTTCGGAATCGACGCTGAAATCAACAAGGCGCTGAAGTCGAAAGTGTGGCTGAAGAGCGGTGGCTATATCGTCATCAACCAGACCGAGGCGCTGGTTGCCATCGACATCAACACCGGCAAGTACGTCGGCAAGACGTCGCGGCTCGAAGACACGATCGTCAAGACGAACATTGACGCGATCAAGGAAATCGTGCGGCAAATCCGACTGCGCGATCTCGGTGGCATCATCGTCATCGACTTCATCGACATGGACGAGCGGCGCAACCGGCAAAAAGTAATGCAGGCGCTGGAAGAGGAAATGCGCAACGACCGCGCGCCCTCGAAGGTGCTGCAGTTCAACGATTTTGGGCTGGTCGCCATCACCCGCAAGCGGGTGAAGCAGTCGCTCGAGCGTACGCTCGGCACGCCTTGCCCGTACTGCACCGGCAATGGATATGTGAAGTCTCCGTCAACCGTGTGCAACGAGATTTACGTCGAGATGCGCAAGATGGCGAAACAGTTCGAGAGCGACATACTGCTCCGGGTAAATCCTGAAGTTGCGAAGGCGCTCAAGGCCGACAACAGCCGCTGGCTGCAGGAAATGGAGGAACTCACTGGGCAGAACATCCTGGTGAAATCCGATGCCACGCTGCACCAGGAACAGTTTGATATGTAGGCAGAGACATCCTTTGTCTGTGGGGCCGCGAGCGATCGCGGCCTTTTCTTTTTGCCCCGAACTCGTGCAACACATCGCATAGCGATACAATACTCTGGATGAAGCACCTGACCGTTGTGCTCGCTGTTCTTCTTTCTACTTCCGCACTGTTCGCCCAAGGAATGCATCAGGGCATCATGGATCCCGGCTCCGCAAAGCTGAAGGGCCCGGACATGCGCAATATCGGCATCGACCAGAAACTGAACTCGCAGGTGCCGCTGAACCTCAGCTTCGCCGACGAGAGCGGCAATCCTGTGACGCTGCAACAGTACTTCGGCAATAAGCCGGTGATCCTCAATCTCGTGTACTACCAATGCGCGATGCTCTGCCCCGAAGTGCTGAACGGGATCACCGACGCGCTGAAAGAAGTGAAGTTCGGGATCGGCAAGGACTACGAGGTGGTGACGGTCAGCTTCGATCCGCGGGACACCCCGGCGATCTCCTCGCAGAAGAAAGCGCAGGTGATAGGCGAACTGGGCGTGCCCAACGCGGCCCAAGGCTGGCACTTCCTCACTGGTACCGAGCCGAACATCAAAGCTCTCGCCGACTCTGTCGGATTCAAATACCGATGGGATCCCGAGAGCAAACAGTATCTGCACGCCACTGGCATCATGGTGCTCACGCCCAAGGGACGCGTGTCGAAATACTTTTATGGAGTGGCGTTCAAGCCGTCCGATCTGCGTTTCGGGCTTATTCAGGCGTCGAACAATCAGATTGGCAACATGGTGGATGCGATCCTGCTCTTCTGCTGCCGCTACGACGCGCGCACTGGAAAATACGATTGGCTGGCGAGCAGGCTGTTGAGCATCGGCGGCGGAATTACGGTGATCGCGCTCGGGTCGTTTCTGATTTTTATGATTAAGACCCAACCAAAACATTCGACCTAGCACCGCACTCTGTCCTCTAGAATAGGCGCGAAGGTGGAAAGGAACGCCCTCGCCGTATGCCCGAGTTCGTCAAAGGGTCGGTGCTGTTTTTCAATCTGTACGACGTTGCCGAAGAGATCAAACTGGACCGCGTGCGCGAGTTGCTGGGGGCACGTCCGCAGGAACGTGTGTTCAAGAATGCCGCGCCGGAGTATGTACGCTTCGAGCGGCCTCCGGTGATTGAGAGTATCAGCGTCGAAGGGCTGGCGCCGCAAGCTGCGCACGGTCAGGTCAAGTACTACGACTACGGAGTGATCAGCGTGATGTTCGAGGTCCCGATCGCCGCTGGATGGGAAGCGATCGTGGAAATGGCTGCGAAGTGGATGTCGGGGTCAGAGTTCGAGACCGCCGCGCTTCGCGTCGCGAAAGAAAAGGCAAAGAACGTGGAGAGCGCGCTGCTGCGCTCCTATCCGAACTGGCTCAACGAAGATTACTTCATCTTTCAATTCAACGATGTACCGGATTGCCCCACCGCAGCCGAATTCCTGGCGAAGCATCGCGGCGATATCGCCCGCATTGTGCGCGGAGAGACAGCGATTCTTTCCGTCGAAGAGCAAAACGAAATCACGCAATCGTTTATCTCGTATTACCCGTCGGACCTCACCGTGATCGGCTGGAATGCCGCCGTCATTTATGACACGCCCTCCGGCGCGCAAACGGCGATCCAGCTTCTCGAGTACGCTAACTCGCAGCTACTGGAATTCCGCTATTACGACGAGATGCTCACCCGAGAGTTGGCTGGAGTTTATGGGTTCCTCAAAGCTCCGCACGGCTTCTTCGCGCGCTGGCGGCGTCAGAAGCGAGCCAACCGATTGCAGGGTGTCACTGTAGAGGTGACGGAACTAGTGGAGCGTGTCGATAACAGCATTAAGTTTTTGAGCGACATGTTCTCGGCTCGCCTGTATCGGTTAGCTGCGGCGAAGGTCGGCGTACCCGACTACAAGAGCCTGGTAAACCAGAAGTTACACACTGCCGAAGAACTTTATCGTTCTCTGGTGGAGGAGTTCCAGGCCTCGCGCGGATTCCTGCTGGAATTAATGGTCGTGATCATCCTGGTAATTGAGTTGGTAGCGGTGTTTCGAGGAAAGTAAAGCGCTACTCGGATTCTAATTCGGCAACCATGAGGAACTGACCTAGATCCGCATCCCACCAGACCTTCAGCAGGTTCGGCTTACAGCAGACCTGGCAATCTTCCACATAGGATTGCTTGCTTCCGGCGGACTCATCTACTGCGGTCTCGTTCCACTTGCCGCATCCGGCACACTGAAAGCCCGAGGTCATGAGCCGAGAGGATTGAGAGTTTTGAGGCTGGAAAAACGAGCGAAACCGCGATCGGCGGTGTGCAGAACGGCTCCGTGTTCGACGGCGTAGGTTGCGATCTCCGCATCGGTGGTCATGGGCCCGCGAACCTTTCCTTCGTTCAGCAACAAAGTGAAGATTAGCCAGTGTTCCGGACCGGCTGCGGGTATGGTTGAGTTCTTTTGTCCAAGCCATTCGTTCACGTGGTGAATGGCTTCGGGCATCGTCAGTGGCTCGAGGAATGCTCGCGGATTGGTACTGATTCGCAAAAACGCCGAAATCACGGGCCAGCAGAAGCCAACCACCTCGCTTCCGGACAAGACTGTTTCAAGCCAGTTGACCGCGAGCGTGTGTTCCTTCGCCGTGGGATTGTATGCGTACAAAAGAAGATTCGCGTCGCAAACGATCATCTGTGCCAGGGGCCTTCAACTTGCTCTAGCAATTCGGAGAACGAGTCGTAGTTCAGGCCAGGACGCAAGCCCAAGGGGCGTGCGTTTACCTTGAAGGGTTTCTGTTTCGCAGCTTTTTCCGAGAGCACGAGTCCGGTCCGCAACATTTCGTTCACAACGTCTTTGAATGACAGCCCGGTCTTCTGCATCTTGGACTTGATCTTCGCCGCCACGTCTTCATCGAGAGTTATTGTGGTTCGCACATCATGATGCTAGTCCATAAGCATCATGATGTCAAGACCGAGAAAATGCCGCTTTTCTCGAGTTTTCGGCCAATTTCGCAAGCTCTAGATCGCTCAGCCCGAATGTCTCGGCCGCTAACTCATATTCCCCGTTCAGCGTAGTTTCAAACATCCCCGGATCATCGGTGTTCAGCGTCACCATCAGTCCGCGCTCCAGGTACTTGGGCAATGGATGCTCACGCAGATCCGTGCAGCAACCTGTTCGCAGATTGCTCGACAGGCAAATCTCGATCGGGATCTGGTGCTCGGCCAGGTAGTCCATCAGCATCGGATCCTGAATTGCGGTCAGCCCATGTCCGATGCGCTCTGCTTTCAGGTCGCGAATCGCCGACCAGATCGACTCCGGGCCTGCGCTCTCGCCCGCGTGACAGGTCAGCCGCAAACCGTGATCGCGAGCCCAGGCGAACTGCTCGCGAAACCAATGCGCCGGGCCTTTGTTCTCGTCTCCGCCGATACCGATGCCGATGACGTTTCTGTCGCGAAATTCAACCGCTTTCCTGAACACACGTTCCGCAGCTTCTGCTCCGAAGTGCCGCACGGCATCGAAGATCCACAATAGTGAGACGCCGAAGTCGCGCTCACCGCGAGTTCGTCCTCGCTCCAGTCCTTCGAAGATGGCGTCGAAGTTCTGTTCCCGCCACAAAATAACCCCCACCGACAAATACACCTCGGCGTGAACGACGTTTTGCGTCTTCAGCTTCTGCATCAGGCGATAGGTGATCAGTTCGTAGTCTTCGGGCGTTCGCAGCCGTTCGGTGACCGCTTTGAAAGCCATCAGGAATCCGTAGAAATCCTGGCAACGGTAGAGTGAGCGGACGTCATCTTCGGTTAACTCTCTTCCGCTTTCCGGATTGCCCGGCAAAGGGGTGTTATGACGGCGGCTAAGTTCCACCAGTGTCGCCGGTTCCACCGAGCCTTCCAGGTGCAGGTGGAGTTCGAATTTGGGAAGCCATCGAATGAATTCGCTGATCGACACTAAACCTGCCTCAAACGCTTTACCATTTCTGTCACGTCGCCGCTCTGAAAGAGCCGAATTCCCGCCACGCCCGCAGCCCCAGCGCGAATGCAAGCGGTCGCATTCTCGACTGTGACGCCGCCGAGGGCAATGACGGGCATGCGTAACGAACGTCCTGCTTCCACTTTATGGTCGATGGGCCCGCCGCGATTCACCACGCGAGCGATGGCTTCGACGCCGGGCGGCGGCTGCCCGCTTCCCTCTTTGCCGAACACCGGCCCGAATACGACGAAGTCGGCGCCGTGCGCTTCGGCGGTCAGCACATCCTCGATCGAATGGCACGAAACGCCAATGATGCAGTCGGTGCGCTTTGCCGACTTCGCCCAGATCGCCCGTGCTTCGCTGG
>Ga0335069_10007703_pt1 | contig 15511 bp, 14 predicted proteins | sample Lox_Sample_11_FD_206714 | JGI IMG/M metagenome (GOLD analysis project Ga0335069, IMG submission 206714) | Soil microbial communities from Loxahatchee National Wildlife Refuge, Florida, United States - Lox_Sample_1.1 | ecosystem: Environmental > Terrestrial > Soil > Wetlands | place: USA... | reverse complement strand
TGGACCGGCCGGCGAAAGCCGTTTTCGGCATTCTTCAGCCGCAGCGCCCGCGCCTTGGCCTGGTCCTCCGCCGACAGCCAGGAGCGGTCGTGGCCCCACATGCTCGGGCCCTCCTTGCGCTCGGTGGCCTGCCAAGTGCCGACATCGATCGAGCGCGCGCCCCAGCCGTATTCGACCATGAATTCGGATGGCGTCCAGCTGTAGAACGAGGTGATGAAATCGCTGGTATGGCGGCCAAGCGTCACCGCCACACGACCCTCTTCACCAAGCGCAAGATCGTAGCCCTGGCCGACATCGTCGAAGCTGAACAATTCCATCATCACGTGATGCACGGCGTTCTTGCCGGTCTGGATGAAAGCGAGACTGTGGTGGCGCGGATTGAGGTGGAGGAAGCGCGCCACGAAAGGATGCGAGTAATAGTCGGTCAGTCGAAAGCCGAGCGTATCGCGATAGAACGCCATCAGCCGGTCGATTGTCTGCGGCGTGTCGGCATTGAGCACGGCGTGGCCGAGACCGAGCGGACCGGTGCGGAAGCCTGAAATGGCGCGACCGGGCTTGAACGGTTCGCTCGCCGTTTCGGCGCCATGAAAGATCTCAAGCCGGTTGCCCGCCGGGTCGTCGAGCACGATCAGGTCTTTCACGTGGCGCTCGTCGGCGAGCGCGCGCGAGCCGTGCGCAACCTTCACCGCGCTTTGCTCGAGGTGCGCAGCGATCGCATCGAGCGCCGCGGCGTCCGGCGCCTCCCAGCCGAAAAAACCGATGCCGGAGCCGCCGTCCGCTTCGACCAGGAACCGCTGCTTGCGGTCGTCCATCCGGAACGCCAGCGTGGTGAGCGATTTATCGATGCGCTGCAGGCCGAGCAGGTTCGAGCCGTAGCTCGCCCAGTCGCCGAGATCCTTGGTGCGGACGCCGATATAGCCCAGCGCCTGCGGTGCGGTCCGATGTGGAACGGAGGGGTCCGGAACCTTATTGTCCATGGTGAGACGCCGTCTGCCTGACTGTTATTGTTACACTACTGCCAAAATCGGGCTGGCGCGCCCTGGGTTTCGGGCCCTTCTTTTGCCCGGCCGTTTGCTGCTAGCATATCGCACCAGGGCTTATCTTCGATCTGCAAAATCGCTGGTCCGCTAGCCAGCATTGGCGGTTGGCATGAGATTGCTCTTTGTTCATCCTGGGCCGTTGCTTTACACCAATGTCTTTCTCAGGCTCGAGCCTTTGGGAATGGAACTGGTGGCGGCGGCAGCGCGTCACGCCGGACATGCGGTTCGTTTGATCGATCTGCAGGTCGAGAGGCACGCCGACTATCACCGCATGGTTTCGGAATGGCAGCCGGAATTCATTGCTTTCTCCTGTAATTATCTCGCCAACGTTCCCGAAATCATCGATCTGGCAAAAGCGACCAAGGCCAGTCTGCCGAAGAGTTTCATCTGCGTCGGCGGCCATAGCGCGTCGTTCACGGCGAATTCGATTGTCGAGCACGGCGGAGGCGCCATCGATTGCGTACTCAAGGGCGAGGGCGAGGCGGGCATCGTCAAGCTGCTCGAGGCTGTGGCCGAGGACCGCCATAGCATCGCCAAGGTGCCAGGTGCTGTCACCGCCGACGGGGAGGGGCCGCGGCCCGGATTTGTCGAGAGTCTCGACGATTTGCGGCCAGCCCGCGATCTGCTGCGTCATCGCCGGAAATATTTCATCGGCATCATGGACCCCTGCGCCTCGATCGAATTTTCACGCGGCTGCCCCTGGGATTGCTCGTTCTGCAGCGCCTGGACCTTCTACGGCCGCAGCTACCGGCAGATGAGCCCGGAACGGGTCATCGAGGATTTGGTCACGATTCGCGAGCCGGGCGCGTTCATTGTCGACGATGTCGCTTTCATTCAGGACAAGCCCGGCTTTGCCATCGGCGAGGCGATCGCGGCCAAGGGCATCCGTAAGCGCTACTATCTGGAAACGCGCGGCGACGTGCTCATTCGCAACAAGGAGGTTTTCCAGCTCTGGAAGAAGCTCGGGCTCACCCAGCTGTTTCTCGGCATCGAGGCCATTGACGAAGACGGCCTAAAGAAATTCCGCAAGCGCATTCCGCTGGGCAAGAATTTCGAGGCACTCGAATTCGCCCGCTCGCTCGGTATCGGTGTCGCCATCAACATCATCGCCGAGCCGGATTGGGACGAGGAGCGCTTCCGTATCGTGCGCGACTGGTGCATGGAGGTGCCCGAGGTCGTGAATATCAGCATCAATACGCCTTATCCGGGCACCGAGACCTGGCTAGCTGGGCAGCACCAGTTGAACACGCGTGACTATCGTTTGTTTGATATCCAGCATGCGGTGCTGCCGACCAAGATGCCGCTGGCGGTCTTCTACAGAGAGCTGCTGCATACGCAGCGTGTGCTGTACAGCAAGCACATGAATTGGTGGACCACGCCGGCTTTGGCCTATGAACTGACCAAGGCGCTGCTGCGCGGGCAGACCAATTTCATGCGCGGCATCATGAACTACAACAAGGTCTACAGTCCCGAACGGATGCTTGCGGACCACGATCGGCCGGTGCCCTACGAATTGCCGGTGTCGGCTTTGCCGGAGACGCATGCTCCGGCGCCGAAAGGTCGCCCTGATCTCTATATTCACAAGAACCGCGGGCGGGCCGGCCGCAGCATCGACGATTCCACTGAAAGCTTTGTCGACGCGACGCGGATGGGCGCCGGTTGAGGCTACAGTCCGCGCCGGCGATATGACTTCGCTGAAGAACGCTCCGCCAATTCAGAGCTTGCGCGCCGAATGCGGCTCGCAACCGCAATTCTCTTCGGCCTCGAATTCGGCCTGACTGAACAGGCGTTCAAAGGTCTGCAATATCAGCCGCTGTTCGTTGGATTGGGCGCGGCGCGCCCAGCGCCTGCAGCGGTCAGCCCACTCGCCGAATTCGTCTGCGGCGGACTTGAACATGATAGCCGCCCTCAGCTGGTCGATGGCAAAGTAAATGCCGGACCGAGCAAATTCCTTCCACGAACCAGCGTTGCCCGCGCCGCACGTGCGTCGAGTGCGGTTTGCACCAGAGCCGGCAATTCTGTCGGCCGCCGCAGCACCGAGCGCAGCATGGCCCCGATATTCGTCGTGCCATTCGGCCGCATGGCCGCGACCGCGGAAGCCGGCAATGCCCGTTTGGCGGGGTCGGTGATGACCCGGATCGCCGCCACTGGCAGCTCATGCGCCAATCCCACCGCGGCGACGATATGGGATTCCATATCGACGGCGATGGCGCCGGTCTTCAAGTAGAGATCACGCTTTTCGTCCGGATGCGCGATCGGCGTCGGCACGCCAAGCAGCACACCGGGGATCGCTTCCGGAATGGTCTGCAACAGCTTCTGCGACCACTCCGCGCTGATCGGCATGCGCCGCTCGCCGGAGACGACCGCGGAACCGACCACGCAGGTGCCGGAGCGCAGTTGCGGCGCCAGCCCACCGGCGACGCCGAAACTGATAATGCCCGGGCAGCCCTGGACGTGCTGGCGCGCATCTGCGATCGCCGCCGTGAGCTTGGCGGCTAGATTGCGGCCATCGCCACTGCAGATGACACGCACCCCCGGCCCCGCGGCGATGCGTGCTTCAAATGCCAGTCCGACGACGATAATCACGTGGCCCCCACCTAACTTCAATCACACCACAACCTATCACACGCTGACAGATTGCACGGCGTGCGGCATCTTTAAAAGATCGCCCTGCGGGAGCGGCCGAACATCCCCGTCAAAATGACGGCCGTTTCGCAGTTAGCCCTTCGTGACGACCGGCGGCGGCGCCTTGCCTTTGCCGACCTGAGCGCAACCAGCGATGCTGAGCAGCGCGAGAATAACTGCCGTTCCTAATGCGAGCTTCTTCATTTTTGCCCCCTTTCTGAGACATGTAAAAGCCAAGATAGAAGGGGCTTCTGGGGTTCACTAGTGCAGAAAAGACACACCTCACAGCGGAATCGGTGCCTTCGCACCACCGGCCCCGATATGGCCCCGAGATTTCCTATATGGCGTGGAAATGATGCGGTTCAGATGAGATTTTTCGCCCCAATCGCTGGGATTTTCGGCCTCGCGCTGCTGACCGGCCTCGTCGGCTATTTCGGCTTCGCATCGGTCGTACAGGCTGTATTGAGTTCGCAATGGGCGACGGTGCTCGTTGTTCTGGCGCGCGCCGTGGCGCTTGCCGGCTGCGGCATCGGTTGGTGGTGCCTGCTGACACCGAAGGGACCCCCAGCGCACGTCTTCATTGGGCTGCGCTTCATCCGCGAAGCAATCAATGGGCTTTTTCCGTTTGCGGTGGTCGGCGGCGATATTATCGGCGCGCGGCTTCTGTCCCATTTCGGGGTCGCGATGAGCCTCGCGATTGCGAGCGTTCTGATCGACATTTTCGTGCAGGTCGTGAGCCTGTTGATCTATGTCGGTGTCGGCGTCGCAATCGTGCTGGATGTGCCGGGCCCGCATCGTCTGTCCACCGTGACCTTCGTCATGATGGCGGTCGCGCTGCCGGCGGTTGGGGGCTTCTTTTTGGCGCTGAATTTTGGCGCTTTCGATCCGGTGGTGCGGTGGCTGGTCGACTTCGGCGAAAAGCGGCGCTGGTCGGTGTTCGCCCATGTCATCGATCTCGGCGACCGGCTGCAGATGATCTGGCGCAATCACCGCGGCCTGTCGGCCTCGCTGTTCGTGCACGTGGTCACGGTTTTCTTCGGCGCGGTGGAGGTTTGGATCGCGTTCTATTTCATGGACCATCCGGTCAGCGTGGCGGCCGCCATTGCCATCGAGAGCATCGGTCAGGGCGGCAAGGCAGCCGCCTTCATGCTGCCGGGAGGTATCGGCGTGCAGGACGGCACTTTGATCGCGGCTGCGGCGATTTTCGGTGTTCCGGTCGAGGTCGCGCTGGCGATGGCGCTGATCAAACGGGTGCCGGATCTGGTGCTGGGCATCCCGTCTTTGCTGCTGTGGCAGGCGCTTGAAGGGCGGCGGCTATTTGCCCGCAGACGATCTGTGGGCGGTTAACGAGGAACGGCCGGGCTGATCCCGCCGTTTTGTTTTGCGTGCACGAGGTGGGGCGGGGCCATATAATCGGCGCCGCTCGGGGCTGGGATAGTGGGACATGGACGAGGTGTTGGCGAACTGCGTCTTCACGGCGTCGCTGGCGTGTTACGCGGCGGCCGTGCTGGGCTGCGTTTACGCCCTTGTCGCCGCTTACGCCGCCAGGCGTTTTGTGGCCGCGGCCAGTCCTGAACCGATCGATGACGCGCCGGCGAGCTTTCCGGCCGTGACAATTCTCAAGCCACTCCACGGCGCCGAACCCAATCTCTACGCCAATCTGGCGCGGTTCTGCGTCCAGGATTATCCGGGCCCCGTGCAGATTGTGTTCGGCGTAAGCGATCGCGCCGACCCGGCCGCCGCGGTCGTGCGCGAAATTGTCGCGGCCTTCCCCGACCGCGATCTGAAACTCGTCATCAATTCCCGCCGCCACGGCAGCAACCGCAAAATCTCCAATCTTATCAACATGGCGGCGGAAGCCAGCCACGATGTCTTGGTAATGTCCGACAGCGACATCGTCGTTGACGCCGATTACCTGAGAATCGTGACCACAAGCCTGCAGCAGCCCGGCATCGGCGTCGTCACGTGTCTCTATCGCGGCGTGGCCGCGCGGGGCATCTGGGCCAAGCTCGGCGCCGCGGGGATCGACTACCATTTTCTCCCGAGCGTCTTGGTCGGATTGATGTTGCGCCTCACCACGCCCTGTTTCGGTTCGACCATCGCTATCCGCAGAGAGACGCTCGCCGCGATCGGTGGGCTGGAATCGGTCGCTGATCAATTGGCGGATGACTATGCGCTAGGCGCTGCCGCCCGTCGTGCCGGATCGGGCATCGCCATGCCCGTCTATGTCGTCGGCCACGACTGCACGCAGAACTCGGCGGCGGGCCTCATCCGCCACGAGCTGCGCTGGGCGCGCACCATCCGCGCCGTCAACCCAGCGGGCTTTGCCGGAACCGTGGTCACGCATGCTTTGCCGCTGGCCTTGCTCGGGCTCATGCTGGGCGGTATCACCCCGCTCGCCATGCTGGTGCCGGCGGTGCTGGTCTGCCGTGCGCTGCTGCAGATGCAACTCGATCGAGCCTTCCATTTGCGCGAACGCTTCTATTGGTGGGGACCGCTGCGCGACCTAGTGTCGTTTGCAGTTTTCGTAGCGAGCTTCTTCGGCCGCAACGTCCAATGGCGCGGCCATCGTTACGGCGTGCAGGCCGACAATACGCTGGCTTATTACGGTGAGGTTGAAACGTGATGCGTTGTCTGTTCCTCCAAGCGCCTTCGTTCGACGGATTCGACGGCGGAGCCGGCGCCCGCTACCAGATGAAGCGCGAGGTGAAGTCGTTCTGGTTTCCGACCTGGCTGGCGCAGGCCGCCGCCATGGTGCCGGGCTCCAAGATCATCGACGCGCCGCCGCACGATCTCACCTTCAAGGACATCGAAGACGACGTGAGGTCGCACGACTTCATCGTCATCCACACATCGACGCCGAGCTTCAAGTCCGACGTGAAATCGGCAGCGATGATCCGCGCGCTCAATCCGACCGCCAAGATCGGCTTCATCGGCGCCAAGGTCGCGGTCGAACCGCAGCAGAGCCTCGGCGCCGCGCCGGCGATCGATTTCGTCTGCCGCAACGAATACGAGCACACCGTCAAGGAGCTCGCCGAAGGCGCCGACTGGTCGACCATCAAGGGCCTGTCCTATCGCACGCCGGACGGCAAGATCGTGCACAATCCCGAGCGCGAAATCCTGATGGATATGGACCAGTTGCCGTCCGTGCTCCCGGTCTACAAGCAGCTCAAGGTCGAGAAGTATTTCGGCGGCTATCTCAATCACCCTTACATGAGCTGGTATACCGGCCGCGGCTGCAAATCACGCTGCACCTTCTGCCTGTGGCCGCAGACCATCGGCGGCCACAAATACCGCGCCCAGTCGATCGAGCGCGTGGTCGAAGACGTCAAATACGTCATGAAGGAATTTCCGCAGGTGAAGGAAATCTTCTTCGACGACGATACGCTGACCGACGATCATCCGCGCGTCGAGGCGCTGGCTCGCGAGCTCGGCCCGCTCGGCGTCACCTGGTCGTGCAACGCCAAGGCCAATGTGCCGCGCAAGACGCTCGAAGTGATGAAAGAGAACGGCTTGCGGCTTCTCCTTGTCGGCTACGAATCCGGCAACCAGAAAATCCTGCACAACATCAAGAAGGGCCTCCTGGTCGACGTCGCCCGCCGCTTCGCCAAGGATTGCCACGAGCTCGGCATCATCGTGCACGGCACTTTCATTCTCGGCCTACCGGGCGAGACGCGCGAGACCATCCAGGAGACGCTGCAGTTCGCCAAGGACGTCAATCCGCGCACGCTGCAGGTGTCGCTGGCGGCGCCCTATCCCGGCACATTCCTCTACAAGCAGGCCAAGGAGAACGGCTGGTTCGCGTCAGACACCGATCTGCTCACCGACGGCGGCACCCAGATCGCGCCGCTCGACTATCCGCATCTCGGCCATACCGAGATCTTCGAGTCGGTGGAGGAGTTCTACAAGAAGTTCTACTTCCGCCCCTCCAAGATTGCGGAAATCTTGGGCGAGATGCTGACCAGTCGCGATATGCTGGTGCGGCGGCTGCGCGAAGGCATCGAGTTCTTCCACTTCCTGCGCGCGCGCAAAGAGGCCGCGCACTAGGTCTCGGCACTACCTTTTCAGATAGCCGTTCTGCCGGAACCAGGCGATCGCGTCGGCAATCGCCTCGGTGTACGGCCGCGCGTGGTAGCCCAATTCGCGCTCGGCCTTCGCGGAGCTGAAGAACATCAAATCTTTGGCGAGCTTCAACCCGGTCGTGGTGACGAACGGCTCCTTGCCGGTGAAATAGGCGATTGCCTCGGCGCCGTAGGCAATGGGATAGATGAGCCGGTGCGGTAGCCGCAGCTTCGGCGGCGTGCGGCCGACCTGGTGCGCGATTTCGGCCAGCATGTCGCCCAGGAGCACATCTTGGCCGCCGAGAATGTAACGCTCGCCGATCCGGCCTTTCTTCCAGGCTGCGATGTGGCCCGCGGCGACGTCCTCGACATGGACGAGATTGAGCCCGGTATCGACATAGGCCGGCATCCGTCCCGACGCCGCTTCGACGATGATCCGCCCGGTCGGCGTCGGCCGCACGTCGCCGGGGCCGATCGGCGTCGAGGGGTTGACGATGACGGCCGGCAAGCCTTGCTCGGCCACCATCTTCTCGACCAGGCGTTCGGCGACGACCTTGCTGTATTTGTAGGCGCCGACCGCGGACTTTTCGTCGAGCGGAAAGGTCTCGTCGCTCGGCGCGCCGCCTGGCCGCGCCTTCAGCGTCGCGACGCTCGACGTATAGACGATGCGCTCGACGCCGGCGCGCTTGGCCGCCTCCATCAGCGCCCGCGTACCCTCGACATTGGTGCGGATGATGTCATTGTCGTCGCGCGCCCACAGCCGGTAATCGGCGGCGACGTGAAACAGCACGCGGATGCCTTGCAAGGCGCGCGCGAGCGAGGCCGGATCGCGCAGGTCGCCTTCAACGATCTCGAGCTTGGAATCGGCGACATTGACCCGCGAACTGGTCGAGCGCACCAGCACGCGCACCTGCTCGCCGGCTTGCGAAAGCTGGCGCGACACCGCGGAGCCGACAAAGCCGCTGGCGCCGGTAACCAGGATCATGCGCATTCCCCGTTTCCGGCACGGCTGCGGAGGGTATAATCCACATGGACATCGGCATTTATGCGTATTGCATTGTACAGCGTGGGGGAGGGTTCGATCATGATTGCTGTTCGCCGATCAATAATGGCTTTTGCGGTTTGGAGTGCCATATTTTATTGCGCCGCCGCCACTCAGGCTCTGGCTCAGAACAAGCCGAAAGGTGTGACAGCGGCGCCGCGCGCGGTCCAGGTCGATCTGTTTCGCGGCCTGGCCGACATCTTCTCGCGCGGCATGGATACGCTTACTGACAAGCTCAACCGCGAAGGCTATGCGGCGCGGGTCTACAGCCACAGAGATTGGCAGGCCGTGGCGCACCACATCGCGCAGAGATATGCGCGTGGCGACAGGGACATCGTGGTGCTCATCGGCCATTCGCTGGGCGCCGACGCCACGTTGCAAATCGCCAATGCGCTCGCCCGGTCGAACGTTCCGATCGACCTCATCGTTACATTCGATGGTACGCATCCGCATCAGGTGCCGGCCAATGTTCGTCATCTGGTAAATTTTTATCAGAACAACGGCTTTGGCAAAAGAATTAGCGCAGGTCCAGGATTTACTGGCGAACTGAACAATGTCGACCTCAGCGCCGACAGCAACCTGTCTCATGTGACGATCGACAAGTCGCATCGGTTGCACGCCCAGGTCATCGCTAAGATTACCGATATCGTCAACAGGGACGTTGCCGCGGCCCGTAAGGCCGGAAAGCCGAAGGCAAAAAAACCAAAAACCGCGCAAGCGCAAACGGGGAAGCCATGAAACTGCCCAGCCGGATTGTCGATCTGTCATCGCCGCTCGAAAACGAGACGGTCTACGACCCGCCTTTCATGCGGCCGAAGATCAAATATGTCAGCAACGCCGAAACCGCGCCGCTGCTCACCCAGCTGTTTCCGGGCCTGCGCGTCGAGGATCTGCCGGAAGGCGAGGGCTGGGCCATCGAGGAAATCGCGCTGACCACGCATAACGGCACCCATATGGACGCGCCGATTCACTTTCAGTCCAGGACCATCGATGGCAAGCCGATGATGACCATCGATCAGGTGCCGCTCGACTGGTTCTTCCGTCCCGGCGTCAAGCTCGACTTCCGCAAAGTGCCGGATGGCCATGTCGTCACCGCCGCCGAGGTCGAAGCCGAGCTCAAGCGCATCGGCCATGAGCTGAAACCGTTCGACATCGTTCTGGTCAACACCCGTGCCTCGAGCTGCATCGGCAGCGAGGAATATCTCACCGCCGGCTGCGGTATGGGCCGCGAGGCGACGCTCTATCTGACCTCGCGCGGCGTGCGCGTCACCGGCATCGACGCCTGGGGCTGGGACGCGCCGTTCGTGCATATCCGCGAACGCTGGTTGAAGACGCACGATCCCTCGATCATCTGGGAGGGCCACAAGGCCGGCCGCGAGATTCCGTATTGCCATATGGAAAAGCTGTGCAATCTCGAACAGCTGCCCGACCACGGTTTCATTGTGGCCTGCTTTCCCTCGAAGATTAAAGCGGGCTCGGCTGGATGGACTCGGGCAGTGGCGATGTTCGAGTAGTTTTTCAAGACTATTGAACCCAGCCTTGGCCAACCTAGATAGGATGCGCCTGAAGGTTCGCCCCAAACGGCGCGGTTTGCGCCAAAGGTGACCCAAGGAGGTGGACCATGACCTTCTTTGCTTTCGCGCTCAACATTCTTTGGATCGTGTTCGGCGGGCTCTGGATGGCGGTCGGCTGGCTCGTCGCGGCGGTGATCATGGCGGTCACCATCGTCGGCCTGCCCTGGGCCTGGGCGGCGTTCAACATCGCCTCCTATACGCTGTTACCGTTCGGCCGGAAGGCGGTGTCACGCGCCGAATATTCCGGTCATGACATCGGCACCGGCCCGCTCGGTCTGCTCGGCAATATCATCTGGCTGGTGCTCGCCGGCTGGTGGCTGGCGCTTGCTCACGTGGTCACGGCCGTTTTGCTGGCCATTACGATCATCGGCATCCCATTCGCATGGGCGCATCTGAAACTCGCCGGTATCGCGCTGTGGCCGATCGGCAAGGAAATCGTGCCTGCGGATGCCGTGCCGGGGCGGCTGACCGGGCGGGCTATCTGAGAACGGGAATTGTCAGCGGCCGACTGCGGCGTCGCCTTTCCGCAGCCAAATCTTGTTGTCGTGAAACGCGGCGCCGCCGAACGGCGCGATGGAATCGGCGCCGGTCAGCGTGTTGATGCCGCGGCCATCGATGAAAGCTGAATTCGGCCAGATCGATTCCGCGATCACGACGCCGCGGCGCATGCCCTCGAACAACCGCGCATGCAGCCGTACCTGGCCGCGCCGGTTGCCGAGCGTCACCAAATCACCAGCCGCGATGCCGAGCGGACTGGCGTCGTCAGGATGGATCATCACCTCCGGCCGCCGCTCGATCGAGAGCGAGGTTGGCGTCTCGGTAAAGGTCGAATTGAGAAAGCCGCGCGAGGGCGACGTCGCGAGTCGAAACGGGTGCGCGGCATCGGCTTCTTCGATGACCTGCCAGTGATCCGGCAGTTCCGGCATCTTGATTGCGCTCATATCCGTGTGCCAGCGGCCGAACGGCACTTTGTGCCAATCCGGCTTGAAGCGGAACTTGCCGTCGGGATAGGCGAAGCCTTTGAGGTAATGCGCGGTCTCGAAATCCGGCTGGCAGTCGATCCAGCGGTTGGCCTCGAGCTCGGCCAGCGTGCCCCAGCCCGACTTTCGCAGCGTAGCGTCGATCAGTTCGCGCGGCGTCATGCGGAAACCCGGGTGCTCCGCGCCCAGTCGTTTTCCAAGGGCGCAGATCACCTCGTGATTGTTGCGGCACTCGCCGCGCGGCTCGATCAGTTTCGGGCCGAGCAGAAGGTATTGGCTACCGCCGGCGGTATACATGTCGTCGTGCTCGACGAACATCGTGGCCGGCAGAACGATATCCGCCATTTTGGCGGTTTCGGTCATGACCTGCTCGTGCACGCAGACGAACAGATCGTCGCGCGCGAAACCGCGCTTGACGAGCTCCTGCTCGGGCGCGACGACGACCGGATTGGTGTTCTGGATCAGCATTGCGGTGACCGGCGGGCCGTCAAACAGCGAAGCGCTGTCGCCGGTCAGAATCGGGCCGATGCGCGATTGATCTAGCATGCGGACCGAGGGGTCTCTGATGTCGCCGCCGTCGATCAGGCCGATGTCGAGATGATAGATCCCGGCATTGCTGTGAAAGGCTCCGCCGCCTTCATGACGCCAGGCGCCGACGACCGCGGCGATGCAGCTCGCGGCATGCAAGTTGACTACGCCGTTGCGCGAGCGCGAAAAGCCGAAGCCGAGACGGAAATAGGCGCGGGGCCGCTCGCCGATGAGACGGGCGAAAGCTTCGATCGTCTCGACCGGGCAGCCGGTGATTTTCGCCGCCCAATCCGGGCCGCGGCTCTTCACGTGTTCGGCGAGGCCGCGCGGCGCGTCGGTATAGCGCTCGAGATAGTCCCAGTCGGCCTTGCCGTCGCGAAACAGGCAATGCATCACCGCGCAGGCAAGCGCGCCGTCGGTGCCGGGGCGGATCAGCACCGGCAGATCAGCCTGTTTCATCGTCCCGTTCATATAGACGTCGACCACGGCGATCTTGGCCTGGCGCTCTTTGCGCGCGCGCGTCGCATGCGTCATCACATTGACCTGGGTGTTCACCGCATTGGTGCCCCAGATGACGACCAGGTCGGAGCGTGCCATTTCGCGCGGATCGGGGCCGGCCAGCTTGCCGGTGCCGGCAATGAATCCGCCACGCGCCGCATTGTTGCAAATGGTCGAGAAGAAACCGGAGTATTTTTTGGCGTGGCGCAGGCGGTGGATGCCGTCGCGCATCACGTATCCCATCGTGCCGGCGTAGAGGTAGGGCCACACTGCCTCCGCACCGTGCTTTGCTTCGGTGCGGATGAAATTCTCGGCAACGATGTCGAGGGCGTCATCCCAGGAAATCCGCTCGAACTGACCCGAGCCCTTTGGTCCGGTCCGGCGCAGCGGATGCGTGACGCGGTCGGGATGATCGACCCGCTCGGCATAGCGCGCGACCTTGGCGCAGATCACGCCGGCGGTATAAGCGTTGTCGGCGGCGCCGCGGACGCGGCCGATGGTCTGGCCATCGAAGACTTCGATCTCGAGCGCACAGGTCGAAGGGCAATCGTGCGGGCAGGCGGAAGCGGCGATGCGCGGGCGGACGAGCTGGTTCATCGGTTTCTGTCAGATCTCGATTCCAGCACTCTAGACGATGTCACCGCGCGGCGGTACCGGGCGCCGGGAACGAATTCCTGGAAAAGGCCGGCTAGAGCCTCGCGCGCAGCCGCTTCCCGGCCTCGATCATGACGCGCAGCTTCTCCTGCGCCAGCGCCCGGGTGATCGTCATCAGGCCGCAATCGGGGGCGAGCCAGACCTGTTTGGGGTCGATATAGGCAAGCGCCTCGCCGACCCGCCGTTCGATGGTTTCGACGGCCGGAACCGGTGCGTCGCCCGGATCGACGCAGCCGAACATGATGATGCGATTCCCGCACATTTTCAGCACCTGCGGGTCGAAGGAACTGCGGCCGTATTCCACGGTGAAGCCGCCGATGCGCGTTTGCATCAGATGCGGCAGCAGATCTTTGTATTCGTACTGGTGCTGCCGGTAGCCGCCGCCCGGATAGCCGTAGCAAAGGTGAACGACCGTCGGCACCGTGATGCCGTCGAGGCAGCGGTCGAGGGCCTTGGCGCCATAGGCCGCGACCTTGTCGTGGTAGCGCGTCATTGCCGGCTCATCGATCTGCAGGGCGTCGCAGCCCGCCGCCTGGAGGTCGCGCAGCTCGGCATTGATGGCGATGGCAGCATCGAAGGCCAGTTCCTCTTCGCTGCCGTAGAATTCGTTCTCAGCGCTGTCTGCGACCGTCATCGGACCCGGCACCGCCATTTTCAGCGGGCGCGTGGTATGTGCCTTGGCAAAGTGCAGATCGTCGACGGATGCGGCGGTGCGCCGCGCGATCTTGCCCGTGATGCGCGGCACCATGCGGTTTGCAGTGCGGTTGCGGTAGATCGTCTTGTTGACGAGGTTCTCGGTGTCGATACCGTCCCATTGGCCGGCGATATGAAAAATGAAATGCGTGCGCCGCATCTCGCCGTCGGTCAGAATGTCGAGGCCGAGCTCCTCCTGCTCGCGCAGGACAACGATCGTGGCATCATCCTGCGCCTCCTTGAGGGCGTCGCCGGCCATGCGGAACGTCGCTTCGCTGCGCTGACTGTCGGCAAGCCAGGCGGGGCGGGGAAAACTCCCGACGCTGGTGGCGGCGAGGGCTCGAAACGGCGCTTGAGCTGGTATTTGATCGGGCATAGTCACATTCCATTGCACGTGTCGGGGTACTGCGTAGCGAAGGCGAAGCCGCGACGATAACATGGCCGATGTCAACTTGGCCGCCGTCGCGCGATAGACGGCGCGAGGCCCGAACCTATAGTCTGCGCCGCCGCAAACAGTCCGGGAGTGAGACAGATGAAAGCCGCCGTTCTCGGCAACAGCGGGGTCGAGATTCGCGACCTGCCGAAGCCCGAGCCCAAGCCGACCGAAGTCTTGATCCGGGTGCGGGCTTCGAGCCTCAACCGCGCCGACCTCCTGGTGGCATCGGGACACCAGCACGGCAGTGTCGGCGGCACCGGCGCCCGCATCGGGCTTGAATGTTCTGGCGAGGTCGAGGCGGTCGGCGGCGAAGTGAAGGACATCAAGCCGGGTGACCGGGTGATGGCTTCGGCGCCGGGCGGCTTTGCCGAATATGCCGCCACCGATGCCGGGCGGGTCAACCGCATCCCCGGCAACAACATGACCTACGAGCAGGCGGCCTGCTTTCCGGTGGCGCTGCAGACCATGCACAACGCGGTCGTGACCGCCGGCCGGCTCAAGCGCGGCGAGACCATGCTGATGCAGGGCGCCAGCGCTGGCGTCGGCCTGATGGGCATGCAGATCGCAAAGCTGATGGGCGCCTCGCGCGTGTTCGGCACCTCGACCAATGCGCAACGCCGGGCGCGGCTTGGCGAATATGGCTGCGACGTCGGCATCGATACGACCGATCCCACCTGGCCGGAGCAGGTCAAGAAGGCGACCGATGGTAAGGGAGTTGACCTTATTGTCGATCTGGTCTCAGGCGGCGTCGCCAACGGCAATCTCGCCGCCGCTGCGATCCTCGGCCGCATCGTCAATGTCGGCCGGCTGGGCGGCATGAAGGGTGAATTCGATTTCGATCAGCATGCGCTCAAGCGCATCGACTATATCGGCGTCACGTTCCGCACCCGCAGCATCGAAGAAGTCCGCGAGATCAATCGCTTGCTGCGGGCCGATCTGTGGCGGGCGATGGAAGCCGGAAAATTGTCGCTGCCGATCTTCAAAACTTATAAGCTGGCCGACATCGCAGACGCGCTGGCCGTAATGCGGGCCAATCAACATTTCGGTAAGATCGTCATCGCTGTGTCATGAAAAAGAAGCAGCCAAAGAAACAAGCTGGCCGCAAGCGCAAGCCAGCAAAGAAAAAAGCGTCCACAACACGCACAGCTAGGCGCGAATACCGACTTGCTCTCGGCGAATCGGTCCGGCATAGATTTCATATGACTGATTCGGCCAAAGGCCCCGTGCCGATTTTGGCTGCGGGCGGAATCGTCTTACGCGGAACAGCAAAGCCACGCATCGCCGTCGTGCGGATGCGACGGGAAAAGGCCTGGGTGTTGCCCAAGGGCAAGCTCATGCCGCGCGAACATCCGCGGGACGCAGCCAAGCGCGAAGTCGTGG
>Ga0335069_10007700_pt1 | contig 15514 bp, 12 predicted proteins | sample Lox_Sample_11_FD_206714 | JGI IMG/M metagenome (GOLD analysis project Ga0335069, IMG submission 206714) | Soil microbial communities from Loxahatchee National Wildlife Refuge, Florida, United States - Lox_Sample_1.1 | ecosystem: Environmental > Terrestrial > Soil > Wetlands | place: USA... | reverse complement strand
GGCGGCGTGTGGGCGGCGCGTCACTGGGATGAAGGCACGATTGCCGATCTCAAACTCGCACAACAGAAGGCGATCACCCGCGCCGCGGAAACCGCCGCCGATGTGCAGAAGCGGCAGGACGCCGTCACGCTGAACATCGCACTCGCCAATGCGGGCGCGCAGGAAAGAGTCCGCACCGTCACCCGCACCATCCTCGAAAGGGTCCCCATCTATGTTTCCCCTGAAGCCGATCATGCTTGCGTCGTGCCTAATGGTTTTGTCCGCCTGTTCGACGCTGCCGCCGCCGGCACCGATCCCGCATCCCTTCCCGGAACCGCCGGCGAATCTGATGGCGCCGCCTCCGGCATTGCGCTGTCTGAAGTCGCCGCATTGTCCGCCGAGCACGACGCCCAGTACCACGCCACCGCCGAACAGCTGAAAGCGCTCGAGGCGTGGGTGGAGGATCAGAAGCAGATTGCAAACCGCGAATAGTGAGCAACGAAATGTCTCTCCTCGATGTTTTTCTGGGCGACAGCGAGACCCTGCGCGAAGCCGAGCGGCTGTTGCGCGAACAGGAAGACCGCGTCTTTCGTCTCGTGCAGGACGAGGACAAGGATATCGGCGTGCATGTGCGCGCGGATCTTCCGCGGTTCGAAGCGCTCAATGCGCGGACGCGGCTCGGCCAGGCGCGGGCCGAGCGCAAGGCCGACGCGCACATGCTTGTCACCGCACTCGGCCTCGTCGTGATCCTGACCAAGCTGTGCGGCGGATTCGATCTCGTGGTGAAGACGCTGAGTATCTTGTGAGCGAATAGCGCAAAAGGCCCGGGAGAACGCGCCCCGGGCCCTTCACGCCGGCGCTGACCCGAGCGCCGGCTATCGCATTCGCGTCAATGCGCGTCGCGATAGATCTTGCCGCCCACGCGGTTTTCCTGATGGTTCAGGCGCGCCTGCTGGAGGCGGGTGATGTGACCATGTTTGAAGGCCGCTTCGCGGCGCTCTTCGCGGCGGATCATGTGGTCCTGGCGATGAAGCCGCATGGCCTCGCGCGGGCTGATCTTGCCCTCGCGCAGATTTTTGTCGATGCGCATGTCCTGCTTCGCAAGACGGTGGTTCACCTCGACGCGGCGGGGATGATCGTTCTGCCACGTGCCGGCGGACGCCGCGCCCGCGCCTGCCAGCGCAAGACCTGCGCCCATCACCGCGATGAGAAGTTTCTGCTTGAGACTCATGATGCACTCCTGTTGTCCAACGCGCCGGTCATCCGGCTTTTCGTGATGGACTATGGGAGGAGTGCCGTGAACGCGTTCTGAGATGCCCATTCATCGGGCGTTCACCCAGGCGCCAAGATCGCCTTATTCGATACGACGTTCCGCCCGGCGGCCCTTGTGGCGGCCGGGCTTTTTTGCTGGTTTTCCGGGCTTTTAGAGGGGCTCCGGCCGCTTGCCGACGCTGAGCCAGCGCGAACGGTTGACGTTGCGCACATTGGGGACCCAGCCCTTCACATAAGGTTGAACGAGATCGCGGGTCACCATGAAGCGGACGGGAATCCAGGCATGATCGTTCATCGCGATCTGCTCGGCCGCGCGCAGCATGGCGCCGCGTTTCTGTTCGTCGGTCTGCTCCTGCGCTTCGTCGAGCAGCGCGTCATAAGCGGGATTGCGATAGCCGCCGTAATTGTTGCCGCTGTCCCAGCGCAGGACATCGAGGAAGCTCGAGGCGTCATTGAAATCGGCGACCCACGACGAGCCCGCGAGATCGAAATTGTGCTGCTGCAGGTTGGCGAAATGGATCTGGATGTCGGTCGAGACGATGTCGAGATCGATATAGATCGCCTTCAGCATGGACTGGATGGCGGCGGCGAAGCGCTTGGAGTCGGGATCGGCGATGGTTTCGAAGGTGAGCGCGAGCCGCTTCTGCGGCCCGTAGCCCGCCGCCTGCATCAGGCTTTGCGCAGCAGCCACGCGCGCGTCGTAGCGCTCGTTCGCGAAATCGAGCGCCGGGCTCCACGGATAGCCCGCGACGCCTTTCGGGATCATGCCGTAAGCGGGCGTCTCGCCGAGGCGGTAGACCTTGTCGACGATGGCCTCGCGATCGATGGCGAGAGAGATCGCCTTGCGGATGCGCACGTCGCCCAGCGGCGGCCGCGCGAGATTGGCCTGGATATAGGCGACGCCGAGGAAGGGATGCATCTGCAACGCATCGGCCATATGCGCGCGAAGCCAGTCGATCTGGAGCGCGGGGAGCGGATTCTGCGTGTCGAGCTCGCCGCCCCTGAGGCGCCGGAGCGCCGCGTCGCTGTCGAGCGTCGGGTAATAGTTGAGCGTCTCGATCTGAACGTCCTTCGCGTCGTAGAAGCGCGCGTTCTTGACGAGCGTGATGTGGTCGCCGGGAGCCCATTCCTTGAGCGTGTAGGGACCGTTCGAGACGTAATGCGCCGCCGTCGACCAGGCCCTGCCGTATTTGCGCACGACATGCTCGGGAAGCGGATAGGTCGTCTCATGCATCAGAAGCTGCGGCAGATAAGGGGCGGGATGTTCGAGATGAAGGACAAGCGTGCTGTCGTCGGGCGTTTCGACGCCGAGCGCCGACGGCGGCAGCCGTCCCTCGGTGATCTTCTGCGCATTCTTGAAGACCCAGAGATTGTAGCCGTAGCCGGCGGCCGTCTTCGGATCGAGGATGCGCCGCCACGCGAAGGCGAAATCGTGCGAGCTCACGGCGACGCCGTCGGACCAGACATGGTGGCGGATATGGAACGTCCAGGTCTTGCCGTCCGCGGATGTCTTCCAGCCGGTGGCGGCGCCAGGAATGGGATTGCCGGCCCTGTCTTCCGTCACGAGGCCGACGAGGAGGTCGCCGACGATGTTGCCCTCGAGCTGAAGATCGATGTAGTCGGGATCAAGGCTCTTGGGCTCGCCGATATTGCCGCGGTTGAGCGTCATGCCGTGATGCGGCGTCTGGGGCGAACATGCCGCGAGAAGCAGGATGAGCGCGCCCGCAAGCCCCCGACCCGTCATGCCCGATTGCCCCCGCGAATCTGCACGTATCACGATCAGACCTCGGCGCGGCGGCGGTCAAGCTTCAAATAACGTGTGCGATTGATGTCGATATCGTTGCCGAACCATCCTTCGACGGCCGGCGAGACGAGATTGCGCGACACGTCGTTGAACAGCGGCGCGACGATCATGTCGTCGAGCAGGAGCTGCTCGGCCTGTTCGAGGAGCGCGGCACGGACTTTGGGATCCTGCGCGGTGTCGGACTGCGCCAGAAGCGCGTCGAAGCGCGGATTGTTGTAGCCGCCGTAGTTCATGTAGTTCCTGCCGGCGAGCCACTGGTACAGGAAGTCCTTGGCGTCGAGATAGTCGGCGACGTAGCCAGCCCAGGCGACGGAATAGGCGTGCTTGAAAAGAAGGTTGTAGTGATTCTTCTTGTCGGTGGGGATGATGTTGGCCTCGGCGCCGATCGAATGCCACATCGCCTGCAGCGCCACCGAGACAAGCCGGGCATCGCTGGTGTCGTAGACATTGTAGTCGAAAGTGAGGGGGTTCTTCGGCCCGAAGCCCGCTTCGTGCAGAAGAGCCCGCGCCTTCTGGACGCGCGCCGCCATCGGCATGCTGCGGAAGCGCAGCTCGGCGCGGCCGGGATAGCCCGGCATATGCGGCGGCACGAAGGCGTAGGCCGGTCTTTCGCCACCGCGCATCACGCGGCCCGCGACCACTTCGCGGTCGATCGCGAGCGACAGCGCCGTGCGGACTCTGAGGTCGTCGAACGGCTTTACGCGCGTGTTGAACGTCAGATAACGGATCGACATGAACGGCGAGGATCTGAGGGCGCGCGGCATGTTGTATTTGAGCCAGTCGATCTCCTCGGACGGCACGCCGTTCTGGATGTCGATCTCGCCGGCGCGGAAGCGTTTCAACGCCGCGGAATAGTCCGACGTCGGATAGTAGAAGACGCGTTCGATCGAGACGTTGTCGGCATCATAGAAGCGCGGATTCTTGACGAGGAGGATGTGGTCGTTGGGCACCCATTCCTTCAGGATATAGGCGCCGTTGGTCACGATGTTCTGCGGCCTCAGCCATTCGTCGCCGTGACGTTCGACGACGTGCCGCGGCACCGCGAACAGCGGGAAATACATGAAGAACTGGCGGGCGTAAGGCGCCTGAACCGCGAATTCGACTTCCAGTGTCCTGTCGTCGATCGCCCTGACGCCGAGCGCTTCCGGCGGGAGCTTGCCGATGTTCACGGCGCGCGCGTTCTTGATCGGATAGAGCAGCACCGCGTATTGCGCGATGGTCTTGGGGCCGAGAACGCGGCGATAGGAATAGACGAAGTCCTGCGCTGTCACCGGCACGCCGTCGGACCAGGTATGGTCGCGCAGGGTGAAGGTGTAGACGAGGCCGCCGTTGGAGACCGTGTAACCGGTGGCGGCGCCCGGGACCGGCGTGCCGAGCGCGTCCTCGGTCGTCAGCCCCAGAAACATGTCGCCGATGATGTTGTCTTCGGTCAGCGTGGACGCGTAATGCGGATCGAGCGTGTCGGGCTCGGCGCCGTTGCCGCGATTGAACGTCTTGTTGTCGCTCGAGGAGACGATGCGCCGCTGCGACGCCCCCCGGAGCGCGGAATAGGCGCCGCCGAAGACGACGGCCGCACCGCCCGCGCCGATCACGGCGCGACGGCTGAATCGGCTGCTTCCGTTCCCGTCCATCAATCCCATGCCCATGCTGCGCCGGACCAGGGCGCGCACCCTTCGCGAGGGCGCCATTTAGCCATGCGGCCGCTAAACGAAGCGTGAAACCGCCGGTTCCTGCGTTAATCACTCCTTCCGGCAGGCAAAGACGGCAAGACGCAAGTAACACTCTCGCGCACGGCTGCGCGGTGCCCTATCATTGCGGCCAGGTTGGCGACAGGGGTTGAACGAAACATGAAGCGGATGATGTTCGCGGCCGCGCTCGGCGCCGCGGTCGCGTTTCAGTTCGGGACGGCGGCGGCCAGCCCGCGCGACGACGTGCTGAACGGCCTTTCAAAATGCGCCGGCATTCCCGACGACAAGTCCCGGCTTGCCTGCTACGACGCGCTTGTCCGGCCCGCGCAGGCCGCGCTGGCGCGTCCGCCCGAGCCCCAGGAAGTGACCCATCCGCCGACCAAGGAAGAGGAAAAGTCCTGGTTCGGCTTCGACCTTTCAGGCCTCTTCAATTCCGCACCCGAGCAGCAGAAGACGGCGCAGCAGTTCGGCGCCGAAAATACGCAGGCCGCCCGGCAGCAGGCCGAGACTGCTGAGCAGGAGATCAACAGCATCACGGCCGGAGTCAGCGAATACGCCTTCAACCCGTTCGGCAAGTTCATCGTCTTCCTCGACAACGGGCAGGTGTGGCGTCAGATCGAGGGCGACAGCGGCATGAAGGCGATGTTCCACAAGCCGGCCAAGGACAACAGGGTCACGATCTCACGCGGCCTGATCGGCAGCTACAATCTGACGATCAACGACAGCAGCCGGACCTACAAGGTCGAACGCGTGAAATAGGCGCTACGCCGCGTCGTGCTCGGCGACGAGATGGCCGGGCGCGACCTCGATGAGCTGCGGACGATATTGCTCGGCGTCGGGATCGTCGATCATCCGTGATTTGAGGAACGACAGCGGCGCGCGGCTGTCGAGCGGCGAGGGCAGCTCGACGGGAAGCGGAATGCGTTTCTTGGCCCGTTCGGCCTGCGGATCGGGCACCGGAATCGCCTGAATGAGCGCGCGTGTATAGGGATGGCGTGCGTCGCTGTAGATCGCGTCGCGATCGGCGAATTCCACGATGCGGCCGAGATAGAGCACCATCACGCGGTGCGAGACCTGGCGCACCACCGAAAGGTCGTGGCTGATGAAGATCAGCGACAGGCCGAACTCGGTCTGCAGCGCGCGGATCAGATCCACGATCTGCGACTGGATCGAGACGTCCAGCGCACTGACGGCCTCGTCGCAGATCAGAAGCTTGGGCTTGATGATCATCGCGCGGGCAATGCCGACGCGCTGGTTCTGGCCGCCCGAGATCTCGTGCGGATAACGGTTGATCCAGGCCGGATCGAGCCCGACACGGACCATCATGTTGCGGACGTCGCGCGTGATCTCCTCGCGCGTCATCTCGGGCTTCAGCGATCGCAACGGCTCGGCGATCGACTGGCCGATGGTCATGCGCGGATCAAGGCTCGCCAGCGGGTCCTGGAAGACGATCTGGAATTCCTTGCGCAGGGGACGGATGTCGCGCTCGTCGAGGCCGGCGAGATCGCGTCCGAACCAGGCGACGACGCCGTTCGTCGGCGCGGCGAGCCTCAGGACGGCACGCGCCAGCGTCGATTTCCCGCAGCCGGATTCGCCCACCACGCCCAGCGTCTCGCCCTGGCGCAGCGTGAAGCTGACATCGTCGACGGCACGGAGCTGACGGATCGTGCGGAACGGGAAACCGCGCGTCTTGACGGGGAAGTAGACGCGGAGGTTTTCCACCTTGAGGAGCTCGGCGTTCGTCGCTTCCTCTGCCGGAATGGGCGGTGGAGGATGATCGACGCGCGGGATGGAGTCGAGCAGCGTGCGCGTATAGGGATGCTTGCAGCGATAGAAGACGTCGTCGACCGAGCCGGTTTCGACGATCTCGCCTTCGCGCATCACGGCGACATTGTCGGCGATGCCCGCGATGACGCCCATGTCGTGCGAGACCATGGCGATCGCGGTTTTGAGTTCCTTCTTCAGGTCGCGCATGATGTCGAGGATCTGCGCCTGCACGGTCACGTCGAGCGCCGTCGTCGGCTCGTCGGCGATCAGAAGATCGGGCCCGCAGGCCGTCGCCATGGCGATCATCACGCGCTGGCGCATGCCGCCGGAAAGCTCGTGCGGATATTGCGACATGCGCTCGCGCGCTTCGGGGATGCGAACGAGATCGAGGATCTCGAGGCTGCGGCGGAGCGCTTCCGCATGGGGAAGATGCTGATGGACGCGAAGCGCTTCGATGATCTGCGCGCCGATGGTCAAATGCGGCGTCAGCGAAGTCAGCGGATCCTGGAAGATCATCGTGATCCTGGATCCTCTAACTTTGTTGATCTCGGAAGGCGGCAGCCCCAGAAGCTCTTCGCCGCGGAATTTGACGCTGCCCGCGGCGCGGCCGTTGTTGGCGAGAAGGCCCAGCGCGCCGAGAAACAGCTGGCTTTTGCCGGATCCGGATTCGCCCACGACGCCGAGGCATTCGCCTTCGTCGATGTCGATATTGGCGCGCTTGACCGCGTACACTTCGCCGTCGGGCGTCGAGAAGCGCACATCGAGATTGCGGATTTGCAGGATCGAGCCCGTCATCTTCACCGATCCTTCGGATCGAGCGCGTCGCGCAATCCGTCACCGATGAAGTTGAAGCAGAACAGCGTGACGCCCATGAACGTGGCAGGAAAGATCAGCAGCCACGGCGCGGTCTCGATCTGCTTTGAGCCGTCGGAAATAAGCACGCCCCATGAAGTCAGCGGGTCCTGGATGCCGAGGCCCAGAAACGAGATGAAACTCTCGGCGAGAATGACGGCTGGAACGGTCAGCGTCACATAGACAACGACCGGGCCAAGCACATTGGGGATCACGTGGCGCACGATCGTGGCCGCGCGCGTAACGCCGGCGGCGCGGGCGGCCTCGATATATTCCTTGTATTTGATCGACAGCGTCTGGCCGCGGACGATGCGTGCCATGGTCAGCCACTCTACCGCGCCGATGGCGATGAAGAGCAGGAAGAAATTGCGGTGGAACACCACCATCAGGATGATGACAAGGAAGATATAGGGCAGCGAATAGAGCACGTCCACGAAGCGCATCATCAGTTCGTCGAGGCGGCCTCCGATGAAGCCCGCGATCGCGCCGTAGGCGACGCCGACGACGAGGCTTACGAGTGTCGCAATGAGGCCCACCGCCAGTGATACCCGCGCGCCGTAAAGCACGCGCACGAAGAGATCACGGCCGAGATTGTCGGTGCCGAACCAGTGGGCGCCGCCGGCGATGCAAGGCGCCGTGCGGTCCGGCCACCAGTCGGGCGCGCAGGATATGATCGAATAGTCCTGGTAGTCGAAAGCGTAAGGCGACAGATTGGGGGCAAAGACCGCCATCAGCGCGATCACCGCCAGGATGACGATGCTCGCCATGGCGGCGCGATTCTTCAGGAGCCGCCGGCGCGCATCGGTCCACAGGCTGCGGCCCTTGAAGTCGAGGGCCCGCTCCATCATCTCGGCTTGGTCGCGCGGCAGAATGAAGTTCATCGCGCATACCTCACGCGCGGATCGAGCACGGCGTAGAGAATGTCGGCGGCGAGATTGAACAGAATGACGAAGGCGGCGTAGCAGATGACGACGCCGAGTACGAGCGTGTAATCGCGGTTCAGCGCGCCGTCGACGAAATAGCGGCCGATGCCGGGAATGCCGAAGATGTTCTCGACGATGAGCGAGCCGGTGAGAAGGCCCGCGACCGCCGGCCCCAGATAGCTGATCAGCGGCAGCACGGCAGACTGCAGCGCATGCCGCAGGACGATGACGTAGCTCGGCAGGCCCTTCGCGCGTGCGGTGCGGATGTAATTCGAATGCAGCACCTCCACCATGCTGCCGCGCAACAGCCGCGCGATGACGGCGATCTGCGGCAGCGCCAGCACGGTCACGGGCAGGATCATGTTGGCGACGGCGCCGTTGTTCCAGCCGCCCACCGGCAGCGAAATGTCGTAGCCGAAGAATCTGACGCCGTAGACGCCGAAGATCAGCGTCAGGATGGGCGCCGTGACGAATGTGGGGATGGTGATGCCGACCATGGCGGCCGACATCGTCAGATAATCGACGACGCCGTTCTGGTTGAGGGCCGCCACGGTCCCCAGCAGTATGCCGGCCAGTACAGCTGCGATCATGGCGGTCAGGCCAAGCCGCAGGCTCACCGGCAAACCGTCGGCGATCAGTTGCGTGACGGTGAAGTCGCGGGTCTTGAAGGAGGGACCGAGATCGCCGTGCGCCAGGCGGTCCACATACATCAGGTATTGTTCGTAAAGCGGCTTGTCGAGGTCGTACGCGGATTCGATATTGCGCTCGATCTCGGGCGGAAGATGGCGCTGGCTGTCGAACGGTCCGCCGGGCGCGATCCGCATCATGAAGAACGCGGCCGTGATGATGACGAACAACGTCGGCACCGCCAGCAGCGTGCGTCTGATTGCATAGGAGAGCATCGAAGCGCTTACCCTGCCGGCCGACAGAATCGTATGCGATCGCCGACAGCCCAGCCCTCAATCGGCGCTCCTGGCGGTTATAGGGTCCGGGTCGTGAACGTTCTCTAAATTCGAGCTACGAAGCGTTCATGATTGCGACGCTTAGCGCAACGAGGGCAGCTTCAGCGTGGCCGCAACGAGGCCCTCGAAGGCGCGCGCCTCGACGAGATCGGCTGCCGCCGCGATGGCCGGGGCGAAATACCGGTCTTCCGCGATGCGGGGGACGCGCGCCCGCAGCTTGGCATGCGCCTCTTCCAGCGCGGCCGAGCTTTTCATAGGCCGGCGGAATTCGATGCCTTCTGCAGCGGCCAGGAGCTCGATCGCCAGGATATGCCGGGTGTTAGCGTTCATCTGGCCGAGACGGCGGGCCGCAAAGGTCGCCATCGAGACGAAATCTTCCTGATTGGCCGAGGTCGGCAGCGAGTCGACGGAAGCCGGATGGGCCAGCGACTTGTTTTCCGAGGCGAGCGAGGCCGCCGTCACATGCGCAATCATGAAGCCGGAGTTAACGCCGCCATGCGCCGTTAAGAACGGCGGAAGCTCGCTCAGCGAGGAATCGATCAGAAGGGCGATCCGCCGTTCGGCGAGCGCGCCCATTTCTGCAACGGCGATCGCAAGCGCGTCGGCCGCGATGCCGATCGGCTCGGCGTGGAAATTGCCACCCGACAGCACATCGCCGTTCTCGAACACCAGAGGATTGTCGGTCGCGGCGTTGGCTTCGACCGCAAAGATCTCGGCTGCGTAGTTCAGCGTGTCGAGGCAGGGACCCAAAACCTGTGGCTGGCAGCGGATGGAATAGGGGTCCTGCACGCGCTGACATTCGACATGCGATTTGCGGATATCGCTGTTCGCCATCAGGGCGGCGAGCGTGGCCGCGGCCGCGATCTGCCCCTTCTGGCCGCGCACGGCATGGATACGTGGATCGAACGGCGTATCGCTGCCTTTGACGGCGTCGGTCGACAGCGCGCCGGCTACGAAGGCCGCTTCGAGATTGGCTTCGGCCGCGAAGAGATTGATCAGCGCCAGCGCGGTCGAGACCTGCGTGCCGTTCAGCAGGGCAAGTCCTTCCTTGGCTTCGAGCACGAGCGGATGAATGCCGGCCTTGATGAGCGCGGCGCGCGCGCTCATCGTCTCGCCCTGATAGCGCGCGTGGCCTTCGCCGATCAGGACGGCGGACAGATGCGCGAGCGGTGCGAGGTCGCCCGAGGCGCCGACCGATCCCTGCGAGGGGATTTCCGGCAGGACGCCGTGGTTCAGAAGCTGAAGCAGTGTCTCGACGACGAGGGGCCTGACGCCCGAATAGCCGCGGCCGAGACTCGCCACCTTGAGCGCGATGATCAGGCGGACGATGTCGTCGCCGAGCGGCGCGCCGACGCCGGCCGCGTGCGACAGCACGAGGTTTCGCTGCAGGAGCGCCAGCTCGGCGTCCGGAATGCGGGTCTGCGCCAGCTTGCCGAAGCCGGTGTTGACGCCATAGATCGCCCGGCCCGAGGCGAGGGCCTGCTCGATCTGGCCGCGCGAGCGGGCAATGTTGTCCCAGGCAGCCTTGGCCAGCCTGACCGTTTCCCCGCCGGCCGCGATGCGCCGCCAGAGGGATAGGGGCGCCGAACCGGGCAGGATCTCAAGCTCGCTCATTATCTTATTGTCCCTGAGGCCGCCGTCGGCGTTTTCGTATACCGGCGGGTGGGCCGCAAGGGGAACCCGCCTCGCGCGCTTGCTTTTGCCGGTTGCTTTTGCTGGTCTGGGCCCATAGTTTCCGCCGCCCGGGCCGGAAAGGGCCCGAACGTGTGCAGCTGTAGCTCAGTTGGTTAGAGCGCCGGATTGTGGATCCGGAGGTCGTCCGTTCGACCCGGACCAGCTGTACCACCGCCCTTCTGTCACTCCGAACACCGTCAGATCGCGCCGCGAACTCGGCGCATTGCGTCGACATTTCGCGACTTCGGACGTTCTCCGGAGCACGCGGCTGACTCCCAAAACAGGGAATTTTGCGCATTTCGGGCGCCCGTCTCCGTCTCCAGAAGGGCGACCTCCACTTCAGGCCCGAAATGGAGGGAAGGGTTTTTCTGGGTGCGGGCCCGACAACGAACTCTGCTCCGACTGCGGGGTCTTTTCCCTGTTTAACAGGGAAGAAACAGGGAAGAATCACGTTTTGGAGGTCCTCTTTTCGGCGCTCAAAACGCTCTGAAACCCGCTATTTTATTGGCTGAGATGGATTTCCAATGATCGCGGAATCCAAAAAATAACAGGGAAAATAATTCGGCGTAACAGGGGAGATTTTCGCGATAACAGGGAAACAACAGACAATAACAGGGAAAGAATTTGCAGGGCCTTTGGCGCAGCGGACTGCCTTACAGGCTCGCGGCGCCGGGCTGAATCACGCCGAGGTTGGAGACCCAAACATCTCGCGCTGCCGCTCCCAGGATAACGGGATGTCTGCCGCGATTAGATGGGTGAGACGAAGGTCGGGCGGTTGTTCGCCGCGTGCGATGGCGCGAATGAACTCCGGGCTGAGGAAAGCGAGCTTGAGGGTTAGGCCGACATGGCCGCGGTCGAGGCCGAAGCGCTTGGCGATCGCTTCGATTGAGGTGACCTCGCCGTCAAGCAGCATCTGCCGCCAGCGACAGGCGCGGGCGACGGCTTTGATAAGAGCCATGTCGATCCGCGGTGTGCTGTCGGGATCTCCGGGGAGGCGATAGACGCTCGCGCGTCCTCCCCGAAATTGCGCGCGCACCGGCAAGGACAACACCAGATGCTCACCGTAGTCGGTGAGCGCCTCACCGTTCGCCAGAAGGCCTCGCTGGCGCTCAATGAGCGCCCTATAGCTGGAGGAGCGTGATAACGTTCCTTCTGATTCGTCTCAGGGTGCACCGGGGGCCGGATGAGAGGAACGCATCTTACTGTTGGGGATGTCTTAACGCAGCTACTGCCGGCCGGAAGTCGCGCCGACACAAAAAAGCCATCATGGCAACGGTGCCCTTTGTGGGCGCCCGACGTGTTTGCTGTCTGTGCGACGCTCGCCGACCTTTCCGGCTTCTACACCGAACCAGGCCTTGCGTTTAGTCGAAATTCGAAAGAGCGAAAGGCAAAAATTGACCGTGCGGCTCGGGCTCAGGACGAAGGACGAAAATGGTCCGAACAGGCGACCGTTTCCAGCCGAGTGCAAAAGCTCTGGTCAACTCTCGTTAGCAAGTCAGCTGAGCTCGTGTGCAATGGCCATGGTAACGTGTCGCCTGGAAAACGGCAGCGTTTGAGCTGCTTGCGATAGCGGACGAAACGTGTGTCGGCATCGGCTATCTAGGACAGGATACAGGGATTGCGAACGCCGTATTTCAGGAGTTCGTTGCATACTATGCTGGGCTCCCTTTCGCCCTGCAGTTACCTAATAGCCTAACGCTAAATGTTCCATCAGATGTTGCGTGCGTGCTTCCCAAGGCAATGACGCCGGACGTTGGATGCACACTACGGTCTTTGTCCCACCATCTTGCACTGCTTCCCAGCCTTGGATTGGTTCAAGCTCACTGGCAGTTTGTTGACTATACGAACTACGCGGTGCGGCAGCCCGGCAAAAAACGGAGTAAGACGCCAGCAGAACACCCTCGGCATTCTTTCAACGTCTTGTTGGTGCCATTTCCGTATGTTGTACACGCGACGGATTTTGTACGTGCACGCGAGCCGGAAAAAGGCGTGGATGGATATTTCATCGTCAAGCAGGGGTGGCTCAGGAATGGCAACCGCGCGCTTTCGTCTCCGGAGTTTGCCAAATTCATAGGACGCTTGGTTGACTCTGCCGAGCGGGATGTTCAGGAAGTCCACGCAATAGTTCTGCCGGAGGCAGCAATTACACGGCGAATGGCTGTTGATCTGGCTCACGCTCTTGCAAGACGTTTTCCTAAATTAGAATATATAATTTGCGGCGCTATCGCGGCAGATGAAAACGAGCGTCGGAACGAGTCAATTGTCTTTCGGCTGGATGGACAAGGCACTGTTGCTCGGTATAACCAATCTAAGCATCACCGTTGGCGATTGGATGGGAGTCAAATCCGTCAGTACCAGCTCGGCAGTGCGCTCGATCCTGCACATATCTGGTGGGAACAAATCGACGTGCATGATCGCTCCATCTTTTTTGGTGTGAACAAGCACGAGGCGGTTCTGGCGGCACTGGTGTGCGAAGATTTGGCGCGCCAGCATCCAATATCGCCAATAATCGCTTCCGTTGGTCCTACTGTCGTTATTGCTCTTCTCATGGACGGCCCGCAACTCGAATCGCGCTGGTCCGCCAGATACGCGACGGTTCTTGCCGATGATCCTGGCGCATCCGTGCTGACGTTAACCTGTCTAGGCCTGATAAAGCGTTCCAGACCACCGGGAACAATGATCCGGCAAGTCATCGGGTTATGGAAGGATCGCGAAACGCAGACAACGGAGCTGGTACTGCCGGAGGGCGCGTTCGGGCTGGTCCTGTCACTGGCTAATAGGAACGACATCGAGCAAAAGACCTTGGACCTTCGTTCCGACGGAGGAAACGTGGTCGAATATCGTTTGGCCGGAACGCGGCCGGTCTTACTAGAAGATCCTCCAAAATGGCTGGAACGCACCTCGTGAGCGACATATATTCTTCCGACAAAGGTAGCGACTAATGATGAAATTGCCGCCTCCGCTGTCCAAACGGTTGATCCTGCAACTGCAAGCGGATTCCAAGCACAGAACTAGCGCAGTGATCGCATCGGGCTATGTTGGCGTTCTTAAATCCGCGGGAACGAGTGGCAAGAAGGCCAAACCAAAACCGATCGCTACCAAGGCTAAAAAGGTCTCACATAAAGCGCGAGCACGACGGAAAGTCGCTTGAGCTAACTCCGGCGCATTGTGGCGGTCTTCGACGAATGGGATAATTACCAACTATCGGCACCCCACGCTGATGTGACCTAGTCGACAGTCGATAACTGATAGTCATCGGCACGGCGCGAGTGGCGAATTATTAAATCCCCAAGCAACCGTCAATCGGGATTCCGAACTCGCTCGACGAAGTTTCTGATCTCCCGGCCAATCTCGGCGGGGCTGTCTTCCTGAAGCAGTTTGAGGCCCTTGACCACGACTTCGGTCTGGTTTGGCCAGCGGCGCATGACTTCGCGTATACGGCCGCGAACGAGCGCTCCCGGCTCCCCGATGACGAAGAGCTTGGGTATGTTTCTGGAGTCGAGCCAGCGGCCGTACCGGTTCATGATCTCCACGATTTCGGAGGGCTCGCCGTCGAGCGGCAGACTTCGTGGCCAAGACAGTGTCGGACGGCGATCCTCGCCCGGAAGGAGATAGGGCGCCCGATAGTGAGCCAGCTCCTCATCCGATAATTTGCGCAGCATCGCTGCAGGCAAACGAGACTCGATGAATATGTTGTCTTCGAGGACAAGGCGGTCGCCTTCCGGGGAGCGCAGCGCGCGGAAGAATGGCTGCGCCTGTTCGGGAATGTCGGACCAGTGCATCGGAATCGCCACGGCTTCCATGTGAACGATGCCCACGACGCGATGCGGGTTTTGATGGGCCCAGTCGAATCCGAGCATTGCACCCCAATCATCAAGAACGAGCACAATCCGATTGCCAAGCGCGAGCGAATCCCAAAGCGCGAACAGATGCTCCCGATGCCGCGCGTAGCTGTAGCTGCCTGGGCCCGATGCGCTGAGCTTTTGCGAATCTCCCATGCCGATCAAGTCGCAGGCGACAAGCCGGCCCATGCCCTCAAGATGCGGCATGACATTGCGCCACACATAGGACGAGGTTGGTTGCCCGTGCTGGAATACAATGGCATCACCTTGGCCTTCATCGATGTGGGCCATGGCGCATCCGTTGATGGCGCGAAATTTGAGCGGCGCGTAAGGGCGAGCTCCGTACATACCGTTATCCCTCAGAAGTGAGAAAGCCGAGACAAGCGCAGAGCGGATGTTCTGTCCGCGCTTGTGCTCTGCGCGGAGTGGCACCTAGGCGTTGCTTGGGCGATTGCGTGCCTGTTTGCCGAAAGCAGGTTTGCTGCGCGCGCCGAGCATCGATCTGAACGCTTCGCGGTAGGCCCAGACGAGGAAGGCCTCTGCAACCACAAACGCCACCGCGTGAGGGAGGCCGGACGGTGAGAGAAACAGATGGACCGCAAGAATGTTGACGATCAGCGGCGCGAGCAGCGCGAGCGCCAGCGGCACGAAGCGGCCTATGATGAGTGCCGCGCCGGCGATCGTCATCGTGATGGCCATCAGCGGGAAGATATATCCGCTCGCCATGATCCCTTGGATCAATGGCATGGCT
>Ga0335069_10007699_pt1 | contig 15514 bp, 16 predicted proteins | sample Lox_Sample_11_FD_206714 | JGI IMG/M metagenome (GOLD analysis project Ga0335069, IMG submission 206714) | Soil microbial communities from Loxahatchee National Wildlife Refuge, Florida, United States - Lox_Sample_1.1 | ecosystem: Environmental > Terrestrial > Soil > Wetlands | place: USA... | reverse complement strand
CACCGCCGGCGCCGTCCCCGGCGCCGACGCGATCACCCAGGCGCGCGTCGCCCTGTCGCCGTATCTCTTCCGCGGGATGCTGGTCGGGATGGCGGCGACGGCGGTCGCGATCCACCGGACGACCGGCAGTCGCGCGCTCGCCTGGCGCTTCGCCAAGGCGCGGGCGCGCGACCTCACGTGGCTGCTGGGCGTCCGCGTCCACGTGCGCGGGCTCGAGCACCTCGAGGGCGGCGGGCCCTTCGTCTTCGCGCCCAATCACCAGAGCCACCTCGACATCCTCACCATGCTGGCGTTCCTCCCGGGACGCACCCGCTTCGCGTCCAAGGTGGAGCTGTGGGAGCACCCGGTGGTGGGTGCGGTGCTCGACACGCTCGGCATGGTGCCGATCGACCGGGCCAACCCGGAGCGCGCGATCGAGGCGCTCAACCGCGCCGGCGGCCGCGACGAGTCGCTGGTGATCTTCCCCGAGGGGAAGCGCAGCCGCGACGGCGTGCTCGCCGAGTTCAAGAAGGGGGCGTTCGTGCTGGCGATCCGCCTCGGTCGGCCGGTCGTGCCCGTGGTCGTCCGCGGCACGCGGCGCCTCATGCCGCGCGGGAGCCAGCTCACCGTGCTGCCGGGCGACGTCGAGATCATCGTCGAGCCGCCGATTCCGACGGCCGGGCTCACGCACGAGGACCGCGACGCGCTCGCCGCGCAAGTCCGTCGCGCGATCGAGCAGCATCACTCGGGGTGGTGACGTGGCCTCCGGCGACCGGCTGACGCTCCACGCCGAGACCCTCTGGTGCAGCCCGTACTCGTTCTCGTCGTGGGTGGCGCTGCACGAGAAGGGGCTGCCGTTCGACGTCGTCGAGGTGTCGTTGCTGGAGCTGCGACACCGGGAGCCCGCGTATCGCGACCGCTCGATCACCGCGAAGATCCCGGCCCTGACCCACGGGGACTTCTGGATCGCCGAGTCGAGCGCGATCGCGGAGTACCTGGACGACGCCTTCCCCGATCGGCCCCGGCTCTTCCCGGGCGACCCGAAGACGCGCGCTCGTGCGCGCCAGCTCATGGCGTGGATGCGCTCCGACCTGGGGGCGCTCAGGGACGAGCGGCCGACCGTCACGATGTTCTTCGAGCGCGCCACCGCGCCGCTGTCGGCGAGCGGCGCCGAGGCCGCCGCGTCGCTGCTCAGGGTGACGGAGCTGGTCCTCCCCGCGGGGGCCACGTCGCTCTTCGGGGCGTGGAGCCTCGCCGACAGCGAGCTGGCGTTCATGCTCCACCGCCTGCTCCTGAACGGCCACGACGTGCCGGCGCCGATCCGCGCGTTCGCCGAGGCGCAGTGGGCGCGGCCGTCGGTGCAGTCGTTCGTGCGCCACGCCCGGCCCGCGACGCTGCCGGCGTCGTACTGGACGCTGCCGTGGAACGTCGTGTCGGCCGCGGCGCCGGAGGCCGCCCGGTGAACCGGACCTGCCTGCACTGCGCGCTCGCGCGGGCGCTGCGCGCGGAAGCGGGCGCGATCGCGGAGCGCGGGCTCGCGATCACGTTCACGCGCTCGGATCCGGTCTGGATCCCGGTCTCGGGCCTGCGCATCTACCGCGACGTCCGCCGGCTCCTCCAGCGCGCGCTCGCCGCGTCGGTCGGGAAGACGATGAAGCTCGCAGTCGTCGACTTGAGGGGCAAGAGCCACGTCGAGGTGATCGCGACGGTGGCGACGGCCGGCGGGACGCGGGTGCTCGGCTGCGCCTTCCCCCGGTACGTCGCGGGCACGCTCGCGGGCGGATTCGTCGAGGGCGTCGTTCCCGGCTGAGCCCCCCGCCCGGGTGATTGTGTCCGGGACGAGCGCTGCGGTAGAGGCTCGCGCAATGGGACGCTCGCGTGTTGTCTTCGGCTCGCTGCCGGCCGTGCTGCTGCTCCTTCCGCTCGCCGCCGGCGCGAAATGCCCCGCCGATTCCGCCACGGATGCGTTCCTCGCGCCGGGGCCATACGCCGTCGGCGAGCGGACGCTGACGCTCGTCGACACCAGCCGCCCATCGCCCGCGCACGGCAGCGTTCCCGAGAGTGCGTCCCGCACGCTGGTCACCGAGGTGTGGTACCCGCAGCCGGCCGGCACGACGGACGCGAGCGCGCCGATCGTCCACGGCAAGAAGTTCCCGCTGGTGTTCGACAGCCCCGGCCTGCTCGACTTCCGCGTCGGTCGCGCCTACTACGCTCACGCGCTCGCGAGCCGGGGCTACGTGGTCGCCTCGGTGGACTTTCCGGAAACCGGGATCGGCTCCATCGGCAACATCAACCTCGCTGACGTCCAGCACCAGCCGGGCGACGTCAGCTTCGTGATCGATTCGCTGCTGGCGCTGTCGAAGACCAAGGGCGCGTGGCTGCAGGGCGGGGTCGACAAGCACAAGATCGGCGTTTCGGGTCTGTCGCTCGGTGGCCTGACGACGCTGCTCGTCACCTACCATCCGACGCTCCGTGACCCTCGCGTCCGCGCGGCGCTCGCGCTCGCGCCCGTGAGCTGCTTTCTCGGCCCGGCGTTCTACCAGACCGCCAAGCCGCCGTTCGTCCTGATCCAGGGAGACCAGGATCTTCTGCTTCCGATCGACGAGGCCGGCGCGCGCGTGTTCCTGAACTCGAATTCGCCGCGCCAGCTCGTCAAGCTCGTCCACGGGACCCACACCGCCTTCTCCGGCGCCATCGGGGCCAACTACCAGGCGACCAGCTACGACGTCGCGATATGTTCGCTCGTCACCGGGAACGCACAGGGCGACATCGGCGCCGGGCTCGGCGGCCTCGAGAACGGCATCGACGCGTCGCTCTGCACCGAGGTCCTGCCCTGCCAGCCACCCGGCCCGCCGAACCCGCCGATGCAGGCCCCGCGACAGCACGACATCACGACCGCCGTCGTGACCGCCTTCTTCGACGCGACCTTCAAGCGCTCGAAGCCGGCTCGCTGCTTCCTCTCGAAGGGCCTCCTGACGCTGCCCGACGTGAGCGTCGAGATCGCGCCCGGTCGTCGGTTGCCGCGCGGGAAGTGACCGCGCTACACACCGCCCGCATGGCGACCATGCAGGCGGCATTCTGTCGGGGCCCGGGGACGCTCGTCGTCGAGGAGGTCGCGCGGCCGACGCCCGGCCCGGGCGAGGTTGTGGTCCGCGTCCGCAACTGCGGCATCTGCGGCTCGGACCTGCACTGGTGGCATGACGAGATGATGATCCCGCAGGTCTGCCCGGGACACGAGATCGCGGGGGAGGTCGCGGACGTCGGCGCGGGCGTCACGTCGCTCAAGGCGGGCGACGCCGTGGCGGTCGAGGGGATCGCGTCGTGTGGGGAGTGCGGGGCGTGTGCGGCGGGGACGTATCACCTCTGCCGGCGCGTCGGCGTCGTCGGGATGACGATCCCGGGCGGCTACGCGGAGTACCTCGCGATGCCGGCGCGGCACTGCTTCCCGGTGGCGGCGGGCGTCGACTTCCCGACCGCGGCGCTCTCCGAGCCGCTCGCGGTCGCGGTGCACGGGGTCCGGATCTCGGGGCTCCAAATCGGGCAGCGCGTCGCGGTGCTGGGCGCGGGGACGATCGGGCTCGCGGCGGTGATCGCGGCGCGCGCGGGCGGCGCCGGCGAGATCCTGGTCACGGCGCGGCGCCCGCAGCAGAAGGCCGCGGCGCTGGCGCTCGGCGCCGACCGGGTGATCGACGCGAGCGACCCCGACGCGCTCACCGCCGACGTGTTCGAGAAGCCGATCGACCTCGTCGTCGAGACCGTCGGCGGGAGCGCCGACACGCTCGACCAGGCGGTGCAGGCGGTGCGGCCCGGCGGCACCGTCTGCGTGCTGGGCGCGTTCACGGCGCAGCCGAAGTTTCCCGCGCTGTTCGTGCTCGCGAAGGAGATCCGCATCCAGGGGTCGTTCGTCTACAACCGCGGCGGCGCGCGCGCCGACTACGAGATCGTCCAGGACCTGCTCGCGCGGCAGGGCGCGCACATCGGGACGGTGATGATCACGCACCGGTTCCCGCTCGCCGGGATCGCCGACGCCTTCCGCACCGCCGCCGACAAGACCACCGGCTCGATCAAGGTCACGATCGCCGCTTGATCGGGGCGCCGGACGCAGGCTAGGAGCCCGCCCATGGTGCCGCTCACCCGCCTCACGCACATCGGGATCTGCGTTTCCGACATGGAGCGCTCGACCCGCTTCTACCGCGACCTGCTCGGGTTCACGTACGAGTCGGACCTGCGCGTGGCGGGCGAGCCGACCGACACGCTGCTCCGGCTGCGCGACGTCGACCTGCACGCGGTCTATCTGACGCGGGACGGCGTCCGGATCGAGCTGCTCGCGTTCGCGAGCCCGCCCGCGCCGGCGCCGCGCACGCGCGCGATGCACGAGCGCGGGCTCACCCACCTGTCGTTCCGCGTCGCCGACATGGACGCGACGATCGCGGCGCTCCGGGCCGCGGGCGAGCGGGTCCTGGACGAGACGATCATCCGCTTCCCCGACTTCGGCGCCGCGGCCTGCATGGTGACCGATCCCGACGGCCAGCTGATCGAGCTGGTCCAGTCCCCGGGCGACCCGGGCGCACCTCCTCAGGGCCACTGACCGCGTGCGTCAGCGCGCGCGGGCGGGGCGAGCGGTGCGCGGTCGCACGGGACGCGCGGAGTCCTGTCCGGTCTCTCCCGCGAGCTTGAGCAGCCATGACCCGAGCAGGCGCGCCCGCTCGGCGTTCAGGATCACGCCACCGAAGTCTCCGCCGCCCGGCCCCACGATCGTGAGCGCCACTCGCGGCGATTCCCGAAACGGCGTGACCTGCAGCGTCGCGCCGTGGGCGAGCGGCATCTGCAAGCCGTCCGCCTGGTGCAAACACACGATCTTCATCCTGGATCCTCCGACAGACCCAAGGCGCCACTCCGCCCGCGATCGAACACGCGTCGCCCGGACGTGTCAAGAAAATTCTTGATGACCGACTCGCCGTCCGTCTGGGGAATGACGCGGTATCAATGGACGGTGTTCCTGGCGGCGTGGCTCGGGTGGGGCTTCGACGTCTTCGACGGGCTACTCTTCAACTTCGTCGCGCCGGTGTGCGTTCCGCATCTCCTCGGCGTGACCGGGAGCGATCCCGCGAGCCTCGCCCGGGTGACGACCGCGACCGGCGCGGTCACCGCCAGCTTGCTGGTCGGCTGGGCGACCGGCGGGATCCTGTTCGGGTACCTCACCGACCGGCTCGGCCGGTCGCGCACGCTGCTGGTGACGATGGTGACTTATGCCACGGCCACGGCCGCCTGCGCGGTCGCGCCCAACCTGTGGGTGCTGGCGGCGCTGCGCTTCGTCGCCAGCCTCGGGATCGGCGGTGAATGGGCGGCGGGGGCGAGCCTCGTCGCCGAGGTCGTGCCCGAGCGCCGACGCATCGCGGCGGGCGCGCTCCTCTACACCAGCGCGCCCGCCGGCATCCTGCTGGCCGGCCTCGTGAACGACCTGTTCACGAAGCGCATCGCCGCGGTGGCCGCGAACCCGGACCTGGCGTGGCGGCTCGTGTTCCTCTCGGGGCTCGTGCCGGCGGCGGTGGCGCTCTGGATCCGCCGGCACGTGCGGGAGCCCGAGGCGTGGACCGCCGTCCAGGGGCCGCGCCCGCGGCTCCGCGAGCTGTTCGCGCCCGAGCTGCGCCGTGCGACGCTCGGCGGGCTCGCGATGGCGATGGTCACGCTGATCACGTGGTGGGCGATGAATGGCTTCCTGCCGTTCGTCGTGAAGCACCTGGCCGGCCCCGGGGCCGACGCAGCGACCGTCGCCGGGCACCTGTCGACGGCGTCGGCGATCTTCAACCTGGGCGGGTTCCTCGGCACGCTGGCGACGATCCCGCTCGCCCGCCTCGGCCGGCGCTGGCTCTACGGGCTCTATCTCGCGGGCGCCGCGGTCGCGACCTGGGTGACGTTCGGGCTCGCGTGGGAGCCGGCGACCCGAATCCGCTTGCTGTTCTTCCCCGGGCTCACCGCCTTCGGCGTGGTCGGGAGCTTCAGCTTCTACCTGCCGGAGCTGTTCCCGACCCGGCTCCGCGGCACCGGGTCCGGCTTCTGCTTCAACACCGGGCGGTACCTGGCGGCGGCCGGGCCGTACGTCGTCGGGCGGGCGCTCGGCTCGGCGGCGACGCCGATGGACGCGATCCGGTGGGTGGCGGTGGTGCCGCTCGCCGGCCTGCTGCTGGTGCCGTGGATCGTGGAGACGCACCCGGCGCCGAGGCGAACGCGATGAGCGCCGCCGGCGCCGCGCTCGTCACCGGCGCCTGCTCCGGCATCGGGCTCGAGCTGGCCCGCGAGCTGGCCGCGCGCGGCTACGCGCTGGTGCTGGCCAGCAACCGGGAGGCGCCGCTCGCGGCGGTGGCGCGCGAGCTGGCGACGGCCCACGGCGTCCCGGTCCACGCGGTGGTCGTCGACCTGGCGCGCGCCGACGCCGCGGCCGCGCTCGTCGAGCGCGTCGACGCGCTCGGCGTCGACGTGGACGTGCTCGTGAACAACGCGGGGTTCTTCTTCTTCGGCGAGGTCGCCGACGCCGACCCCGACCGCGCGGCCGCCATGGTGACGCTGCACGCGCTCACGCCGTCGCTGCTCTGCACCGCGTTCGCCCGGCGCTTCCGCGAGAAGCGTTCCGGGCACATCCTGCTGGTCTCCAGCATCGCGGCGTGGAAGGACGTCCCGGGCATCGCGTACTACGCGGCGACCAAGCGCTACCTGCGCCACTTCGCCCGCGCACTGCGCAGCGAGCTCGCGCCGTACGGCGTGAACGTCACCTGTCTCGCGCCGGGCGGGGTCGCCACCGCGCTCTACGCCGGGACCGGCGCGCCGGTCGAGCTGGGCCGCCGCCTTGGCGTGATGATGGACGCGCGGACCGTCGCCCGCGCCGGGGTCCGGGCGATGCTCGCGCGCCGCGCGGTCTGCATTCCGGGCGTGCTGTCCCGCGCGATGGTCGTGCTGGCGGTGCTGACGCCGCAGGCCGTGATCGACGTCGTTCGGCGGCGGGCGCCCTGGCTCCGGGTGCGCTGAACGTGGCGGGGCCGCCACGCGGCGCTGGCATCGGCGTGCGGTTGGTGTAGGGCAGGGGGCCGGGCACGAGAGCTGCACTCCGACGACCGCCGGGAGGGACCATGGTCCAGGAGAAGACGACCTACTGCCGGATCTGCGAGGTCACCTGCGGGCTGATCGCGACCGTCGAGGACGGCCGCGTCACCAAGCTCCGCCCCGACCCCGACCACGTCGTGTCGCGGGGCTACTCCTGCCCGAAGGGGCTCGCGTCGCACGAGGTGACGCACGATCCCGACCGCATCCTCCACCCGATGAAGCGGACGGCGTCGGGCTGGGAGCGGGTCACCTGGGAGGAGGCGATCACGGGGATCGCCGCCCGGCTGAACGCGATCCGCGCGGCGCACGGGCCGGACGCGATCGCGCTCTACACCGGCAACCCGTCGGGCTACGCGTACGCGCACCGTATCTACTCTGCCAACTGGATCAAGGCCGTCGGCAGCCGGAACTCCTACGGCGCCGGCTCGCAGGACAACCTCGCCGACTTCCTCGCCGCCCGCTTCCTCTACGGCGCGAGCTTCCGGCAGCCCGTGCCCGACGTCGACCGCGCGCGCTACCTGCTCGCGGTCGGGACGAACCCGCTCGTGTCGCAGGGTACGCTGATGCACGTCGTCGACGTGAAGGCGCGGCTCAAGGCGGTTGGCGAGCGGGGCGGGAAGCTGGTGGTGATCGACCCGCGGCGCTCGGAGACTGCGCGCGTCGCGCAGGAGCACCACTTCATCCGGCCCGGCACCGACGCGTTTCTGCTGCTCGCGATGGTGCGAACCATCCTCGACGAAGGGCTCCAAGACCGCGAGTTCCTGGCCGCGCACGTCGACGACGTCGAGTGGCTGCGGACGCTGGTTGCGCCGTACACGCTGGAGCGCGCCGCCGAAGAGACCGGCATCGCGGCGGGCGAGATCGCGCGCCTCGCGCGCGAGTTCGCCGCCGCCGACGGCGCATGCGCGTTCGGGCGCGCGGTGTGCAGCCCGTTCGGCACGCTCCAGGCGTGGGCGCTCGACGTGCTCAACGTCGTGACGGGAAACCTCGACCGCGCCGGCGGCGCGGTCTTCCCCGACGGCCTCGTCGACCTCGCGAACGTCGTCCGGCAGCTCGGCCTCGACGGCTACGGCGAACATCGGAGCCGGGTGCGCGGCCTCCCGGGCGTGCTGGGCGAGCTGCCCGCGGGCGTCCTCGCCGACGAGATCACGACGCCGGGCGACGGCAGGATCCGCGCGCTCGTGGTGACGGCCGGGAACCCCGTCGTCTCGATCGCGAACGGCCCGGCACTCGCGGAGGCGATGCGCCAGCTCGAGTGCACGGTGGTGATCGACGTCCAGATGAGCGAGACCGCCGCGCTCGCCGACTGGTTCCTGCCCGCCGCGACCGCGCTCGAGCGCGAGGACTTCCCGGTCTTCCACGTGAACCTCATGACCGAGCCGTACGCGCAGTGGACCGACGCGGTCATCCCGAAGCTCGGGGAGTGCAGGGAGGAGTGGGAGATCTTCACGCTGCTCGGCGACGCGATGGGCCTCACGTACCTGGCGAACCCCGTCGCCCACTGGATCCGCCGCGGGCTCCGGCTCGTCGGCCGCGACTTCTCCCCGCGCTGGATCATCGACGGCATGGTCCGCACCGGGCCGTTCGGCGACCGGTATCTCCCCTGGTCGAACGGATGGAGCATCGCGCGGCTCCGGCAGCATCTGCACGGCGTCGCGCTCGGGGCCGTCCGGACCGGCGTGCTGCGCGAGAAGCTGCTCACGACGGACAAGCGCATCCACCTGCGCGCGGAGGAGATCCAGCGCGAGGCCGAGCGCCTCCTGCACGACGCGACGCTCGGCGCCGATCGCGAGTTCCCACTCCGCCTCATCGGCCGGCGCGACACGCGGTCGAACAACAGCTGGCTCCGCAACGTGCCGAAGCTGATGCGCGGCGACCGCGACCGCCGGCTCCGAGTCCATCCCGAGGACGCCGGGCGGCTGGGCCTCGTCGACGGCGAGGTCGCGCGCGTGCGCAGCCGGGTGGGCTCGGTCGAGGCGGAGGTGCGCATCTCCGACGAGGTGATGCCGGGGGTCGTCAGCCTGCCGCACGGCTGGAGCGACGGCGTCGAGTCGCACCGCCGCGTGGTCGCCGAGCTGGGCCGCGGTCCCAACTGCAACGCGCTCATCGACCAGCGCGCCATCGAGCCGCTCGCGGGGATGGCGTGGCTGAACGGCTACCCGGTGACGGTCGACAAGCTGCCGGCGATGCCGGCGACGATCGCGTCGTAGACGACGGCGTCGTCAGTCGCCGAGGTAGGCCCCGAGGGCTTCGGTGAGCCGTTCGAGGGCGTCGGGCGCCACCTGCGCGATCAGCTCGTGGAGGCGCGCCTTGCTCACCTGCCGGATCCCGGGCACGACGGCGAACGACGTCCGGAGGTTGCGGGCCTCCAGCTTGAGCCGGAGCGGCCAGATCTCCGGCGCGCGACTGGAGAGCGGCACCACGACGACCGAGTCGAGGCGCTCGTTCTGCGCCGTGTTCGAGACCACGACGGCGGGCCGGACCTTCCCGAGCTCGGGGGGCGACGAGGGCTCGAGGTTGATCCAGTAGATGCTGCCCCGCCTCATCGTCGCTTCCGCCGTGGGGGGGTGACGAGGTCGGCGCTGTCCCACTTCGCCAGCCACTCCCGCTCTCCGGGGGTCTCCCGCACGAACTCGGCGTAGCGATCGGCGGCGGCGATCATCTGCTGCCGGGCAACCGCCTGCTGGAGCAGGGAGCGCACGTAGGCCGACAAGCTGAGCCGAGGCGGCTTCGCGCGCTCGAGCTGCGCGAGCAGCTCGCCCTCTACCTTTACGGTAGTCGCTCTCATGCAGAATCAGTAGAGTAGATCATGCCCAGAAGCAAGCAGAACGGGCGGCGTCCCCGGACCGGGGCTCCCGGGGGGAATCCTGGGTGCGGTGCGCCGACTGCGCGTTCGAGCGGCTCGTGCCGTTCAGTTGCAAGGGCCGCGGTTTTCCCGAGCTGTGGCGGCCGACGGATGGCCGAGCGCGCCGCCCGCCTCGTGGAGCACATGCTGCCACCCGATGTGCCCGTGCGCCGTCCGTCTGCCAGGGTTGTCCCGCCTACGGCCCTGTGGGCCGACGGGATCAAGCGCGTGCTCCCTCGCCGGCTCGATCCCCTGACTCAAGCTCGCACTCAGCCCTGCCGACAGTGGAATCATGGCAGCCCTCAGAGCCTTAGCAGCGGTTCTCATGCTCGCCGGGGTGGCATCGGGGCAGATCGGGACACCGCCAGCGTGCAACGGGGCGGTCACCGACCACGAGCAATTCCGAGCGAAGGGCCACCGGGTCAAGTTCCATCTGCGGTTCCACACGACGGCGGGCATCTTCGATGCGCGGTCGGTCATCAAGCTGCCCCCGAAGGGAACGCCAGACCCGACGTGCACCGAGGGAAACGTCGTCGACTTTGTCGTCGACGAGCTGGTCAAAGAGCGCAAGCAGTTCCTCGCCCCATGACGGTCCGACGCTCCCGGGCAAGAGGAATCCGTTGACTCCGACGCATGCAGCTGTTACGTGCGCGACTGGACTCGGGCGCGCGATGAACCGCGCGCAGTAGCTGCAGGATGCAAAGCCCCCACGAGAATGAGGTGAGCCGGCCGATCGGCACACGCGCTCGCACGCTCCGGAGGCACCGCGTCCGCGCCGTCGCTGCCGGGCTCTTCTTACTGCTGGCGCAACTCGTTGCGGCGGCGCACTCGCATGTCGAGCCGTGGCGGCCGGTCGTTGCCGCCAGCGCGCAGGCGTCCGGTGCCGAAGCGTCCTGCGGTCTGTGCCAGTTCGCGCGGCACTCGACGTCCACATCGACGATCGTCCCGCGATGCGTTCACTCGCGCGTCGTCGTCGAAGCGGCCTTCGAGCCCGTCCTTCTCGTCCGAAGCGCCCCCGCGCTCGCCTCGCCCCCGGGGCGAGGTCCGCCCGCATCGGTCTGACCTTCTCGTCCTAAAGAGCGGTCGCCCGGCGCACGCCCGTGGGTTTCCCGGCCACGGAGCACCGTTGCGACCTCCGAGAAACGTCACGACTCCCTCGGGGGGGAATTCCGATGCGAAGCCATCGCACGGCGCTTGCCGTGTTTGTTCTCACGTTCGTTCACGTTCCCGTGCTGCGGGTACACGCCGCCGAACAGCCCCCTGCTGCCGCGGACAGTCTCAGTGGGACGGTGAAGGATTCTAGCGGGCACCTGCTGGCGGGCGTGCGCGTCCGCGTCGAGACGCGGGCCGGAGAGGTCGTCGCCCGCGGTCAGAGCGATAGTCACGGCCATTTCACCATCGTGGGCGTCGTGCCCGGCGAGTACACGGTGGTCGCGACCAAGGAGACGTTCCAGGCCGCGACCGCCGACGTGGCGCTCGCGGCTGAGAAGGAAGCGGGCGTGCTCCTGACCATGGAGCCCCAAGTGCCGGAGGACATCGTCGTCGTTGCCAAGCGGCTCGATCGGGCGCGCAACGACGTCTACACGAAGACCGGCGGCAGCGTGTACCACTTCGATGAGGAGGCCATCCAGGAGCTGCCTCTCGGCCAGAACACGCCGCTCAATCAGGTCATCCTGCAGGCGCCCGGTACCTCACAGGATTCGTTCGGCCAGCTTCACATCCGGGGCGACCACGCCAACATCCAGTACCGGTTGAACGGGGTCCAGCTTCCCGAGGGCATCAACGGGTTCAGCCAGACCCTGAGCCCGCGCTTCGCGAGCAAGATCGACCTCCTCACCGGCGCGTTGCCGGCGCAGTACGGCTTCCGCACGGCCGGCATCATCGACATCCAGACGAAGAACGGGTTCGGCAACGGCGGCGGGACGCTCGACCTCTTCGGCGGGCAGCGTGGCACGTTCACGCCGACGCTGGAGGTCGGGGGCGCGCAGGGGCGGTTCAGCTACTACGGGACCGGCTCGTATTTCCGGAGCAACCGCTTCATCGAGCCGCCCACGCCCGGACCGACGCCGACCAACGGCGACACCAACCAGGGGAAGGGGTTCGGCTATCTCTCCTATCTCCTGGATCAGGACACGCGGCTCAGCTTCCTCTCGGGCACGGCGGTCACCGACTTCGGGATCCCGGCGGCAAACGGCGTCGCACCCGCGTTCCAGTTGCAGGGGGTCCCGAACTTCGCGTCCATCGACGTCCGCGAGTCGCAGCGCGAGGAGAACTACTACAACGTCCTGGCGCTGCAGGGGACCGCGCTGCAATCGGTCCTCGATTATCAGGTCGCCGCGTTCAGTCGGTATTCGCGCCTGGCCTTCTCTCCCGATCAGCAAGGTGACCTGATCTTCAACGGCGTCGCCTCGAAGGTCACGCGCAGCAGCTTCACGAATGGCCTACAGGCCGACACCGGCTACAAGCTCACGGACACGCACACGCTGCGCGGCGGGTTCTTCTTTCATGGCAACGGGGCGAGCGTGAAGAACCTGGCGAGCGTCTTCCCCGCCGATGCGAGCGGGGCCCAGACCAGCACTGTGCCGTTCCAGATCAGGGACAACACGCAGGTGACGGAGTGGCTCTACGGGATGTACCTCCAGGACGAATGGCGTCCGCTGAAAGGGTTGACGCTCAACTATGGCGCCCGCCTCGACCGCGCGACCGCCTTCAACAACACCAGCCAGCTAAGCCCGCGGGTAGGCGCGATCTACCAGCCCACGGACGACACCGTGTTCCACGCCGGCTACTCCCGCTACTTCACGCCGCCCCCGCCGGAGCTGGTCTCGGTGACGGACATCAAGAAGTTCCAGGGCACCACCAACCAGGTGTCGTCCAACGTGAACACGTCGGTGACACCGGACCGCTCCCACTACTTCGACGTCGGCGCGAGCCACCAGCTCATTCCCGGCCTCAATCTCGGCGTGGACGGGTACTACAAGAAGTCGCTCCACCTCCTCGACGAGGGGCAGTTCGGGCAGGCCCTCGTGATCTCGCCGTTCAACTACCGGAAGGGGACCGTGTTCGGCGCCGAGGGCACCGCCAGCTACACGTACGACGCTTTCACGGGGTACATGAACTTCGCGTACTCCAAGGCCCAGGGAAAGCAGGTCGTCTCCGCCCAGTTCAACTTCGACCCCGACGAGCTGGCCTTCATCGACAAGCACTACGTCCACCTCGACCACGACCAGACGTACACGGCGAGCGGCGGCGTCGCGTATCGCTTCAAGGGCTATCAGGCCAGCGTGACCACCATCGCCGGGAGCGGCCTGCGCAATGGCTTCGCCAACACGGACCATCTCCCGTACTACATCCAGACCGATCTCGGCCTGGAGAAGGCCGTGAACATTCCGCACGTCGGGGAAGTCAAATTCCGTACGAGCGTGGTCAACGTGTTCGACCAGACGTACCTGATCCGCGACGGATCGGGGATCGGCGTGCAGTCCGCGCAGTACGGGCCGCGACGGGCGTTCTACTGTGGGGTGACCCTGCCGCTGCCCTTCACCGCTGCACCCCAGACCACCGTACAGTGAGGCGTCAGGGGATCGGTCTCTGAGCGATCGCTCTTCAGTGTTCAGCGTGTTCGGGGGAGGTGAGATCAGGCAGCGGGCATCCTGGACCGTCTCGCTTTTGATCTCGTCGGCGGTGTACCTCTCCGTCGGCAGCGTACTCGTGCTCCTCGCCGGGATGCCGGCGATGCGGGTGGCGCAGCGGGTCGTCGACGTCACTTTCGTCGAGAAGGTCGCCAAGCCGGAGCCACCACCACCTGCGCCCGCGCCACCGGACGTTCAGCCGCTCCCGCCGGCGGCCGCCGCTCCAGTCGTGAGACCGGAGCAGAAGGTCCGGAAGCTCGACAAGCCGCCGCCACCGAAGGCGATGGTCGCGCCGCGCCAGATGCCGACGGCGGCGCCACGCGAGGCTGATCCGAGTGAGGACCAAGGCGTGGCAGCCCTCGGCGACGACGGTCACCCAGACCCGGCTGGGCTCGAAGGAGGCGTGACACAGGGTGGCGTCGTGGGAGGTGTCGCCGGTGGTGCGATCCAGCTTCCAGACGATGCCATTCCACCGAAGCCCAAGAGCACCAACCCGATCCCGCCGTATCCGCGGGAGGCGCGCGCCGAGGGGAGGACGGGCGCCGTCGTGCTGGAGATCGTGATCCTCGCAGACGGCAGCGTGGGGAACGTCAAACTCGTCCGCGGCGACGAGCCGTTCGCAAGCGTGGCGGTCGAGACGGTCAAAACCTGGAAGTACGAGCCGGCCCGCTACAAGGGGCAGGCGATCAGCGTGTACCGGACCTTCCAGATCACCTTCAAACTCACGGCGTGAAGCGCAGGACGGAGAGCCCGTGTTCAACTGGACCGAGATTTGGCAGCACATGGGAGGCCCGGCGCTCGGGGTGGCCGGCATCCTCATGGTCATGGGGATTGCGTCGCTCACCGTGTTCATCGAGCGCCTGCTGACGCTCCGCCGATCCCGGGCGGCCTCCCGGACGTTCGCAGCCGCGGTCGGGGCACAGCTGCCGGCCTCCGCGATCGACCAGGTGATCGCGGAGGCCGGGAGGCACGAGGCCAGTCCCCTTGCTCGGCTGGTGGCGTCGGGCCTGTCGGCGTACCGGGAGGTGCTGGCGACCCCCGACGAATCGGCGCTCACCCCCGCCGAGCGAACGCGTCGACACCTGGAACGGTGTGTGGAGGAGATCGTCGCCGATCTCAAGCGGGGGCTGCCGGTGCTTGCGTCGGTGGGCTCGGTTGCACCCTTCATCGGGTTGCTCGGCACCGTGCTCGGGATCATCTCGGCGTTCCAGGGCATCGCGGCGACGGGATCCGGCGGTCTGTCGTCCGTGTCGTCGGGCATTGCGGAGGCACTCATCGAAACCGCACTCGGGCTCGCCGTCGCGATCCCCGCCGTGTTGGCGTTCAACTACCTCGCGACGGCTATCGCGCGCGACGAGCTTGTGCTGACGAACGCCGCCGGTGAACTCGTGGACCGGATCGAATCGTGGGGACAGACGGGCCGAGTGGTCGTCACGGAGTGATGCATACCCCCGGGAGCCAACAGATGCGCTTCTCCCCCAGCGGTGGGCATGTCGTCATGGGCGCGCTCATCGGAGCATTGCTCGGGAGTCTGGTGGGGCTGGTGGAGGGAGCCCACCAGATTCGCACCGCCGCCATCCAGAGCTATGGGTACGCCTCTGACACCGAGGACCGCGAGCCTCTGGTGACGTGGCCACTCCTCGGGTTGGCGGCGGGCGCCGTCGGCGGCGTCGGCGCCGGCCGGCTCTATCAGACGCTGCGGGCACGGTCCCGATGAGCAGATCCCATCGCCGCCCGGCGGGCGTGCAGCCGGACATGAACGTGACGCCCCTGGTCGACGTCGTGCTCGTCCTGCTCATCATCTTCATGGTCGTCGCGCCACGACTGGAGCACGACGTGCAGGTCAACCTGCCGGGGGTATTCAACGCCGATCCCGACGTCGCAGCGGCGGCCGACCCCCTGAAGATCACGATGGCGCCGACGGGCGAATACTACGTCGACGACCGCCGGTATGATCTCG
>Ga0335069_10007697_pt1 | contig 15518 bp, 15 predicted proteins | sample Lox_Sample_11_FD_206714 | JGI IMG/M metagenome (GOLD analysis project Ga0335069, IMG submission 206714) | Soil microbial communities from Loxahatchee National Wildlife Refuge, Florida, United States - Lox_Sample_1.1 | ecosystem: Environmental > Terrestrial > Soil > Wetlands | place: USA... | reverse complement strand
TGAAGGCCCCGGAGAAAGCGTTGTTTCGCAAAACGCCATGGGCCCGCTGACAACCGGTTGCAGCGGACGGCGCTAGCGCGCCGCCGCTGAACCGGAGCGATCGGGCTCGAGGCGTGCTGCGGCGATACCGCAGGATCGCGCCGAGCCGTCGGTACCTCACGACGCACCTCGCCCGCGCGTCCTCGACCCGGGCAACACCATGTCGCTTCAACCGTGGGACGGCGCCACGCATGGAGGCGCTCGGTCCCGACTCGGCTCTCCCGTAACGCGAGCGAATCCCCTGTCAGTTCTGACAGTCTGTCAGTACTGACAGTAGCCCGCGGCCGGCGCCGGTGGATACCTTGCCCTCGAGCGAGGCCCTCATCGAAAACCATGCCGCACACAAGCGAGTCTTACTGGCCGAGGACCAGCCCGCGATGCTGGCGCAGATCGCGAGCGTCCTCGAAAAGACGTACGAGATCGTCGGGACCGTCGGCGACGGGCTCTCCCTGCTCGAATCCGCGGCGCGGCTGGATCCCGACGTGATCGTGTCGGACGTCACGATGCCCGGAATCGACGGGTTCGGCGCGGCGCGCAGCTTGAAGCGCGCGGGCTGCCGGAGCCGGCTCGTGTTTCTCACGGTGCACGAGGATCCGGACTTCGCGCGGGAAGCGATCTCGCTCGGCGCGGACGCCTACGTCGTGAAGTCCCGTCTCGCGTCGGATCTCCTGACCGCCCTCGACGCGGCCCTGGCCGGCCGCAAGTTCGTCTCGCCGACTGTGGGACGGCCGGTGAAAGAAAGGAATTGATTCCATGACGACCCGGAATTTGTCGGTAAGCCATGGCTTGCGGATTCTTCTCGCCGCGACTTTCGCCCTGGGCTGCGCGATCGTCGCTCGGGGACAGGGAGCGCCGGCGACCGCGCCGGCCACGGCGGAGGAGGCCGAGAAGGAGAGCCAGAACGAGATCGCCCGGCAGCTCGTCAACCCGGTCTCCAGCATCTGGTCGCTGCAGTTCCAGTTCAACAACTTCCAGCTGACGAACGACCGCTGGAATTACAACGTGTTCTTCCAGCCCGTCATGCCGATCAGCCTGACGAAGGAGGTCAACCTGATTACGCGGCCCGTGATCCAGGTGTACAACAGCGTTCCCTACGAGACGTCGGCCGGGGTGGAGGCGCGGACCACCAACTTCGGCGACTGGACCCAGCTCGAGCTCGTTTCTCCCGCGCACAGCGGTCACTGGCTGCTCGGCGTCGGTCCGACGTTCATCTTCCCGACGGGCGGATCGGTCTACACGAGCCAGGGAAAGTGGCAGGTGGGCCCCGCGGTCGTCGTCGCCTACATGACCAAGCAGTTCATCCTCGGCGCCTTCCCGCAGCAGTGGTGGTCCTATGCGGGGGACCCCAACCGTCGCGACACCAGCCAGATGAACCTCCAGCCCATCGCCAACTTCTTCATCCACGGCGGGTGGAACGTCGGCTACTCCGGCAACATCCTGGTCAACTGGGAGGCGCCGTCGGACAACCGCTGGACCGTTCCGCTCGGCCTGCAGGTCGGCAAGGTCATCAAATTCGGGAACCTGCCGGTCAAGTTCACGCTGGCGGGCCAGTACATGGTGACGCAGCCCGATCCCGTGGGCCAGCGCTGGAACATTCAGATCCAGATCACGCCGGTCATCCCGAAGCTCATCGAGGGCGTTCTCTTCGACTGAGCGCCGTCAGACGATCGATGCCGGAACCCGCCGTCGAAATTCCGTGAGCACCACCCTCACCACCGCCATCGTCTCGGCCTGCCTGCTCGGCGCCGTGTGGGTCGGGGTGCGGCTCGGCCGCTTCCTGCCCGAGGCTCACCTGAGCGCGGACAGCCGGGATACGGTGAAACTGGCCCTGGGCCTGGTCGCCACCATGTCGGCGCTTCTGCTCGGCCTGCTCGTGAATTCGGCCAGGACCTCGTACGACACCGCGCGCATCCACGTGATGCAGGTGGCGTCCCGGTACGCCCTTCTCGATCGGCTGCTCGGAATCTACGGGCCTCCGGCGGCGGGCGTGCGCGGCGAGCTCCACGTGCTGATCGAGGAGTCGACGCGGCTCCTCTGGCCGGATCTCCCGGAGCCTTCGAAGCCGAGGCCCGGGATCGGCGACGCGTTCTACGCCGATCTCCTGAAGCTGGAGGCGCACGACGACACCGAGCGCACGCTCAAGGCGCAGGCCGCGAGCTTGACCGTCGAGATCGGCGAGGTCCGGACGCTCATGCGGGCGGAGGCGACGCCGTCCATTTCCAGGACGATGCTGATCGTGGTGGTCCTGTGGCTGGTGATGATCTTCCTCGGATTCAGCCTGATCGCGCCGCGCAACGCCACCGCCCGCTTCGCGCTGATCGCCTCGGCTCTGTGCGTGTCCGGCGCCATCTTCCTGATCCTGGAGCTGGACCGTCCGTTCGACGGACTGCTGCGGATTTCCAGCGATCCGATGCAGACCGCCTTGCTTCCGTTCGAGAAATGAATCCCGAGAGGAGAAGAGAATGAAGACCTACCGCAGTCACCGATTCCTCGTGGCGACGTTCGTCGCGGCGGCCGCTCTCACGGCTGGCGTTGCCCGCGCCGCCGATCCGCTGCCCTCCTGGAACGAAGGTCCCGCCAAGCAGTCCATCATCGGGTTCGTCCAGAAGGTCACGACGCCCGGATCGCCGGACTTCGTCCCCGTTCCGGAACGCATCGCGACCTTCGACAACGACGGCACGCTCTGGTGCGAGAAACCCGTGCCCGTCCAGCTCTACTTCGTCATCGACCGCGTCAAGGCGCTCGCACCGCAGCATCCCGAGTGGCAGTCGACCGAACCTTATGCCTCCATCCTCAAGGGCGACATGAAGGCTGCGGCGGGCGCCGGCGAGAAGGGGCTCATGGAAATGATCATGGCCACGCACGCGGGCAACACGACTGCGGAGTTCGAGCGGATCGTGAAGGATTGGATCGCGACCGCCCGGCATCCGAAGACCGGCAGGCTTTTCACCGAGATGGACTATCAGCCGATGCTCGAGGTGCTGGCCTACCTGCGCGCGAACGGCTTCAAGACCTACATCGTCTCGGGCGGCGGCATCGAGTTCATGCGCCCGTGGGCGGACAGGGTCTACGGCATTCCGCCGGAGCAGGTCGTCGGCAGCAGCGTCAAGACGCAGTTCGAGCTGCGCGACGGCAAGCCGGTCCTCGTGCGTCTGCCGGAGGTGAACTTCGTCGACGATCACGGCGGCAAGCCCGTGGGTATCAACGAGCACATCGGCCGCCGTCCGGTCATGGCCTTCGGCAATTCCGACGGGGACCTGCAGATGCTCGAATGGACCGCGGGCGGTTCGGGGGCGCGCTTCTGCCTCTACGTGCACCACGACGACGCCGCGCGGGAATACGCGTACGACCGCGAGGACAGCCTGGCCCGGCTCGACAAGGGTCTCGACGAGGCCGCCGCGAAGGGCTGGACCGTCGTCAGCATGAAGAACGACTGGAAGACCATCCACCCGTCCGCGTCCGAGATCACGGCGATCGACATTCTCCTGAAGCCCGACGCGACGATGCTCCAGCACGCCGCGGCCGACAACAAGCGCCTGCTGGCCGTCTACCCGAAGGGCTTTGCGCTGGATGCGGAGCACACCCCGCACATCACCCTGCTCCAGTGCTTCGTCCGGACCGCGGACCTCGAGAAGCTCTATGCCGCCGTCGGGAAGGTGTTCGCCGCGGCCCGCGTGACCGCGATGAAGCTGGAGGCGTACAAGTATTACTACGCGCCCACCGGCACGACGGGCGTCGCGGGCATCTGCGCGAAGCCCACGCCCGAGATCCTCGAGCTGCAGGCGAAAGTCGTTGCCGCGGCGAAGCCCTTCATGCAGCCGACCGCCTCCATCGCCGCGTTCACCGCGCCGCACGACAACCCGGCCACCGACGCGGCCATGATTCAATACGTCTCGACGTTCGTGCCGAAGATGACCGGCGCGAACTACAACCCGCACGTCAGCATCGGCGTCGCGCCGAAGGAGTACCTCGACAAGATGGTCGCCGGCCCCTTCACGGGGTTCGTGTTCTCGCCGTCCGGCGCCGCCGTGTTCCAGCTCGGCCCGTACGGCACGGCGGCGAAGCAGCTCGAGGAGTGGAATTAGACTCTTCGATTGACACCGCGAAAGTAGAAGGAGGGTGACGCGCATGAAACCGGCATCGCAGAAGAGAGGAAACTGGAGGAACCGGATGTCGAAGCCCGGGTATCGGATATTTCTGTTTGCCCTGCTCGCGGTGGCGGTGTGCTTCCCGGCGCTGGGCCAGGCGCCTGCCCGGAAGCCGAACATCGTCGTCATCATGGCCGACGACATCGGCATGTGGAACATCGGCGCCTACCACCGCGGCATGATGGCGGGGCGCACGCCGAACCTCGACAAGATGGCCGCCGAAGGCGTCATCTTCACCGACTATTACGCTGAGGCGAGCTGCACGGCCGGGCGAGCGCAGTTCATCACCGGCGAGCTCCCCATCCGCACCGGCATGACGACGGTCGGTCAGGCCGGCGCCAAGATCGGCATCCCCGCGCAGGCCGTGACGCTCGCGACGGTGCTCAAGTCCATGGGCTACGCCACCGGGCAGTTCGGCAAGAACCACCTCGGCGACCTCAATGAGTTTCTGCCGACCGTTCACGGGTTCGACGAGTTCTTCGGATACCTCTATCACCTGGACGCGATGGAAGACCCTTGCCATGTCAACTATCCGCCTGCATTGAAGAACACGGTGGGCCCGCGCAACGTCGTCCACAGCTGGGCCACGAACGTGGACGATCCCACGGTGCAGCCGCGCTGGGGCCGGGTCGGCAAGCAGAAGATCGAGGATGCCGGGGAGATGTGCCCGAAACGAATGGAGACGGTGGACGAAGAGTTCCGGGACGCGGCCTTCCAGTGGCTCGACAAGGCCAAGGCCGACAACAAACCCTTCTTCCTCTGGCTGAATCCCACGCGCATGCACGCCATTACCCACCTGTCGCCGAAGTACGAGGCGATGCGCACGCCGGAGAACAACTGGACCATCGAAGAGGCCGGAATGGCCCAACTCGACGACATCGTGGGCGCCACTCTGCAAAAGCTGAAGGACATGGGCGTCGACGACAACACGATCGTCGTGTTCACCACCGACAACGGCACCGAGAACTTCACCTGGCCGGACGGCGGACAGACTCCGTTCGCCGGCGGGAAGGGCACGGCGCTGGAAGGCGGCTTCCGCGTGCCCGCCATCGTTCGCTGGCCGGGCAAAGTGGCGGCCGGAAAGGTCGAGAACGGGATCTTCTCGGGGCTCGACTGGTTCCCGACGTTCGTTGCTGCCGCCGGCAATCCCAACATCGCCGCCGAGCTGCAGAAGGGCAAGCAGATCGGCGATGCCAATTACAAGGTGTACCTCGACGGCTACAATCAGCTGGACCTGCTCACCGGAAAGGGACCGTCCGCCCGGCACGAGGTCTATTACTTCACCGAGAGCACCCTTTCGGCTGTGCGCATCGACGACTTCAAGTATCGCTTCACCGATCAGCCGAATGGCTGGTTCGGTGCAACGGTCAAGGTGGACTGGCCGATTCTGACCAACCTGCGGCTCGATCCCTTCGAGCGCACAGGAACACCGAACGTGCAAGGCGGATCGATGTTTTACTTCCCGAACTGGTTCGCGTACCAGTTCTGGCGTTTCGTTTTCGTCCAGGAGCAGGTCGGCAAGCTGGCCCAGACCGCGCTCGCCTTCCCGCCGATGCAGGCAGGAGCGAGCTTCAATCTGTCGGCACTGAAGGCGGAGCTCGACAGAAAAGCGCAGGAGCTGCAAGCCAAGTAATTGACAGGCAAGATGGTGGGGCGGCCCGCAAACAGGCCGCCCGCTTTTTTTTGGGGCAGACGCCGCTGGCTTCGCTCTCGACGCCGTCGCAGGGCGCCGTCGAGAAGCGTCCCGTACGCCGTCAAGCCCTTCCACTCGCGGGTCTTTCAGCCGCGGGTCTTTCAGCTCTGACTGCCTGTCAATACTGACAGTAGCCCGCCGCCCGAGCGGGTCGATACCTTCACTCGAGCGAGGGAGGTTCCCGATCATGAAACTGGCATCCCATCTGCTTTTCGCCGCGCTCGGCGCCGTGCTCTCCTCGGAAGCGAAGCGAGCCCTGGCGAAGGACCAGCGAGAGCCATCCGGCCGGACAGAAAGAAAAAGTTGGCAGGTTAGAGACGCCACCATCAGATGAACCAGGGCCAGAACAACAGAAAGGAACCGCAAATGTCATTCAAACTGTCAGAAGGGCTCGCCACTTTGTCCGCCAAGTCAAAGGACGTGGAGGACAAGGTCGCCCGCGCACAAGCCGACGGCAAGGCCAGGATCGACGCGCACCTGGCGGAAGCCAAGTCGTCCGCTGAAAAGCTGAAAGGCGAATTCATTTCCAGGGCAAGTGCCGCCAGGGCCGACGTCGACGGAAAGGCCTCAGCTGCAAAAAGCGCCTTCCAGGGAAAAGTCGCTCAACTGAAAGCAGATGTAGAGGCCAGGAAGTCTGAAATCGCAGCGAAGGTGGCGGCCCGGAAGCAAGCCATCAACGTGAAGGATGCCGAATGGAACTACAACGATGCGATGGACTACGCCGCGAATTGCATCGACTGGGCCGTGATTGCATTGGCCGACGTGGAGGAAGCAGCGCTCGAAGTGTTGGACGCAAGAGTGAGGCTCGAAAGCGTGAAAGCCGGCGGCGCCTAGGTCGGCGCGGCAGGCAAGCCGGGCAACGCAACGACGAGGGATCTCGCCGTGCCGATAGAAGTTGATCGAAAGGACGGGACAGTCATGAGAACCAACTTATGGAAACTCGCTACCCTGGCGCTCCTGCCAGCGGGCATGCTCGTCACGGCCTCCTGCCAACGCGAGAAGGTTGCCGAGCAAGTCACCACCGTCAGTACGCCGGATGGCGCCATCGAAGTGGATACCTTTACGGCGACCGCCACCGTCACCGCCATTGACGCCGCCAACCGCAAGGTGACGCTCGTGACGCCGGAGGGTCACAAGGCGACTTACAAGGCCGGGCCCGATGTCGTCAACTTCAGCCAGATCCAGGTCGGCGACCAGGTCAAGGCCGTGCTGACGGAAGAAGTCGCGGTCGCCGTCGGCAGCGGCGCTGCGCCGAGCGGGACGAGCGGCGAAGGCGTGGTGCTGGCGCCGGTCGGAGCGAAACCGGGCGGCGTGAGGGTGGACACGAGCCAGATCACTGCCAAAGTCACGGCGGTGGATGCCGCCAAGCACAAGATCACCTTCGAGCTTCCCGACGGAACGACCAAGACCGTCAAGGCCGGCAAGCAGGTGGATGTGTCCGTCCTGCACCCCGGAGACAACGTGACGGTTCAGGTAAGTGAAGGCCTCGCGATCACGGTGGCGAAACCGTAGGTTTCGGTCGCGCTCGAAATGGTCTGAACTCATCACGACGCCGGAGGCCATGACTCTCGGAGTCGACGGGAAGAAAGGGGACGGATGAGCCCATCGTGAAGGGGCGGAGAGGGTCGCGCGAGGGAGGCAGAAGGTCTCCCCGCCGCGACTCGGCCACAGGGCTCGGCCACGCGGTTCCAACTCGTTGACCTGGCGTGAACTCCTCGTGGTTCGAGTCCGGGAGGGCTCATCCCTTACCCGTCTCGCCAAATGGTGCCGCGCGGGCGCTGGCGCTGGCGCGCTCCGGGTTTCCGGGCCCAGGACCTCGACGCGTGCACGACTTCGGGTCGGGCCGGCGAGGCCTCGGCACCGAGACCCTCCAATACGCCGCCAGGCTGGGGCTCGGCGGACGCCGGCGCCCTGTCAATTCAGACAGCCTGTCAGTACTGACAGTAGCCCGTCGCCCGAGCGGGCGGATACCTTGCCTGGGAACATAGGAATGGGGGGAACGAGAATGTCTAGACCCGTGTATCGATCCGTTCTTTTGGCCCTGCTCGTGCTGGCGGGCTGCTTACCCGCGCTCGCCCAGACGTCGGGCGGCAAGCCGAACATCGTCGTCATCATGGCCGACGACATCGGCTGGTCGAACATCGGCGTGTACAGCATGGGGATGATGGCCGGAAAGACGCCGAACCTCGACCGGATCGCCAAAGAGGGGATGGTCTTCACCGACTACTACGCCGAGGCCAGCTGCACGGCGGGTCGGGCCGCCTTCGTGACCGGCGAGCTCCCCATTCGCACGGGCATGACGACGGTCGGCCAGGCGGGAGCGGACATCGGTCTGCCGGCCGAGGCCATGACGATCGCCACGGCGCTCAAAGCGCAGGGCTATGCCACCGGACAGTTCGGAAAGAACCACCTCGGTGACAAGAACGAATTTCTCCCCACCGTTCACGGCTTCGACGAGTTCTTCGGCTATCTCTACCACCTGGACGCGATGGAAGACCCGTTTCATCCGGCGTATCCCCAGGACCTGCTGAACGTGGTCGGGCCGCGCAACATCGTCCGTTCCTGGGCGACCGAGACGGACGACCCGACGGTGGACAAGCGGTGGGGCCGGGTCGGCAAGCAGAAGATCCAGGACGAGGGGCCGATGCCGCCGCACCCGATGCCCGGCATCAAGTACAACATGGAGACGGTGGACGACGCGTTCCTCGCCGACTCGATCACCTTCATGAACAAGGCGAAGGCCGCCAACAAGCCGTTCTTCCTGTGGCTCAATCCCACGCGCATGCACGTCGTGACGCACCTGTCGCCGAAGTACGAGGCGATGCGCAACTCGAAGAACGGCTGGACGGAACAGGAAGCCGGCATGGCGCAGCTCGACGACATCGTCGGCGCGGTGATGCAGTATCTCAAGGACAACGGTCTCGATGACAACACGATCGTCCTGTTCACCAGCGACAACGGTCCCGAGCAGTTCACCTGGCCCGACGGGGGACAGACGCCGTTCGCCATGGCCAAGGGAACGGTCATGGAGGGTGGCTTCCGGACGCCCGCGATCATCCGCTGGCCCGGCCACGTCCCGGCGAACACCATTCAGAACGGCATCTTCTCGGGGTTGGACTGGATGCCCACCTTTCTCGATGCCGCCGGCAACGCGCAGATCAAAGACCAGCTGCTCAAGGGCCTGAAGGTCGGCGACCGCACCTACAGGAACCACCTCGACGGCTACGACCAGATGGACGCGATCACGGGCAAGGGTCCGTCGGCGCGTCACGAGATCTATTACTTCGGGGAAAGCACCCTGGGAGCGGTCCGCATCGACGACTTCAAGTACCGCTTCATTCAGCAGCCCGAAGGCTGGGTGGGCGACAAGACCCATCCGGACATGCCCATCCTGACCAACCTGCGCCTGGATCCGTTCGAGCGCACGGGCTGGGCGAGCGACGGCGCGGCGAAGGGTTCGATGCAGTACTGGGATTGGTTCAAGTACGAGTTCTGGCGCTTCGTGTTCGTGCAGCAGGAAGTCGCGAAGCTGGCCAAGACGGCCATCGACTACCCGCCGATGCAGAAGGGCGCGAGCTTCAACCTCGACGCGCTGAAGGCGGAGCTGGCGCAGAAGGCGGCTTCAGCGGCCCAGATTCACTGAGGCCGGGCAGCGGGAACTGACGTGAGCTGAAAAGGGAGGCAGGCGGTACGCGGTCGCGTCCCGTCTGCCTGCCACCCTTCCCCCTCGGGGACCGGACGAGCAGTTGCCGGCGCGCACGGAGGAGTCCCCCGAATGATTTCGACAGCCACGGGTCCTCCGCCTCGCGGCGCTGCGGCGTGCGTTCGCGCCGCCTGCGGAATCCTGCTGCTCCTCCTCGCCGTCGGGAGCGCCGCGGCCCAGTCCGTCGAGCGCCAGATGCCGGCCGATTACGTTCCGCCGCCGCCGCACCCGAACGGCTACTGGTTCCCCGACTTTCCCGACAACTTCCTCGAGGCCCAGAACATCAAGGCGAAGTACTTCACCATCGACTGGGGCCTCGCCTTCATCGGCGACTACACGCTCTTCCAGCAGAACCCGGCGAGCGTCGCCCAGGTGGGCGAGCAGAACACCGGCTTCGCCCTCCGGGACTTTCGCCTGATGGGTCACGGATGGTTCCAGCTCTTCGTCAAGTGGACCTATCTCGCCGCCGTCGAGTACAACGGGTTCGAGCGGCAGGCGGGAGATCCGATCTGGAGCGTCACCGATCTCTGGGTGGCCACGAAGGTCGGCCCTCTCTTCCAGCTCAAGTTCGGCAAGCAGAAGGAATCCTTCGTCTACGAGGTCGTGGGCGACGCGGCGAACCTTCAGCAGGACGAGCGCTTCCTGTCGCCGTTCTTCACGACGCGCAACGTCGGCGTCTCGCTGTCCAACACGTTCCTCGACGAGCACGGCACCTGGACCCTCGGCTGGTTCAACGACTTCTGGACCAACGGGCAGGCGTTCACCAACAGCGGCAACGACTTCGCGGGACGGCTCACCTTCCTGCCCATCGACGACCGCGACGGAACGCACTACCTCCACCTGGGGGTCTCCGGCCGCTATCACCAGGGCGACGACGACGCGCTGCGCTATCGCGGGGCGCCGCAGTCCTTCCAGGCCACGAGCTACGTGGACACCGGCACGTTCATCGCCGACCACAGCTGGAACATGGGATTCGAGGGGCTCTACGCGGACGGGCCGCTCCAGGTGTTGGCCGAGTACGTGAAGTCGTGGGTCCCGTCGGACCGGCTCGGCAATCCCTCGTTCTACGGGTACTACGGCATCGCGACCTGGACCTTCACCGGCATCCCGCGTCCCTACGACCGCGAGGTCGGCTACGCGCGGCGCCCGCCCGTCCAGGGGCACTACCTCGGGGCGCTGGAGGTCTTCGCGCGCTACGGCCGCGTCAACCTGAACAGCGGCGCGATCCAGGGCGGCGCGATGAACGAGTGGTACGGCGGCGTGAACTGGTACGCCACGGCGCGCTGGAAGCTCGGGTTCGGCTACGGCAACGTCGACCTCGAGCGTTACGGCGTGCGCGGTCGGACGAACATCTTCCTCTGGCGGCTCCAGTGGATCCACTGAGGCCGGCGGCGGCCGGGAGACCGTCATGAAGGGATTTCTCCGGCGCACGGTCCTCGGCGGATTGTTCGTCGTTCTTCCCGCCGTCTTGATCCTGATCGCACTCCAGAAGCTCGATGCGTCGATTCGTACCTTCATGGAACCGTTCGCGGCGGCGCTGCCCTTCGGGACGCGGGTCCCCGCTCTGTGGGCCCTGCTGGCGCTGGTTCTGCTGTCGATCGTCGCCGGCCTGATCCTGCAACTCCCGGTCGTGCGGAAGGGGTACACGTCGGTCACGGACTGGCTGGCCGGACGTTCTTCGGCCTTCGGGTTCCTGCGCGGCTTCGAGAAGAGCGTCCTGGAGAAGACCGGAAACAAACCGCTCAGGGCCGCCCTGGCCGAGCTGGACGCGGGTCTCGTCCCGGCCATCGTGGTGGAGGAGCTGGCGGACGGGCGTTACGTCGTCTTCGTGCCCTCGGTCCCCAGCCCATCTCAAGGCTCCGTCCACATCTTTGCGCGCGAACGCGTCCACCTGATCGACGCGAGCGTGTACCAGGTGACGAGCTGTGTCGGCAGCTGGGGAGTGGGCGCGGACGCGCTGGTCAAGGCGATGCGAAAACCGGCCTGAGGCTGTCACTACTGACAGTAGCTTGCCGGCCGCGCCCGTGGATACCGTGCCACCGAGCGAAGTTCTCGGCGACCACACGCCATGGAGCGACGGAGGTTATGGATAAGCGCCTGCGACGCCTCCCGGGGATCCGGACGCCATGAGCGCGACCGCGGCGACGCGCGTCGCGCTCGAGCGGCGCCCCGGCGCGCGCGCCGTGCTAACGCTCGCCGGGCCGCTCGACGTCTCCTCGACGGCGGCCGCACGGCAGGCGGTCGAGGCGCAGCTTGCCTCCGCCGGCGTGTCTTCCCTGGAGGTGGACGGCAGCGGCATCGAGCGGGGCGACATGTCGGGCATGTCGCTGCTCTACGAGCTCGCGCAGGGCCGCATCGTTCCCGGCGTGAAGGCCAGGATCCAGGGCTTGCGTCCGGAGTACCAGACGCTGCTGGCGGCGTTCCCCTCCGGAGAGGCCCTCGCGGCGGTCCAGGAGGGCCCGCCCCCGCGCGCCTTCTTCGCCCAGGTTGGCGCCGCGGCGCAGTCCATGTTCGCCGACCTCCGCGCCCAGCTCGTCTTCCTCGGCGGCGTCGTGCAGGGTTTCGCCGCGGTGCTGCGCCGGCCGCGCGCGATGCGCTGGCGCGAGGTCGCGGTCGTCTTCGAGAAGGCCGGCGTCAACGCGCTGCCGATCGTCTCGCTGATCAGCGTCCTGATGGGCCTCGTCATCGCGTTCGAGGCCGCGCAGCCGCTCGAGATGTTCGGCGCCCAGATCTTCATCGCCAACATGATCGGGCTCGTGATGATCCGCGAGTTCTCGCCGATCTTCACGGCCATCATCTTCGCCGGCCGCTCGGGCTCGGCGTTCGCCGCCGAGATCGGGACGATGAAGGTCAACGAGGAGCTGAACGCCCTCGAGACGATGGGGCTGGATCCGCTCCGGTTCCTCGTCATCCAGCGCGTCCTCGCCGGGACGCTGCTGATGCCGGTTCTCGCGGCCTACTCGATGGTCTGGGGGGTCCTCGGCGGGATCATCGTCATGCTCACGATGGGTTTCGGGTTCGGCCAGATCTGGACCCAGCTCGTCGGCGCGCTCGGCATCTGGGACGTGATCGTCGGCGTCTCGAAGTCGTTCGTCTTCGGCGCGATCATCGCGGGGCTCGGCTGCCTGCGCGGGATGCAGACGAAGGAGGGGCCGAACGCCGTCGGCGACTCGACCACGCGCGCCGTCGTGGCCGGCATCCTCATGATCATCGTCGTGGACGCGGTGTACAGCATCCTGACCTACGTGCTGCACGTATGAGCGCCGCGCCCGTCGTCATCGCGGTCGAAAAGGTGACGATCGCCTACGGCGACAAGGTCGTCCAGAGGGACGTGTCGTTCGAGGTGCGGCGGGGCGAGGTGTTCGTCATCCTGGGCGGCTCGGGCTGCGGCAAGAGCTCGCTGATGAAGAACATGATCGGCCTCTACAGGCCCGCCGCCGGGCGGATCCTCTTCGACGGCGAGGACATCGTCACGGCGGAGGGCGAGGACCGGCTGCGCCTCCTGCGGAAGTTCGGCGTCATGTACCAGAGCGGCGCGCTGTTCGGCTCGATGACGGTCCTCGAGAACGTGTGCCTGCCCCTCGACGAGTTCACCGACCTCGGCGGGGGAGAGAAGGCGCTCATCGCCTCGGCGAAGCTGAACCAGGTCGGGCTCCTGGGCGCCGCCGCGCAGAAGCCGTCGGCGCTGTCGGGCGGCATGCAGAAGCGCGCCGGCATCGCGAGGGCGATGGCGCTCGACCCCGGCATCCTGTTCCTCGACGAGCCGTCGGCGGGCCTCGATCCGATCACCTCCGCGGGACTCGACCGCACCATCCGGGAGCTGTCGAAGGGTCTCGGCATCACCTTCGTCGTCGTCACGCACGAGCTGCAGTCGATCTACGCCATCGCGGACCGCTGCGTGATGCTCGACGCCCGGACGAAGACCATGATCGCCGAGGGCAGTCCCGCCGACCTGCGCGACCATTCCGAGAATCCCTACGTGCGTCAGTTCTTCCTGCGGCAGGCGGAGCCGCCGGCGGGGGGAGAGGAGAAGGCGTCTTCATGAGCGAAAAAGCCAGTGCGTTCCGGATCGGCGTGTTCGTCACCATCGGCGTGGCGATCGTCATCGCCGGTCTCTTCGTCTTCGGGATCCGAAGCGCGTTTCAGCCCACGTACGACTTCGAGACCTACACGATCGGGGACGCCGAGGGCCTGGCCGTCGGCTCGGTCGTGACGCTGCGCGGCGTCGACGTCGGCAAGGTCACCCAGATCGGGTTCAGCTGGAACCTCTACCGTGTCGGCAGTCCGGCCTGCGTGGTGGTGCGCTGCCAGGTCAAGCAGCGGATCGCGCCCGTGCAGTGGCGAGGGGACTGGAAGAAGGAGTTCCAGAAGGTCATCGACGACGGGATGCGCGCGGTGATTCAGACCAACGGAATCACCGGCTCGAGCATCATCGCCCTCCAGAACATGGACCCGGTGAAGTATCCGCCGCTCCAGGTGTCGTGGAAGCCGAAGTACCTCTACGTGCCAGCGGCCCCGAGCGAGCTCGGGCGCCTGCTCGCGTCGGTGGACCGGACGCTGTCGAATCTCGAGAAGCTCGACATCGGCGGCATCTCGCACAGCCTCACGAAGGTCCTCGACACCGCCGACGGCGCGCTGAAGCATCTCGGCGAGCTCGACGTCAAGGGGCTGTCGCGCAACGCCAACGGCGCGATCACGGACGCGGGGGCCGCGGTGCGCGAGATCCAGGGGCTCGCCCAGGACGCCCGCGCCGACCTGAAAACCATGAAGCTCGGGGCGGTCGGGACCGACGCGGACCGGCTGCTGACCGATCTCGACGCCAAGCTCTCGGTCCTGATCGACAAGCTCTCGGGCGTCGACGTCCGGGCGCTCAACGAGACGCTCGCCGGCACGCGCGACGCCGCGCGCAGCCTCAACCAGGCCTTGGACGAGTTGAAGCGCTATCCGTCGGGCTTCCTGTTCGGCGGCGCGCCGGCGCTTTCGCCCGCGCTCGAGGAGAAGAAGAAGTGAACGCGAAAGAGACCGTGTCCCGCCACGCCGTCGGGGTCGCCCTCGCCCTCACCGCGACACTCTTGACGGGCGCCTGCGCGTCGAAGCTGCCGCGCGCGCCCGAGGCCTTCACGCTCGACCCGCCGGCGCCGCGGACGACGCCGGCGCCCGGCGCCACCCGCGTTCTCACGCTGAGGCCGGCCGAGGCCAATCCCGCGTACTCGGGCTCCGAGTTCGTGTACCGGGTCGGCGAGCACGAGATCCAGCGGGACCCGTACGCCGGATTCGCCGCGCCTCCGGCGTGGCTGCTGACCTCCGCGATCCGGGGCTACCTGCGCAACGCGGACTTCGTCCGCGACGTCGTCGCCGCCGGCGAGGGAGTGCCCGTGGACGCGGAGATCGAGCCCGCGCTCTCGGAGATCGCCGCCGACTTCACGGACTCGAGCCCGTCCACGGCCGTCCTCGTCGTCCACTTCCGGGTGCTCGCCCCGGCCGGCCCGTCGTCGCCCGTCCGCGAGCTGCTGCTGAAGACCTATACAGGACGGCGGCCGGTCGCGCAGCGCACGGCCGCGGCCGTGGCCGCCGCCTGGAACGAGGCTCTCGCGGAGATCATGGCGGAGTTTCTCGCCGACCTGAAGTCGGTCCTGCCGCCGCCCCGATCGGCCGTCGCCCGCTGAGACCCCGCCCCACCGTGCCGTACGCCATCATCCCGCCACGGGAATCGAGCCCTTCGGCTTCGGCCGCCCACTCTAAACACGACATGAACCGGATCGACTCCGCCTCGCTGCGGCGATCCGCGGGTTGTGATCTTCTTCGGACGGCGCCGGGCACGTCGGCGCTCCGCAGATGGGGCCGGCGCGGGAAACTCGGTCCAAAGACTTTGACCCGGTGACCGAAAGGGGAAGAGATGCGCTCGAATCGGAGAATGAGAAGAACGTGGTCGGCG
>Ga0335069_10007696_pt1 | contig 15521 bp, 7 predicted proteins | sample Lox_Sample_11_FD_206714 | JGI IMG/M metagenome (GOLD analysis project Ga0335069, IMG submission 206714) | Soil microbial communities from Loxahatchee National Wildlife Refuge, Florida, United States - Lox_Sample_1.1 | ecosystem: Environmental > Terrestrial > Soil > Wetlands | place: USA: Florida... | reverse complement strand
TCCGTCGCCGTGATGTTCAGCTTGTCGCCCTCGGCCTCCACCAGAAAGTTCGAGAGAATCGGAATCGTCGTCTTCCGCTCCACCACACTCTGTGTCGCGGTCAGCTCCTTGAGCAACTCCTGGCGGCTTACGGTTATCTCCATCGCTGCCCCCTGCGCGGCCGGTTTCTCGACCTTCTCGACCTCAGTCTCCACCATCGGCATCAACCCACCTCGCCATCGCAGGCTCCCCGCCCGCAACGCTTCCCCCAAGAAGGCCAGCCGATCCGCTTAGGCAATAGGCTAAATCAAACACACCAAAGCCCACAAAACGGCTGCCGTTTCTCGCTCTGATTGTATTCACCTTTTCGTCGCCCGGTCGCGTGGAAAACCCGCCTCATTCCTTGAAAACCGGCCTCTATTCCCTATTCCCTGTCCTTCCTCTCCACCGTCACCACCGTGATGTCATCCTCCTGCCCATACTGCCGCGCCTCCGCTGCGATGGCTTCGGCTTTTCCGCCTGCGATCGCCTGCGTTCGCTCAAACCCGAACAGCTCACCCCGCGCATCGCGCGCTTCCACCACCCCATCCGACATCAACGTCAGCCGATCGCCCTGCTCCAACTGCATCGCATCGTCGGCATAGGTCGCCGCCGCCACAATGCCCAGCGGCAAACCCTGTTCCACACGCAACTCCTCGCAATTCCGATACGGCGCCAGATGCCCCGCGCTCGCGAACGTCAACGCCCCATCCCTCTCCAGCCGCAGACACACACACGTGATGAACCCGCCCTCCGCAGTCTCCACCAGTTGCTGATTCAGCCGCGTTAGCACCGCCGCCGGTCCCAGCGCTTCACGCGACAAAGCCCGCAGCGCCCCCAAAGCCAGCGTGCTGGTCATCGCTGCCTTCAATCCCTTCCCGCTCACATCGCCCACCACCACAAGCTGCGCGCCGTCGGGCTGTTCCAGAACCTGATAGAAATCGCCGCCCACCTCCTGCGCCGGAAAATATGCGGCCTCCAGCAAATATCCCGGCACCTCGGGCAGCTGCGCCGGCACCAGTCTCTGCTGAATCTCCCGCGCCGCCTCCAGCTCTGCTGCCCCGCGGGCCTGCTCCCGGCTCACCCGCGTAAACCGGAAAAACATGACGACACCGATGGCAAGCACAAACAGAAAATCTGCCAGGTCTGACACCTGCAACGGCACTGGCCCAATCTGCAGCGGATTCGCAAGAGAATCCAGCTTGCCCCACCCCGTGAGAATCGATGCCGTGCCCAGATCGTACAGCGCACTCGTCGCCGCCGGAAGCAGACTCGGCACAATCAACCAACCCGCCTCGCGATTCCCTCTCCGGTACCAAATCAGCAACAACACCGGCAATAAAACTGCCGCTGGCAGAACCGCTGCGGCTTCCAGCACCACATAGGCGCTGGTCGACATCCTGTCCATCGCCACCAGCACATGCGGCACCAACGGCGCCAGCAGCAGTCCTTGGTATGTGCGCCATATCTTGCTTACCCTCCGCCCCGCAAAGCAAAACGTAAACTCGATCTGCACAATCATGAACAGAAAAATCAATGGATCGGCCAACCAGTTGTTCCATGCCAGGCCCACCACTCCCGCTGCTGAGCTGTAGAGCAGTCCATTCGAAATCCCCAGTAAGACCAGGTAGATCCCCAGCCACAGATACTCCCGATGTCCACGCTGGCTTCGATAAAGCGCAAACGATCCAAGACCTGCCACAACCACAACTAGGTTGATCAGAACCGACAGAATCGCGGCATACAGTCGCTGGCTCTCGAATGAAACCCGTTCATTGTCGATTGCGTCTGCCGAACCCACTGAAACTGTCAGAAACAACGGCAGACCCCAGATCGTGTACATCCGCGGCGCGCGTGTCCGCAACGCCAGCAAAAAGTCGTCTTCATCGTCCCGCAGCGGAATCACCTCTTCCACCGGCCTCTTCACCCCGTACCACGGCTCCAGCTGCGCGTCCTCCACCGCCTTCCCATCCACAAACACTTCATACACACCCTCGCCGCCCACCACCAGCAGATGCTCATGCATGCGCCCATGCGGCAGTTTCACCCGCAACCGGAACCACCGCGACTCTGTCTGTGCCGCGCCAATCTCATCCAGATTCACCTTCGCCCAGCTGCTGTCATCGAACCCCGATTGTGCCCAAGCCAGATCGTCTCCCCCATGCGTTCGCCACCCATCGTTCAAATCCACCGTCCCCGCCGACCACCGCGACGCATCCACTGCCTCCTGCGCCCACAACATCGATCCCAGAAGACTCACTCCCAACACAAAGCTGAACACACACAGTCCCGAGCGCACCGACACACGTATCGCTCTCCACGCAATCTGCTGCATGCAAAAAAGAAATCTCATTCGGCTCCAGCGATTCTACCGGTGTGATTCAACTGCCGCCTCCGATCCTTCTCTCCATCCCAACCCGGCATCTGCTCTCTCTCCTTCATTGCGACGGTTCTTCTGTGTGTAAGAAGAGAGAAGAAGAACTTAAAAGACAGTAGTCTCCGTAGTTCCCTCAGGAAATGTGGATTTGCCGATTAGCCCCTTCGGCTTCAGAGGTTTAAAAACCGCAGAGCTTTCTAAAACTTGTCTGTGGGTTTCCGGACAAATGGAAAACTCCTGAGAATCCCTCCGTACCCGCCCTTCCTTTCCCACGTCTTCCACACCAGCCCGCGCAGCCGCTGTGCAAACTCCCTGCCCTTTGTGGACACTCCGCCTATTCAACCGTCCATCAGTCACTTACTGCAGGAGCTTTCTTCACATAGACCGCCCTTCCACACCTTCCACACAACTTCTTCAGCACTATGCAAAACCAGTACACCTTCACCCGCCTTCCAGTCCTCTAAAAGCCCTCCTCACTTCCGCTGTGATGTTTCTCTCCCTTTCGCCACTAATATTCGCAACCGTTTCCCCCGCGACAAACGCTTTCCCCATGGGAGGTCCTCGTGAGATCGGGTTACCTGCGCGTCCTTTTCCTTTCCCTCTTGATCACCGTCGTACTCGGCGGCGTTACGCTCACCCTCGGTCTCCGCTCGCTCGTGCGCGCCAATCGCATCGACCTCCATGCCCTCGCACGCCAGTACCCCAACTTTTCCCTGGAACAACGCGCCGCCATGCTTCACCTGGTCCAGTCGCAGCTCCACCCCGTCTTCCGCGACATGGCCCTCGCCGACCTCGTCAAGCACATCATCGCCTTCCTCTCCACTCCCGAAAATGGCGCCCCTCCCCCAGCCAACTTCACCGGCAACCTCACCGCCATCTCGCTTTCCAGCACGCACATCATGACGCTCTCGCAGCAGGCCGACTGCTCGCTCACTCTGCGCGATGCCCCTTACAGCGTCAACGTCACCACGCCTCTGTTCAGTTACACGCTCGCCAACTCCATTGCCCACTACGAACAGGTCCTCCACTCCTCCGCCGGCCTCACCACCACTGGCGGAGCCTACCCCGCTGGCTGCGGCAACACCCAAACAGGCATCGCCTCGCGCAAACTCGTCTTCGCCGGCGCCACCACCGCCGGCATGCGCGTCTACGCCGGTCATTTCTACTTCGTCGGCAAAGGTTACGACCAGGTCTTCGTCAGCGTCGCCGATGCCAACGACACCTTCAAAACCTTCACCAACCTCGGCGAAACCAACGATGTCGTCGACCTCGCCACCGCCGACCTCAACGGCGATGGCAACGGCGACCTCGTGCTCATCAACAACTCGCCCACCAGCGGCAATGAACCCACGCTCAGCATCTCCCTCGGCAAAGCCGACGGCACCTTCCCCGTTCCCACCGACATCAATCTCTCCGGCAGCACCAACGTCTACAGCGCCGTCATCGACGACTTCAACGGCGACGGCAAAAAGGACATCGTTGTCGCCTCGGCTAACGTCCCCACCAACTCCGGCGCCACCACCTGGTACCTCAACTTCTTCGCCGGCAACGGCGACGGCACCTTCCAGGCCGCCAAAACCTACACCGTCACTCCGCCCTCCGGCCTCCTCTCCAATCCCTACTACGGCCTCATCAGCGCTGACCTCCGCGGCTCCGGTCACAAAGACCTCGTCACCTCCGCCGGAATTGTCTTGTTCGGCAACGGCGACGGCACCTTCACCCAGCAATCCACTGCTGCCTTTCCTGACTCCGCGGGTACTTCCTCCTCCTCGCCCAACATCGTCGCCGGCGACTTCAATAAGGATGGAAAGCCCGACCTCGCCGTCGACAACGGCAGCACCATCTCCCTCTACCTGGGCAAAGGCGACGGGACCTTCACCGCCGGCGCCTCCTATGTTGCCTACAACAACGTCGGCTACCTCGTCGCCCAGGACATCGATGGCGACGGCAACCTCGACCTCTTCTCGGGTACCGGCAACAGCGGCACCCTTGGCGGCGACCAGTTCGGCTACAACACCGCCTACGCCCTCATGGGCAACGGCGACGGCACATTTCGCGGCGCACCCTCGCTCCCCTTCGTTTACACCGGCGCCAACCTCGCCGACCTCAATAAGGATGGCGCCCTCGATGCCGTCGGCGTCAGCGGAACCAACTTCGTCTCCTACCTGAACAACGGCAAAGGCGCCTTCACTCAAACTGCATCGCTCGCCTACACCCCCGCCACCATCCATGGCGGCTCCGTCGTTGTCCCCAGTCCCGATTCCTTCGGCCTCGCTGACCTCAACGCCGATGGCGTCCCTGACCTCGTCTACATCGCCTCCAGCTTCTACGGCTACAACTCCGGCACCGGTTTCAATGGTCCCGGCTTCTTTGTCGCCACCGGCAACGGCGACGGCAGCTTCAATACCCCCACTTGGGTCCCCGCTCCCGCCTTCGTCCAGTCGCCCGACTTCGACGTCAACCCCGAAATCAACGGCATCCGCCTTGCCGACATGAACCACGATGGCAAAATCGACGTCGTCTACACGTACGCGACCGCCAGCTACAACCTCAACACCAACTACTTCGGCGTCGCCATCCAGTTCGGCAATGGCGACGGCACCTTCCAGAACACCGCGCACCTCGTCCAGCTCTTCTCCGGCGCGTCTCAGCCCAACCCCGGCGCCTGGCAGCTCGAGCTCATCGCCGACGTCAACAAAGACGGCAACGAGGACATGTTCATCGGCAACGGCCTCTCCGCCAACTCCTACAGCTTCACCCAGCAGCTCTACCTCGGCAATGGCGACGGCACCTTTAAGTCCCCCACAACCATCGCCGGCATCGCGCCTCCCGCGAACCTCAGCGGCACGCAGTACACCCCACTGGTCCTCGCCGACATGAACGGCGACGGCTTCCTCGACATCGTTGCCCTCCAGGAAGACAACGCGACAACTCAAAACAATCAGATTGCGATCGCCCTCGGCAACGGCGACGGCACCTTCAAGACGCCCACCACCGTCACCTACAACGCCCAGTTCTTTGAGGGCGGTCTCGCCGTGGCCGACTTCAACGGCGACGGCAAACTCGACGTTGCCACCGGCGACTTCGGCGGCCCGCCCTCCAGCGGCATCGCCTTCGGCAACGGCGACGGCACACTGCAAACAACCGGCTCCGCATCATCCAGCAACATCGGCCCCGCCCAGAGCTTCTATGTCAACACTGGCGGAGCCATGGCCACTCTCGACCTCAACGGCGATGGCCAACCCGACATCGTCAGCGGTTCCACGCTGCTCCTCAGTCAGCCCGCCCCCGCCATCACCCAGCCCGTTGCCACCACGACGACCCTCTCCTCGTCCGCCACCACGGCAACCTCCGGCTCGAGCCTCACCTTTACCGCCACCGTCACTCCCGCTTCCGGCTCCATCGTTCCTACCGGCACCGTCACCTTTGCCGACGGCTCCACGACCCTCGGCACCGGTACACTCAATGGCTCCGGCATTGCAACCTACTCCACGTCCGCGCTCGCCGTGGGTTCGCACGCCATCACCGCCAGCTACGGCGGCGACTCCAACAACGCGTCTTCACAGTCCAGCGTCGTCTCCATCACGATCACCAGCTCCACTCCGCCGGCAGCCGACTTCACCCTCTCCCTCGGCACCACCAGCGGCACTGTCTCCGCATCCTCTGCCAGTGCCACCTCCACCATCTCCATCACCCCGCAAAACGGCTTCACCCAGCAAACCTCGCTCGCCTGCTCCGGCGCTCCGGCTCACTCCACTTGCACCATCAGTCCCGCCTCCGTTACGCCCGACGGAACCCACGCTTCCACGGCAACCCTCACCATGAACATCGATGTTGCCGGCGCTGCAACCCGTCCGCCGGCTATCTTCCCCGACGACAGAAAAACGACGCTGGCCTTCCTCGGTGCCGGCGCGCTCTTCGCCTTTGGCCTCTTCCGCGCACGCCGCAAATACGCCTCCTGGCTCTGCCTCGCATTTGCTCTCGCACTCGTCGCCGGCACAGCCTTCTTCGGTTGCGGAGGCGGCAGTTCCAACAGCTCCGGCGGCGGCGGATCCTCCTCGCAGACCCCCTCCGGCAGCTACACCATCACCGTCACCGGCACAGCCGGCTCGCTCACCCACTCCGCCACCTACACCCTCACCGTGCAATAACAGGATTCCAATCGGCGTGGGGCAATGGGAATCAACAAAAAGGGAGTCGAGATCATCGACTCCCTTCTGCTCAAGCGCCGCTTGCAACGGGCTCTTCCCGCCGTCCTACTTGTAGGAGTGAAACCACCGCCTCAACAAGAAATACTCATTGATCGGCGCATCGTCCGTCGTCGTCGGTACTCGTGGTGCTTCCGCAATCAGCGCCTTCACGTTGAGTTCTCGTGACAACGTCACGTCGAATTGCGCCTGCGGCGTCTTCGCCGGACCCCACTCAACAAAATCTGCAACAGCCGCCGCCGGCATCCGCGACGCCAGTACCGCGCTCGACGTTGCAGGCAACGGATCCATGCTGGCTAGGAAATAGATCCCGCTCCCGCCCTGGTTGAACGACGGGAATGCCCGCACATAGGGAAATGCCTGCGTCAGCGTCTTGGCAGCCGAAGCCTTGATCGCCGGATCGCTCTTGTCGTCGATAAACCACTCCTCAAGAATGCCGCCTCTCCGCAAATGCTTCTTGATCACTTCATAAAACTCGCTGGAATACAGGAGGCTCGTGCCCGGCGCCTGCGGCGGCGGTGGTGGATCGATCACAATCGCGTCGTACAGTCGCGACGAGCTATCCAGGAATCTACGCCCGTCGTCCACAACAATGCGTGCCAGTGGCGAGCTCTCCAGTTGCGCCGCATTCTCGTTGAAATATCCGAATAACTTCGGCACACTCGGAATCAGATCCACCGCCGTCGTCGGAATCCCCCACGACATCATCGACCGGAAGCCGGTCCCCATCCCGAAACAAATAATCAATCCATTCTGTGGCGGCCTCTGCATCATCGCCAGCGGCAGATGCACCATGTACTTGTTGTCCGGCGTCAGCCACGTCATGTTGAAGCCGTTCACCAGCAGCTGCCGTTCGAACCCCGTTCCCGTCGCAATCACCGTCGCCGCGTAGTCGCGCCGTACCTCGCGCACCGCAAACTTCGTCTCGAAGTCGTGGCTCTTCACAAACAGCAGCACCGCGGCCATCGACGCCACAACAAACGTCGCTCGTGTTCCCAGGCGCCCCTTCGGGTTAGCGTCCGCCGGTGCGCACAGCGCCGTCGCCGCTGCGATCGCAAACAATGGCAGCGCGAGCGCGAGAGTCGACTTCCTCTCTCCAAGCCACGGCAACAGCCAGAAGCCCGCCACCAGAGGTCCCACAATCGACCCCACAATGTTCACTGCATACGCCGTTCCCGCGCGGTCCGGATCCCCTCCCGACCACGCGTCCACCAGCAGCGGCGTTAGATACCCAGCCACCGCACAAAACAATGCGATGCCATTCAACCGCAGGCCGGCAGATTCCGCACCCCCAATCGGTAAAAGCGGGTCGGCCGTCATGATGGGGATCAGCGCAAATAGCGCCAGCCAACTCCACGCTGAAGAGCTTCCTCCCACTCCCACTGACTGCGCTTTCTTTCGGTAGTGATGCGAGCCCAACAGCGTCGCGAGCAGATACACCGCAAGAATTCGAGCGAACGCATACACAAATGGGCCCAGGTACGGCGTGAACTGCCGGGTCCACACCACCTCCAACCCCATGCTCACCATCCCCGTGGTGAACAACATCGCCAGGATCGAATTCGACGGAAGCCCCAAGAAATGCGTCTGAATCTGCGGCGGCACAAATTCTGCTGCGAGAAGGGATTCCTTCTCGAGCGGCGAGCGGAATCGCGAGCTCAACCCAAACGCCGATAAAGCCAGCGCCGCATTCAACCCCCCCGCCACCAGCAGTGTTCCCTGGAACCCCAGCAGCTCAATCAGAACAAACGCCGCAACCAGCGTCCCCAACAGCGCGCCGAATACGTTCGCGACATACAAATAACTGAACGACCGCTCCGACTCCTCACACGCCGTCTTCCGAATCACCGCCATCAGCAAAGGAAATGTCGATCCCATGCACGTACACCACGGCACCAGTGTCAGCGCAAGCCAGATCCCCGCTAGCGCATAGTAGCCCCAGCTCTGCCACGCACCGAAGCTCCCCATGTGCTGCACCAGCGCGCGTCCCAGTTTCAGCTCCAACGGGACTGCGACCGACGAGACTCCGACACACAACTCGGCGATGGAATAAAGCCGCAGCAGTCGCTGTCCATTCGCGGCCCGAACCCGGCGGGTCAAAATCCCCGAACCCCACGATCCCAGACCCAACCCTGCCATGAACATCGAAATCACAATCGATGCCAGCGCCGTCGTCACGCCAAAGCTGGCCATGGCGAGCCGCAGCCACACCACCTCGTACACAAGGCCGCAAAACCCTGAGACAACAAAAAAGCTGAAATACCAGACAAGATTCGAGCTCCGGGACCGGCTCTCCTCAACCACAGTCCCGCTCTGCTCCTCCAATACCTGCATGCCCAACCTCATCGTTTGACGGAATTCCCCCATTCTCTCCCGGACATGCACGCAGATACCGGTCAATCAGCGGGGATGCTCCACCAAAGTCATCCTCGCTGTCCCCCTCGCGCCAACGCCCTCACCGCCCACCACCCTGCTTTTCCCCACACCCCACATACGAAAACAACTCCCTCGTCGCCAGGTCCACATGCATCGCATCGTCGCCGCGCAGCACCGTCAGCGCGTACCTCCGATTCGGAATCGACAGCATCCTCCGCACCTCGGCCAGATCCAGATCGTCCGCAACCGTCTCGCCAATTCCCTCTACAACATCGCCCGCCCGCATCCCCACATCGTCCGCGGGACTTCCCTTCATCACCGCAATCACTTTGAATCGGTGAAAGTCCGGCGGCACAACAACCACGCGCAACCCGCTCGCATCCGCCAGCAACGGTTCGTCCAGCGTCCGATTGCTCCTTAAATACAGCCTTCCCCGCGCCGCATCGATCCCCACCCGAAAACGGCTCAGGATCTGCGTTCCAATCACTCCATCGATCCCTGCTCCATCGAACAGCTTCGACCTGTTGCGCGCAAACAGAGTGAACGGCTGCGCCAGCGAGTAGCCGCCCAACTCCAGCGACGCTACCCGGCCGCCCTCCAGTTCCATCACCCCTCCAAACACCGCAATGCTCGGAATCTCAGGATGCTCGCCGCACGCGAGAATCTCCGGGTGCCTGTCGAGAAACGAGCGCGTCAGAATCAGCCCCGCCAGCTTCGCTCCCGTGTCGATCAGAAATGTGCCCTCTGCCTTGCCGCCCTGGGGAAGCCCAATCTCCGCATGAATCAGAGGAAAGCCTTCTTCAATGCGCAGTGGAATGCCGCCTTCATCTGTCGCGCGGTTCCCATCGGCGAACCGGATCACGCTGCTTCCGTAGTCAATCTCCACTGCAGGCAGACGCGACACGCTCAGGATCCCTGCCGTCCGATGTCCCGCCCCCGCGGTCACTGCGCCGAACGACGCCACCACAACCTCTTGCGGCGGCAACTCAAAATCGCCCACGCGAAGCGATACGCCGCGCACAATCTCACCCGCGCTGCTCTTGCCGCGCCCTCCAACCGGGCCCCCGCCTGAACCCCCGCCTGAACCCGGCCCGCCGATCGGGATCGACTCCCCGCTGCTCACCAGCCCCGCGACCTTGGCCGTCGCCGCTGAGACCACAGTTCCCGTCGCACCCGTGTCCAGCAGAAAAGGCAGCGGCGCCGATCCATTCACCGCCACATCCACATAAATCAATCCATCCACCTGCTCGAAGCGCGCCGCATGATCCTGCGCCAATGCCGTCAACGTCGCGCTCAACAGCAGTCCCGTCAGGATTCCCGCCCGACCCCTCTCTCCCACACTCCGCACACCGGTTCTCCGGCAGCAAGAACCCGCTCCACGCTCGCAATCGATGGTCACACCCGTAAGGTAGCGCTAACCGGCACCTTTGACTGCATTACTCATGATTTGGATTCAGTTACTTGCGTTGTAGCGCGCTTGGTTGGAAAGTAGGCATAGGCGCAACGCACGCAGCGCAATCAGCGTCTGAACAGTTGTCGCAGCCAGCGTCCTGTACCCCCCGCTGCCAGCAACGTTTCGCTACTGTCGCACTTGAACACATCGTTGCCTCGCATCCTGCCTCGTGGAACAGCTTCACCACGACGCTCTGCGTCTCATCGCTCGATGTTTTTGGCTTCACCCATCGATACCTATGCCAGCTTCCGATTTCTGCGCCTATAACGAGACTCGCGAGAACCTCCTCATGACGTGTGTCACCGTCATCGACACACGCACTGACCCACTCAAGACCGTCAAGGTTCTCATCGAAGGGCCCGCCCCCGACACCGGCGCAGGCCTCTGGCTCAATCCCTTGAAGAGCATCCCCGCGGTCCCGCGCCTGTCCGCCTACGACCTGGTCTATCTCGATCGCGAAGGCTGCGTCGTCCGCGGCATGGAGCTCGCCCCCGACGACGACGTCCCGCGCGTCGACACATCTGCGGCCAGCGCCCTGCTTCTGCCCCTCCACACCTTCACGGCCTCGCACATCGAACCAGGCGACCGGGTCGTCATCCGGCCCGCAGGCGATACAACCCTTCCCGCTGCCCCAGTCGAGATGTCGCCCGTCTCCAAGCCGCTGGCCGTCGTGCCGGCGGAGCCAGCCAGCGCATCCCGTTTCTGGAGCACCCACTCCCCCATCTGCGAGCTGCCCATTTTGAGCTCGGGCCCCCTCACGAATCCAGTCACGAGCCCACTCGCCAGTCCGGTCGCGAGTCCAGCCACAGATCCCGTCGCACCCCCGGCCGCAATCCAATCGCCCGCGCCCGTCCGGTCCAGCTTCCAATTCCTGCGCACCCTTGCACGCCTGCGCATTCATATCCAGATCTCCATCACCACCGCTCCCGCCCCTGCTCCTGTTGCCGTACAGAAACTCGCGGCTCCGTCGGCCCAGCCTCGCGTCCAGCCTCGCTTCTCGGTCGGCTCCCGGTTCTCGGCCCCCGCGCGGCTCCGCCGCCTCACCGCCCTCTCCGCTGCTGCCCTGCGCTCGTTCGTCACAAAAGCTCCAGCCCGCCTTCACCGTCGGGGACGATCTGCGGGTGCCGCATACCTCCGCTGGGCTGAAGCTTTCGTCTTCGGTCCCGGGCACACGGCCTCCTTCGGCGATCTTCTCGTCCCGCGCGTCGGACGCTACATCGTCGGCTTCATCTTCCCGCGCTGAGCCTTCGCCCCTCCCGACTCAGCGCCGTCCTCCGCTCTCTCCCCTCCTCTCGAAGCCCCTCCCCTATGATTTTTCACAGAATTGAGCCTCCGAACTACGGGAATGCAGACCCGCCTCCCGGCTCCCCAGTCGTAACCCACTGAAAAGAAAAAGAGCTAGAAACGGCACAACGATTGCTATCTAGTAGGGTGCCAGTGATGTACCGGCTGCTGGAAATCTCCGGCGAGCCCACAAAAAAGCGGCAGTCCGGCAAGAGCATCCGCTGCAAGCGGTCCCAAACATAGGGAAGTCCGGTCGGAGGAGCCTGCGATAGGTACGGTGGAAAATACCACCGGCCATAATTTGCTGGGAGGCCAGTGACCAGCACGGGAAACGCAAAACGCCACTCCTAGAGTGGCGTTTTGTGCATTTGGAATGGCGCTTTGTGCATTCAGGCCCCGCTCCAAGCGGCGCATCCCTCTTTCGTCCAATTACTCCCGTTTTTCGCACCATCCAGCTCCGCTCGTTGCCCCCTTGCGCGCACGCCTCGCTCGCGGTAGTATCGAACTTGCCTGTCAGAGCGGCTGATGCCACCCGTTTGGGAAGTGAAAGCTCGCCGCCGATGAAGGAATTCTCGCCAGCCTTGATTGACGTCAACGTCCGAGTGCGGCGAACGCCCCAAAGGAAGGGCAAGACCCAGGAAAAGCGCTGACCGCGCCGTACCCATCCTCACAACCGGCAAGAGTTGTTGTCAGGTTCTTGGTGTACTTCGCGGAGTAGAGCGCTTTCGAGAAAGTTGCAGAACCCCGGAGCGCGTCTTACGTTGTTGTGTCATTCGCACCGTTCGTCGGGCCCGGTACGATCAATCCACTCGCTGGGAAAAACTATAGCTTCGCGGGATCCGCGATCGTGTGCATGCGTGCTTTGGCTCGTCGCACTCTTCCGGCTCCCAGATAGGAAAAGAACAGCCCGCCACCAATTCCCCCGTCCTCGCCGGACGCGTGGCGCGCTCAGGGAAACGGCCCTCCTCCTCGGATGGCCCGATCCCGCAAACAGAAATGCACAGTAAAGCAATGTGCCAGGAAGTGCACGCATGACGACAGAACCGACCCAGCCCCAGCAAGAAACGGGGCCGGCCCAGACCAACGGTCTCGGGCAGTCGCAGGGGCATCGCCGCCGCCGGCGCCGCCGCAAGAACAAGTCCAGCCAGCAGGGCGCTCCTCAGGCGCAAAACGCCCAGCAGAACCAGCCTCCCATGCAGGCCGCTCCACCTCCCCAGCCCCAGGGCCAGTCCCAGGGACCGCCCCGGCAGTCCCACCGCCAGGGCGGCGGACGCAAGAAGAAGAAATTCTTCCAGAAGGGCGGCGGAAGCAACGGCCAGGGCCCACAGCCCGGCAACAGCATCGTCCCCCAGAACGGCCACGGCCGCCGCAAAGACCGCCAGAAAGGTCCACGCACCTTCGTCGGTCCCATGGATCACAGCTATCGCGCTGTGAACGGCAACGTCGCCGACGGGCCTCCCTCCACCATCCCCGTCTCGGGCAACGGCCACAGCAACTACTACGCCGACGTCTACCAGGCCGCACCCGCGCCGGTCCGCGAAGACTCGCCCACGCGCATCCTCTGCTTCATCGACGACCTGTTCTTCCAGGCCAAGATCCAGGAGACCTCGCGCAAGCTCGGCGTCAAAGTCGAGTTCGTCAAAGGCGACAAAGAAGTCCTGACTCGCTTCGATGCACCCGAGGCCGTCAAGCCCACGCTCGTCGTCTTCGATCTCAACAACGCCAACGCCAAGCCGTTCACGCTGATTCCGAAGTTGAAATCGAAGTTCAAGAAAGCCACATCCATCGTCGGCTTCCTCAACCACCTCCAGGGCGACCTCAAGCTGAAGGCCGTCGAAGCCGGCTGCGACACTGTCATGCCGCGCTCGGCCTTCTCCCAGAGCTTGCCCAACCTCCTCCGCCGCTACGGCATGGAAGAGGAAGAGGACAACTACCCGCAGCCCGTATAACGGCAAACAATCCGCATCACGGAACTAGGTGGTTAAAAAAAGGCGCACTCCCAGCGAGTGCGCCTTTCTCATCTCCGAAATTTCTTCTCCGGCGGGTGGCCCCGATCTTTCCAGCGAGAGTCATAGAGTTGAGGGTGCCCCCGGTCCCTCGCATTTGGGGACCGGGGATCGTGACACGCTTCACTCCTTGGGAAAACACGAAGCTCAAAGCAGCTTTGGCAGCGACCACTTATGGTCGACCGTTGCGAACCGTCAAATGGGACTACCGGGGAAATTCCCCGACAGGAACTAACCTCACATATCTGCAACCGAAGTCAATATTGATCTCGCCTTAAGGACGTTCGGAAGAGGTGCGCCATAATCGAGCCATGCGCGTGGCCTCCGTATTCTGTTTTGCTTTAGTCCTGGCACCCAGCCTGATCTGGGCGGCAACACCAGCTCATGTCCACCTCAGGCTGGGAGAACGAACGACGCTTCATGTCGGGCAAATCGCAGTGCTCCGGCTCAATGCCGCGCGTCCCTATTCGGTCACACTCGAAGGCGAAGCCGTTGCTCCCATCGGGGAGGGGCAGACCGTCGAGGAGCCGCAGAGTGAACGGACCTACTCCTATCGCGCTGTCCGAGCCGGCACAGCGACCCTGTTGATCACCCCCACCGATCAAAAAAAGGGCGACTGTGTTGACTGCGTGACGCGCCATTGCTTTCTCACGGTAGTGCCGTGATCAGTCGCGCCGAATGCGCGCAGCGCTGATCCGCGTCAATCCTGGGTGCCCAGAGCCCTGAGCGAAGCCGAAGGGTCCCGCTTCTGGGACCTGGGAAAGCACGAACCTCAATTCCGCGTTGACACGGTTGGCCTTTCGCACCACGCCCTTTAGAGGCGGACTGCAAAGGAATTGCCGGGCAGGAGACTACCCGACCGTGTCATTCAAACCCGGAACAGTCCTGAGCTATACTTTCGCGGCGAGCACGACAGAAAAACGCCACACCGGAGAATACTTGCCTTGCTCAACATCGCGCGAAGAATCTGTCTGCTCATAGGAGGAAGCACCTTAGCCCTCTCTCCTTCGGCCTGCTCCTTGATCGATGGGGAACCGACGAACTATTTCGTTCGGGAAATGAAGATCGACTCCCATCAACGCCTTTCACCCGTTGGTCCGAAGTCACTCCAGCATTTCGATGACGGCTCATACTACATGTTTTTCCATGCTGCGAGAATCACATGGGTGAGTCACCAACTGACACTCGGGCCCTCGGGAGAGCAACGCCAACTGATGTATCTGGAGACCGATAAAGACGATCTCCTTGAGAGGACCGTTAAGACTGATCGGATCATCGCTGGCCCATTTGGCGCGGTCGTGACGGAAAGGACTTGCTTTTACAACCGTCCTGTCGAGACCAATCCCTCCGCACTCCTTGTCCTAGTCCAGAGCATGAAGTACGACATGGCCGAGATTCCCAACACCGTGGCGGAACCTCCGACGAACGCTCCTCCTTTGACATCCTTCGCGATCGTCCGGTTCTTCCACGAAGGCAATTACCTGGCCTTCGGATCCGGGAACTACGAAGCTACTGGAACGATCGGCGCTATCCAGAGTGGGAAAACGTCCGGTGGCGATCTGCTTCCGGGATCATCTACCACCGTCTCCCAGGCCTCGGATTTCAACAACCTCCAGCACACATATGGGCTTTCGCCTCACGTCGACATTGCGGATTATCTCCGCTCCAATCGGATTGCGCTTGCAAGGACGTCGGATGCGGAGGATCGTTCCTTTGTGATCCTGGTGTATGGATTTGGCCAATTCATCCGTCAGGACACCCTGGGCAAAGGAGGCGCCGCGACCTCATCACGCCTCTAC
>Ga0335069_10007695_pt1 | contig 15522 bp, 8 predicted proteins | sample Lox_Sample_11_FD_206714 | JGI IMG/M metagenome (GOLD analysis project Ga0335069, IMG submission 206714) | Soil microbial communities from Loxahatchee National Wildlife Refuge, Florida, United States - Lox_Sample_1.1 | ecosystem: Environmental > Terrestrial > Soil > Wetlands | place: USA: Florida... | reverse complement strand
TACAAACAGCATGCGCTCGATGCCGATTTAGGCGAGCCTATTGAAATCAGCCATGGCAATCAAGGTAACGTTATAGTTGATGCATCGTCCGCTGCTCCGGAGCTTCAAACCAAGCTCGAAGAGCAGTTGGCGGCCATCCCGAACGCCGGTTTGGTGCTCGACAAGCCCCCCGCCCCTACCTGCGATACCTGCTCTGCGCCGTCGCCAACCACTCATGAGACGGTTATGCAAGCCCCTACCCCATCGCTCAGGACCGGTCCGACGGTTAATCCTAACGAGAAGCGGCTCGCAGAAGTTTTCGGAGATCCTAAAGCCCAGGAGTCCTTCACGCAGGCGGTGCTGTCAGTCAGTGGAAACGCGCTGTCTCAAGGTTTCGCTTTGCGAAACCTTGCCCTTCGTTATCCCGCTGATGTGGAGGCAAACCTCACGCCGGTTGCCAAGGTGCAACTTCTAGAAATGGTGAATGACCATTTGGGGACTCTGGGCGAGCGTTCCAGCCGCTTGCAGGGATTTCTGTTGCCACTTCTCGAAGCTTTGTCGAATGCCAGGCCACCTGGTATTGAATCTCCGAGGTCTTTGGCACGAGGCGGCCCGGGCGATGAAGCCGGAGTTTCTGTGGGCACTGGGCCTAGCGGAGACCTTATCCCGGGCGCGAGATCTCAGTGGCAGAATGCAAGTTTTGAAATCTTTGCGGCTGTGCGAAAAACTGATCGCTTGGTCTGGAGTCTCCTGGGAAGGACGAATGACCTCCTTCCCATCGACGAAGTAGTCCCGGAACTTCGACGGGCATTTTCCGAGCAGCAGAAGGTCTTAGCTCGCTATCAGGATCTGATACCAGCGGAGAAAGCGATAGAGAAGTAGGGATGAGCGTCCCACTACCAGGACAGTTGCGGAATGAAACGTTCTAGGCCGGGAGGGAAACTTTAATTCCTTGCGATGACGCAAATATGAAAGAGGGATTAGGATGAGCAAGCGGTTCTTGGCTGTAATCGCTTCGTTGTTTGCGCGGGCTTTTCATCGGGTGGGGGCGTTGGTCGTGCTTCCGCTGTTGGTTCTGGGAACCACTGTCCCGGTATTACGTGCGGGTGTGACAGGAAGCATCTCCGGGACTGTGACGGACTCCACCGGTGGTGTGATTCCTAACGCCAGTGTTGTGGCTCTCAACACGGAGACGGGCATCAAGCACACAACCCAAACCAATAGGGAAGGATTTTACGTGTTCCCCGTTCTGCCCGTCGGCCATTATAACGTAACCATTGCGAGCAAAGGATTCAAGGAGTACCGGCAGACCGGGCTCGTGATCAACTTCAACTCCGCTTTACGCGTCGACGTCGGTCTGGCCGTCGGTGCCGTAACCCAGGAGGTCAGCGTCTCAGCCGCGACCGTTCAAGTGGAAACAACCAGCACCCAAATGGGGGAAGTCATCGGGAGCACTAAAATGACGTCCCTGCCGCTGGACGGACGCGCCTATACCGATTTACTGGCCCTCCAAACGGGTGTTGTTCCCGGAAGTTCGGGCCTGTACTCCCCGGCTGCGGTTTCCGGAGAACTGAATGCCGGCGGCCAATCGGTCAACGGGGCGCGGGAAACGGGAAACGGGTTTAACGTGAATGGCGGCACGGTGGAGGAAGATATGTATAACGGTGCGGCCGTCGTGCCCAACCTCGACTCCATCGCCGAGTTCCGGATTCTGACCAATAATTTCGACGCCGAGTATGGGAGTTACAACGGCGGGCAGGTCAATGTCGTCACCAAGTCGGGCGCGAACACCTACCACGGTAACGTGTTTGAGTTCCTTCGCAATTCCGACATGGACGCCCGGAACTTCTACTCCTACAACCAGACCGATCCTGTTACCGGACTGGAGCTTCCTGGGACAGCGCGCGGCGAACTACACCGCAACCAGTTCGGTGGCACAATGGGCGGCCCCATCCGCCGAGACAAACTCTTCTTTTTCGGCGACTATCAAGGCACACGCGAAGTCGTCGGGGTAGCCTCAGGGCTAATCTCGGTACCTTCCGATGCGGACCGAACAGGTAATCTCTCAGACCTTTCCGACACATTGATTGCCGCCAACGCGACTGTTAACGGAGCGGCGTGGGCCAACGTGCTGTCGCAGGAGTTGGGCTATCCCGTCACGGCCGGGGAGCCCTACTTCACCTACACCTCCCCCGGCCCGGATTCTCAACCCGTCCTTTGCACGAGTTCTGCGCAGGGTTGTGTATTTCCGAACGCCGTAGTTCCTCAGGCTGCTTGGGCAAGTCCGGTCACTCACCTTCTTCCCTACATTCCTGAGTCCAACATTCCGGGAGGCTACTTTACGACCTCCAAATACAAGCAGACTCTGAGGGACGACAAAGGAAGCGGTCGGATCGACGGCAATACGCGTTGGGGAATGATCTCCGGCTACTATTTCCTGGACGATTACAACTTGGTAAGACCTTATGCCTGGGGCAACCTTCCGGGTTTCAGCACCCAGACCATCGGACGGGCGCAGCTTGTGAGCCTGAATGACACCAAGTCTCTCGGAAGCAGCGCCGTCAATGAGTTCCATTTCAGCTACATGCGTGACGGCAACTATTTCAACGACCCGATCGGGGGAGTGGGACCCAAACTGAGCAGCCTGGGATTTCAGGAGGGCACTGGCACGCTTGGCATCGTTCCAGGCGTCCCCTCGATCGAAGGTGTCCCCCCCATGGCGGTCGGTAGTATGTCATTCGGCGTAGCGAGAAGCGGTGGCCCTCAGTACAACAACACCTTCCAATGGAAGGACGGCTACTCAAAAGTGGTCGGTACCCACACCTTGAAATTCGGCGGCGACTATCACTTTGACAACGTCTACACCAAATCCGGTGGCGGAGTTAGAAATGGGTCTTTCACCTTTCGCGGCTCCGAGACCGGATCTCCCTTGGTGGACTTCCTGATCGGCGCTCCCACGAGTTATACCCAAGGGGGATTGTGGGGATGGAATAATAAGGGCCGATTTTACGGTGCGTACGCACAGGACAGTTGGCGTGCAACCCCTAGCGTCACACTCAACTACGGTGTGCGGTGGGAAGTCGCCACACCTTGGTGGGAAGCTAGAAACCAGGAACAGGCTCTAGTTCCGGGTCTACAATCAGAGTCGTTCCCAGGAGCTCCCGTGGGCTGGTTGTTTGTCGGCGACCACGGCATTCCCTCCACTATAGCACCCACCCGCTACTATAACTTTGCTCCTAGAATCGGGATCGCCTACTCGCCGAGTGGCCAAGCGGGGCTTTTGGGTAAGCTCTTGGGCGGAGCCGGGCGAACCAGTATCCGCGCAAGTTTTGGGACTTTTTACACGACCATCGAGGAGACAGCCAACCAGGGTGCTGTGGGTGATGCGCCCTTCGCCCTGTGGTGGAGCAGCCCTGCTCAGCCGATGTTCGCGACACCCTTTGTGGACCGCGCGACAGGGCACTCCGAGGGCCAGCGCTATCCTGTACCGGCCGTCCCATCAAATGTCTCGCCTCAGCATCCTGACAACAATGTTAACTGGGCTCAATTTGAACCTATTACCGGTTCGCCCGGTGTGGACCTAACGAATCGTGTTCCCTACGCGGAACACTACAGCTTCTCCCTCCAGCGGCAATTCGGGTCGAACACTCTCGTGAGCCTTAGCTATGTGGGCACGCAAGGGCACAAGCTCCTCGCGGTCGAGGAGGCCAATCCAGGGAACCAGGCGCTGTGTCTTGCTCTCAGCGATCCTGACGCAGTGGCGCCGGGCACGTCAACGTGCGGTCCCTGGGGAGAGGACGGTGTCTACACGACTGCCTCTGGACAAAATCTCCAGGGAACACGCGGGCCATTCGGCGGGGCATTTGGAAGTGACGGACGGTTCTCCACTTTGGGAAATTCCAATTACAACTCCCTGCAAGCGACCCTGCGGCACAGCAGTGGACGCATGGAATTTCTCCTTGGATATACCTACAGCAAATCGTTGGATAGTAGCTCGAGTTCGAACGGAGAACAAGCCAGTCCCTTCTACGACTCTAGGGCGACGAAAGCCCTTTCCGCGTTCGACATGACCCACAATTTCGTGGCCAGCTATACGTATGAAGTGCCCCTCGACAAGCTCTTTGGTGCTTCCCACACGCGGCTAACTCGTGGTTGGCAGTTCACGGGGATCACCCGATTCGCCACAGGCTTCCCTGTCACCTTCTACGACTTCAACGACTACTCGCTTCTGGGTACGTACTCGACGACTTGGGATGGCATCGACACACCGAACTACACGCCTGGCAAAGTGCTGACCGGTAACAATCCGCGATCTGGACTGCCCTACTTTGATCCTTCGCTTTTCTCGGAGGAAACATTGGGTCACCTTGGAACCGCCAGCCGCCGATTCTTCCATGGTCCGGGGATAAACAACTGGGACTTGGCGATGCACAAAGAGATCAAATTGACCGAATCGAAGACGCTGGAGTTACGCGGCGAGTTCTTCAACGTCTTCAACCACGCCCAGTTTTATGGACCGGACGGTGCCTACGGCGATTCAACTCTCGGTTATGTCTTGGGTGCAGGAAATGGCCGCATCGGGCAGGTGGCCGTGAAACTGGCATTCTGAAACCAGCACCGGGATCTCCAGGGTCGTACCGCAATAATCGGAGGCCTTCGGGTTCAACCCCGAGAGGCCTCCAGCATACCCATTTCATTATAGAAAGATAGTCGGATCCAAAGGAGGTTTCATGTGCACAGGGAAAGAAACTCAGACTGATAAAGAACCGCAGAAACTCGGTTCAGGAGTTGACCGCAGGAAGTTCCTGGCCGTCACAACCGGTTTTGCCGCTGCAGCCCTATCAGTGAAGCCCAGGCTTTCCGGTACCGTGCTCCCGCCGCGCAATCGCAACGTTGGGGGTACGGAAACCTTGGCTATTGCGGGCGGAACGCCGGTGCGCGCCACGGCCCTTACGACACAATGCCCAGGCACTCAATTCTACGACAGCCAGGAACAGGGGGAAGTATCGGAGGCGGTGGCCTCGCACAGCTTGTTCCGTTGGTACGGCCCGAACACCCCGCAGAAGGTCACGAAATTTGAACGGGAATTCGGCGCCTTTATGGGTGTTAAGTATGTACTGGCGGTGACTTCAGGGACTGCAGCGTTGCATTGTGCTTTAACCGCCCTGGGGATTGGCCCGGGAGACGAAGTGGTTCTGCCCGCGTGGACCTGGTATTCCTGCTACAACACGATTCTGTTGACGGGAGCTTTGCCGGTTTTTGCCGAGGCGGATGAGGGTTTTACTTTGGACCCCGTGGATCTGGAGAAAAAGATCACTCCCCACACCAAGGCGGTGATGGCGGTGAACCTATACGGGGCGCCGGCAAATCTCGACGGGATCACGGCCGTGGCGCGTCGGCACAACCTTAAGGTCCTGGAAGACTCAGCCCAATCGGTAGGGGGACAATATAAGGGAAAGCGGCTCAGCACTATCGGCGACATCGGCATCTGTAGTTTCCAAATCCACAAGACGATCACCGCGGGCGAGGGGGGAGCTGTGGTCACGAATGATCCTTTGCTCTACGAGCGGGCCGTGAGGTTTCATGATCTCGGACTGCTGAGACCACCCAGCAAGGCCGCGTTGGGTACTCCCCAGATGGCGGCTTTTCTCGGAACCAACTATCGCATGAACGAGATGACAGGAGCAGTGATGCGGGCGCAATTGTCGAAGCTCGAGACCATTCTTGCTGCCCACCGGCAAAGGGCTTGCTATGTGAAGGATCGAATCAAAAGCCTGCCGGGAATCCAGATGCGGGCCAGCCACGATCCGGATGGAGACATCGGGATCGCAGTTGCCATTCTGCTCCCGACCAAAGACCTGCGCGACAAATTTACGGGCGCCATGGAGGCAGAAAACGTGCCGATGTGGGCTCCCAGCGGTTCGGTACCTCTGCCGCGCGAGCCTTACGTCGCAAACAAGATTGCGCCGCATCCTGCTTGGCCAACGTTCAACACTGCTCGCGGGAAAGCGATCCAGTATGGTGCTGAGTGCTGCCCACGGACGATTGACATCTTTGAGCGCACTGCCGTACTCACCATCGGCCCCAAGTATTCTGACGACGACTTGAATGACATCGTCGCGGCAATTACCAAGGTTCACCAAGCACTCCGCGCCTAGCGTTGTGTTGGGAGGATAGGCTTACGAGGGTCGCGCCTGCCGGTGCATCGTAGTGCCGGGCTTCCCAGGCTGCGGAAAAACCGGGCATTTCGGGTTTGCGGTTCTACCCACTAGCGAGCAGCGGGGTTTTGCCGGGGCCGAAAAGCGGTTTGGCCTCGGTCCGGAGGCCCGCCGGAAGGCCTTTTTGCGTCCCCCGGAGACACTTCACCCTAGGCGCCTTGCCTGCGCGGCGCCAGCAGTTTCTCCATCCGTATCAGGTTATACGCCGTCACCACCAGCCGATAGAACCAGTCCACTCGCTTCCGTCCCTGCGGCTTGACTTGCCGCAGTGGCCGGTCCAGTTTCGCCCAGCCGAACACTCGCTCAATCAGTTTCCGCTTCTGCTGACTGATCGCCCGCCGCGGGTCGTTCCGTTGCGCGCGCAGCGCGTTCTTGCACAGATTCACCCCCTGCGTGTACTCGCTGACGTGTGGCGCCACGCCCCGCTCCCGCAGCACCGCGATAAACTTCGCGTCTTGATACGGCGTGTCCGCTCCCAGCGTGATCGCCGCCGTCCCTGCGCAACTGGCCTGTGCCGCCGCCACCAAGCCGTTCCGGTTCTCCGTCAGCGCGTGGCCTTGATAACTCGGCGCGCTCTGGTCCGCCTTCGCCTTCTTGTACAGCCGCGCCTCCGGGTCCGTCTTCGACTCTATCCGATCCCACAGCAGGAGTTCGCCACGCTTCCCCGATCCCTTCCCCGGCTTCGGCGGATCGCTCTTCTCCTCAAAGCTCCGCCGCGCCCCCTACGCCGGGATCAGCGTCCCGTCCACCGTGAAGTGCTCCGCGCTTAACAACTGCTTCTCCCGCGCCTCCGCCAGCACCGCCCCTAGCAACTCCTGGCTCACCGTCCCCGCCATCAGCCACTCCAGGTTCTTCGTGAACACCGTCACGTCCCGCACCTCGTCGTCCATCTCCAGTCCGACGAACCATCGGGACAACAGGTTGTAGTTCAACTGCTCCATCAACTGCCGCTCCGAGCGGACCGAGTACAGCACCATCAGCAGCAACGCCTGCAACAGCCGCTCCGGCGCAATCGACGGCCGCCCCGTGGACGAATACAGCTTGCCCAACTCCGGGCTGATCCGCTCCAAGGCTCCATCCGTCAGCCGCCGAATTGCCCGCAAGGGATGCTCCGCAGGTATCCGCCGCTCCAACGTGAGGTAACTGAAAATCGCCCCTTGCTGTCTGTCTTCTCCCCGCATGCCCCTTCCCGTAGCAACACCCTCTCCACTCCGAGTTCTTCCGCAGCCTCTGAAGCCCGGCATGTTCGGATACATGGGTCGCAACGTGCTTACGGGACCGGGGCGTATCAACTGGGATCTCGCCCTTTTCAAAGAAGTCGAGTTCTCATGGTTTAAGGGCGAGCACTCCACGCTCGAGGTCCGGGTGGAAACCTTTAACACCTTTAACCATCCGCAGTGGGAATACGTCACCACCGGCTGCAGTGGGACTGCCAATAAGGACGGCAGCCCGGCGTTTGGGCGCAGTTGCGGTGGAGACGAGTTCAACACGGGCAATGGCGAGGTCAATACTGCTTGGAGCCCGCGGAATATCCAACTGGGGATGAAGTTCCTCTTCTAGTCTCGCTGGTTGTTTGCCGGTTTGTATTCAAGCCCTGGCTACTCCCAAAGAGTAGCCAGGGCTTTGTCAGTTCCGCGCGAAGTCTGATACTCTGTCGCCCGGCATACGGATGTGAAAACACAGGAGACGCAATGAAAAGGCTACTCACAGGTTTTGTTCTTGCAGCCCTGTTCCTCGCCGAATCGGCACTAGCACAGCAACCGGCGGTTTACAAAGACATCCCTCCCGAATACTTGGTACAGGCAGATGTCATTCCGGATTTCTGGGTGAGCACCGTGGAGGGAGCCTACGGTTTCTTAGACTATCAGGTACACAAGGGCGTCGTGCAACAATATGGGACAACCGCTGGCGGCCGGCCCATGCGCGCGGTCTTCTATGGAACGCCCCGCGCGCCCAAAGGTACAACCACGTTTTCGGGTTCTCTCGGATTCCACGATGTTCGCGCCTATCTGGGACCGGACAATGGCAAGAAGGTTTACATGGCCATGGGCTCGGTGCATGGAGGAGAAGTCGAAGGCGTCGTCGGGCTGGTGAACCTGATCTCCGTGTTGGAAACCGGTAGCGACCTTCGCGGCAAGCCCTGGCCGGGAATCACCGCTGCCGCGGCAAAACTGGATCGGATCATCCTTATCCCTATCACCAATGTGGACGGCCGCGCGCGTGTTCCTTACCGCATGCTGCGCAATTGGGGGCCCGACGAGCACGTGCAGGAGTATTTCAACACGGGGGGTGTAGAAGATGGCAAACTGCTTGGTTACCCCAATTGCAAGCAGTACATTCCTCTCGATTTCTCGACCGTGGTTTTCCCCGGCGGCTATCCCAACGACGCGGGTGTGAATATCCAGCACGACGATTTCTTCGGCCACCCACAGCCGGAAACGCACGCTCTGCTTGATCTGGTAGCGCGCGAACGGCCGGACCTCACAGTAAACATGCACACGGGCGGGCATTTCATGGAGATGGCCCGCGAGTTCATTGAGCCCTCGCTCACGCCCGCGTTCGATGAGATCTTCCGCCGTGTCCAAACAGCGCTGACGTTAGCCAAGCTGGAGGCCACCGACGACGTGACACAAGAAGCTGACCCCTCACAGGCGCAACCCGGCGTGTACAACTTGGACACCGCGATAAACCTCAACAGCGGAGCTCTGGCGGTCCTGATCGAATCGCCGTCGCACGCCGCGTCTCCGGCCATTCGCCACGGCCAGCACTTTACCCACACAGCGGACGACATCTTGAATGCCCAGCTTATTGCCCACCAAGAGGCGATGAAGTTTCTGGCGGAAACCGGCGGGCGCGTGCGATGGACAATCAAATAGGGCTACAGAGATACGAAGATGTATCGCACGTCCACGTAGGTCATCGCGACACTGCGGGGTGTTGCGCGGCCAGCGCCAGAAACCAGGGAGTTGCACTCAGGCCGCCCCAGGTATCCGGTTGGTGATTGGTCACAAAGATCTGCCGGAGGGTTTCGTCGTAAGGCACCAGCGCGTCCCAGAGCATACCAGGAGAATCTTTCCAGCGTGGGTCCGCAGGCCCGCCGTCAATGCGCCGGAACTTCGCGTCCTGCACCTGATGGTTCCACATAAAATCACGGTTGGTCGCAATCAGGCGGTCGATATCGTCGCGCGTGAAGACCAGTTGGTGTTCAAAGGCCGCGACAATACCCCCCAGATCGGCCGCATAGTAGCCCCCATTCGGATGGACACCAATCCAGTGCTTGGTGGAGCCGTCCGGTTTGTAATCCCAAGGCCCCGCAGGGTCCCAGTAGTCCCAGACGTAGTACTTCCCTTCCTCGCGCCTCTTCATCCGCGACTTCTGAAGCTCCCACCACTTCCGGGCGCGGTCGCGATAAATGGGCTTGCCGGTGATATCGTACACGGCAATCAACCAGCGCGCGATTTCGTTCTCCTTGTTGTCAGGGTGTGAGAACGCTTCACTCTTGCGCCGCGCGTAGCCTTCGGTCCACCGGCCTGTCGCGGGATCAACTCCAAAGTACTGGACCACCCAGATGCCACCGACCTCGCAGTCGCGCCAAGCGTCGCGCGAGTTCCATTTCTCGAACGTCCGTTCGGCAAGGTCGAGGTACCTCGAAGCTTTCCCTCCCCACTGAGTCTTCAGCGACGGCGTCTTCAGAATCTCATCTGCCGCGAGCACGATCGGGCGCAGAATCATCGCTTCGCCCAACATGCTGTCGAAGTCAAAACCCTCCGTCTGGTCGCTGAACTTGGGCCAGCCGAGGTAGCCATCCGGCTCCTTGACGGCGCGCCGGATGCAGGCGTCCGTCCAATCAATCAACATCGCTAGCCACTTCGGATCGCGAGTGGCCGTGTAGCCGTAATAGAAACCGTTTAGAAAAGGACTCACCAGCCAGCCCAACTCTTCGGCCATCTCCGTATCGCAATAGCGATACTTCGCGGCGTCCGCAAGAGTGAACTTCTCCCAACGCGCCTGCCGGACCTTTGCCGTGACTGGGTCAATCCACTGGGCCTCCGTTCCCGCGGCCGGGTCACGTGAACATAGTAGTGACGGGAATGATCCCGCCACGACTGCCCCGACGCTTGTCATCAAAGCCTGGCGAATGAACGTGCGTCGTTTCATGCGAAACCTCGTACGAGGAAATGTCTGACTCAGCCGCACAATGCTCTTCCGAGCGAAGTGAAGAACAAGAGTGCTTCGTGCTGACAAGCCAACAGAACGCAGCCCTCGGTCCAGCTCTACAAAAAGAAGCCCTGGCCACCGTCGGGGCAGCCAGGGCTGAAATCCAATCGAGCAAACAACAGGACAGAAGCTAGAAGACGAACTTCATGCCCAGTTGGACATTGCGCGGGTTCCAGGCACTATTGACTTCACCGTTGCTTGGATTCGCGCTGCCACCACAGGTGCGTCCAAACGCCAAGCTGCCGTCACTACCGGGATTGCCGTTGCAGGACGTGTTGACGTAGAGCCACTGCGTATGGTTGAAGGTATTAAAGGTTTCCAACCGGAACTGCACCGAGGAGTGCTCACCCCTAAACCAGGGCAACGCGACCTCCTTGTAGAGAGCCAAGTCCCAGTTGTTGCGGCCCGGACCAGTCAGGACGTTGCGACCCATGTATCCGAACATGCCAGCCTGCCCGTTGGCATAAAGCTGAGAGAGAGTAGGCTGTGCGACAGTTGACGGGTCAAACCACCGAACCATAGGTCCGTAGGTGGGATCGTCGACGGTGCTCTTCGAGATCTTGAGATTGCCGACAGTGTTGCAATCGTAGCTCCCACCGACGCCTGTTGAATATCCTTTCACCCCGCAACCGTAGAAGCCGGTGGGCTCTCCGGTGAAGAGTGAGGTGATGCCGCTAACCCGCCATCCTCCCAACGTTTGTTTGGCGTACTTGTTGGTGGAGTTCTTGAAGAACGGCAGGTCGTAGATGTAGTTCACGCTCAGCACTTGCGTGCGGTTAAGGTCAGAAGTTCCCTTCCAACGGTTCATGTCGTAGTTCTCATCCACGCTCGTCATGGAGTAGGCCGAGGTGGAATTATCGATCATGTGCGACCAAGTGTAAGCAGCTTGCAGGGTCAGACCGTAGCCTGTCGTATGGCGGAAGTTCGCCTGCAGAGCATTGTAGCTCGACACACCCGTGAACTGCTTTTGCCGGATGTTGCCAAAGCCCTGATAGGGACGGAAATAGGCAGCGTTTACGGCGTTGTTGATCAAAGCGTTCTGAACGTCGCAAACCCCGGCGGCGTCGCAATATGCATTGGTGCCCGCCAGTGCCGGAACCGTCATCGTCTGGACAGGAATCGTCACCTGGTTGAGGTTGCGATTGGTGTCCAGATGGCGTCCCTGCGTGCCCGCATAAGTCACGGTCAAGATGTTGCCACCCCGGAACTCATGCTGGACATCGAGGTTATATTGACTGATTGCAGGGTTCTTCTGGAAATACGGGATCGACTGAATGTCAGCAGGGCTAACGCCAGCGAACCCGCCGGAACTGAAGTTGTAACCGTTGATGTAGTACCTGATGGGAGACAGAGTTGTAGGAGCGTTCCCTTCAAGTCCAATGGTGTTGGCATCGTTGCCGTTTCCGGGTTCGTAGTAAATACCGTAACCACCACGGATAGAGGTCTTGCCGGATCCGGTTGGATCATAGGCAAAACCGAAGCGCGGCCCGATGTTCCATTTGTAGGGAACCTGGCAACCCTTGGCAACCGGCGCCGTACCGCACTCCACGAGGCCGTTGCCAAAATTGCTGAAGTTCTCGTTAAAGCCCGCAGCGTTCGCCACCAGGATGTAGTCAGAGTTCAGCGTGGAAGCTGCCGCGGCGTTGTAAAGCGACGGGATGAAGCTGGAATCAACAGTTGGCTTAGTGACATCATGGGGCGGGATCAACAGGTAGTAACGAACTCCATAGTTGATCGTCAAGCGCTTCGTAACCTTCCAGTCATCTTGGATGTAGGGTTCGAAGTCAGTGCGCCGCCAGTGGCCTACACCATAACCGCCGGTGTACACGCCATGATTGTTGAAGGTCCCTTCCGTGTAATTGTTGATCCGGCCCAGGAACATATCGGCGAGACCGTTGCCTGTGGTAATGGGACCGGAATTCGCAAAGGTGTACGAGCCTTGTACGGGAGAACCGAATTGTTCGGTCAACTGGAATTTCTCGATGAAGATACCCGTCTTGATGGTGTGCTTCCCATGGATCCAAGCGAGGTTATCCCGGTAAGTGTAAACGGGCTCAGCATCGTAGGGTCCCCGGTAGTTTCCGTTACTAATTCCGAAACCAAAAGGCACTCCGCCGCTAACTGACACGCCAGGAAGCAAAGCCACGTTGGCGTTAGCTGCAAAAAACGTGCTGGCACTCCAGTCAGAGGGCTTATCGACCGATCCAGCAATACTTCCAGGACCGGCCAACACGCTAATCGTGTGAGGCGTGTCGGTATAGCTAAAGATGAACTCATTCATCAAGGTTGGCTTGATGTTGTAGTTGAAGTGCATCACGGTCTGCCGGGCAGGGACAATGTAGTTCGTCGCTGTTGTATCGTAACTTGACCCCGTCCAGAGTGCCGGCACGGATTCTTTTACCCAGGAATCGTTCGTGAAACGCACGAACAGAGAAGCCTTGTCACTGATGTTCTGGTCAACACGAATGAGTTCCTCGCGGTAGTTCGTGGGCACTTTGTGAGCCGAAACGTATCCGACCGGGCCGTTGTTCGGCAGAGGAACATAGGCATTGAGTAAGTCCGTTCCGTTGTTGTTTACCGGAGTGACGGAGTTCACCGTTACCCCATTGACAGTCGGCAGAATGCAGTTCTGTACGCCGTCCGTGGTACCGAAGTACTGGGGGTATTTGTCGCCCAGATAGTTCCCTGAGGTCGGATCGCATTCACTGAAGTCGCCTTGCCGCATGCGCGCCGTGGGCACCGAACCCGTGGCTACCGTGGCCGCGCGATATTTTGCCCATTCCTCAGACCAGAAGAAGAAGGTCTTCTGCTTGCTAGTGTTGTAGTGTCCAGGAATGTAGAAAGGCCCGCCCACCGTGTAACCGAACATGTTCCACTGCAGAGGAGTCTTGGGAGCGTTCCCCCCCGCCGGATTGATTTCCTGATTCGCGAAGAAATCGTTCGCGTCCATGGACTGGTTGCGGACGAATTCGTGGGCGCTACCGTGGAAGTCCTTCGTTCCGCCCTTGGTGACCATTTCGATCAGGGCGCCGCCGTGCTGACCCACATCCGCGCCGTAGTTGGAGGTGGAAATACGAAATTCGGCGATGGAATCGAGAGCCGGGGTGACAGCTCCGCCGCTGGCTTGCGAACTTTCCTGAGCGTTGTTTCCGCCGTCATATTCCAATTGGCTGTATTCATTCCGGTTGCCGTTGAAGGAAACCGTTACCTCGCCGCCTGCGTGGCCAAGCTGCATGGCAGAGTCTTGACCGTTGCCGATGGCCGCGCCAGGAACGAGGAATTCCAGGCCCATTACGTTGTTGCCGTTCAGAGCCAAGTTGTCAATTTGCTTCGAGGTCACAACGTCAGAGACCGTGGCATTTTCAGTTTCAACTTTCGCGATGTTGCCCACGACCTCAACCTGTTGGGTAATTTGTCCCACAGTCAATGTCAGGTCCACGCGTTGGGTCTGACCTACCGAAACACTGATCCCGGAACGAGTGAGTTTCTGAAATCCGCTCGCTTCGCAGATGATCACATAGTTGCCGATAGGGATACGGTTCGCGATGTACTCGCCCGCGGAATTCGAGACCAAGTCGCGGACGAAACCTCTGTCCGGATTCGTGACGGAAATCTTGGCGTTCGGAATAACCGCCCCCGTCGAATCCGTAACCGTACCCTGAATGGTAGCGGTGTCTTGCGCCAGCATTGCTACCGGCAACAGGCACATAACTACCAAAACGAGTAGAACTAGCCTTCGAAGGCTGCCCGCAGGAGACGCACACTCTCCCCGAGGCTGCCGCCGTGCATGGTATACCACACTGCCTCCTTAGGATTTCTCGACCCGACGCTGGAACAGGGACGGCCAAGACTGGCCGTCCGAAGTGTTGCTTTTGAGCAAAATACCGCCCGAGCCAGGCCACTCACGGTTCTGCCGAATCGCAATCCCCCTTCAATCGCGTTGAATGGGAGTATCGGCTGCCCAACTCCGACGCTTGATTCTTACACGGAGAGCCTCCCCATTGCAACAGGAAAAATGATTTTGCATACTGAAATGAATCAATCGAGCTGCCGCTTGGGGTTTGCCCAGGGTTATTATTACGAAGCAGAAACAACAACAGTAGCACTTCGAATAGACAAGGATCCAACCCCAAAAGGCAGCCCAGGCGCCGGTTGACATTCAGATCTCTTGCCCGGATGCCTTTGCTGGAGTCCTCACCACTTTTGGACGCGAGTGGAAAGCAGATATTCAGCCCCGCCATTCCCAAAACCGGTGAGAAACCCGGCTGTGCATCAAACTCCGGGCACCAGAGATTGTTTCTGGAACAAAAAGAAAGCCCTGGCGACCCTTTCGGGCAGCCAGGGCTTAGATCCGATCAGACAAATAGCCGGGCAAACTAGAAGCTGAACTTCATGCCCAGTTGGATATTGCGAGGTGCCCAAGCGGTATTAACTTCACCGTTACTCGGATTGGCAGCTCCACCGCAGCTTTGGCCAAATGAGGCGGCCCCGCCGTTTCCGTTGCAACTGGTGTTGACGTATTCCCACTGGGGATGGTTAAAGCTGTTGAAGGTCTCCAACCGGAACTGAAGCGTGGAATGCTCACCCTTGAACCAAGGGAACTGAACTTCCTTGAAGAGGGCAAGATCCCAGTTATTCCGGCCGGGGCCAGTAAGCGAATTGCGCCCCATGTAACCGAACATGCCAGCTTGACCGTCAGCGTAGAGTTGACTAAGTGTCGGCTGCGAAACCACCGACGGATCAAACCACCGCACCATAGGTCCAAAGGTAGGATCGTCGACAGTGCTCTTCGAGACCTTGAGCGCGCCGGTTGTGTTGCACATATAGTCACCACCGATGCCCGACGAGTACCCCTTTACCCCGCAGGTGTAGAAGCCTGTCGGCGGTCCCGTCATGAGAGCGGTGATGCCGCTTACTCGCCACCCTCCCAACGACTGCTTGGCGAACTTGTTGGTGGAGTTCTTGAAGAACGGTAGGTCGTAAATGTAGTTCACCATCAGGACTTGAGCACGGTTGAGATCAGAAGTCGCCTTCCACCGGTTCATGTCGTAGTTCTCGTCCACGCCGGTCATCTGGTAAGCACTCGTGGAGTTGTCGATCATGTGTG
>Ga0335069_10007694_pt1 | contig 15522 bp, 9 predicted proteins | sample Lox_Sample_11_FD_206714 | JGI IMG/M metagenome (GOLD analysis project Ga0335069, IMG submission 206714) | Soil microbial communities from Loxahatchee National Wildlife Refuge, Florida, United States - Lox_Sample_1.1 | ecosystem: Environmental > Terrestrial > Soil > Wetlands | place: USA: Florida... | reverse complement strand
TGCGGCTCCTGGCGCCGGGTGTGCCGTCGCTGATCGAGACGCGACTCGACGCTCTCTTCGTCGACAGGTCGACCAGCGTCAGGTATCCGCCAAAGAGTCCGTCCGGCTGCCGCTGCTGGCCCACGACATACATCGTCGAGCTGTCAATCAGCGCGTTGCTGGCTCCGCCGGGGATCGGTATCGCCGCCTTCGCCAGAACCTGCTGGCTGGGCAGCAACCCCGACTTTTTGCCTTCGAGGAAGATCATGGGCCCAATCGGCACGGGCGTAATGGAAGCCACCGATCCTCCGCATTCCGGACCGCAGCTCAAAACATAAGCCGTTGATCCATCCGCCGAGAAGACTGCCTTTACCGGCCGATCGAAAGTGAGCGGTTTCAGGGCGCCCGCCGTGCTCGACGGATCCAGCGCCTGCAACAGGCACCAGGTCGGGGCGTTCAGCGGTTCGCAATCCACCGCGCCCAATGGCCAGTTGCTCGGCCCGCCGGAATAGGTGATGGTCTGCGCAGCCGAGAGCTGCACGGGAAAGTACATGAAGTCCGAATTTTGCACGAACGCCAACGCCACCGAGCCGCCCGGGTTCACGCTGACGCGGTATACGCCCGGCAGACTGAGCCAGATGGCCGAATTGTTCGATTGGTTCACCACCGTGAACTGGTGGCTGGCCTGGCTCGCGGCAAAAGCGTAAAGCTGATTGCGTGTGATGAAGATGCTCGAGGAGAGCCCTGGCAGACCGCTTACATTGGCGCCTGTCGCCTCTTTCTCGTAGTTGACGGTGGTGAAGGTTCCGTCACCGGAGCCATATACCGCGCCCAACTGTTCCTCGGGCATGTTCTGGATCGTGATCGGCAGTTGGCCCGAATAGCCGGCAATGGAAAAGCCAGGCGTCTTGGCGTTGTAGCTCTGCCGGATGTCGTAGTAGGCGTCGACAAACTGCAGCGCGCCCTTGGTCAGCGAGCCGGGATTTTGAATCGCGATCAGCACCCGGTTGCTGATTCCGCTGGGCGGAAGCGTCCTGCCGGCAAAGTAGGTCGTTGACCCGCAACCCGCAAGCACAGCCGCCAGCGCCAGCGACGCGGCCGCACTGATCCAAAAACTTCTCTTATTCAAAATCCCTTCCCTCGATTGAAAAAAGTCCGCGTGGCGCAGGGCAGTTCCGCCAGCCGCGCAGGACCCGGAAAATGTGGCTGCGGGCAAATGAAACCGGCCCATGAACCACCCGGTGCGGAACCGATCTCTGCCCTGGTTATGACTCCCGAAGTATAACAAAGCGCGCCGCCGCATTGGCTTGGCACGGGCCCGTGGCATAGCATGCAATCAGAATGGCGCAATTGGCCGAAATCCTTCCCGCTCGCCCCATGCTTGCCGACGGCGCCATGGGCACGGTGCTCTATGCGCGCGGCGTCTTCATCAACCGCTGCTACGACGAGCTGAACCTCTCCGAGCCCGGCCTGATCCTCTCGATTCACGAGGAGTACCTGCAAGCCGGCGCCGAGATTCTGGAGACCAACACGTTCGGCGCAAACCGCTTCCGCCTGGCCCGTCACGGACTCGCCGGCAGAGTGGCCGAGATCAACGCCGCCGGAGTCAAGCTCGCCCGCCAGGCCGTCGCACATCTCAAGGAAAAGCAAGCCGGCGAAGCCTGGGTCGCCGGCTCCGTCGGCCCGCTCGGCGTCCGCCTGGAACCGCTCGGCCCCACCAGCCTCGCCGAGGCGCGCGAAGCCTTCGTCGAGCAGATTCAGGCCCTCGCTTTCGCCGGCGCCGACCTGCTCGTCATCGAGACCATGCCCGCGCTCAACGAAGCTCGCGAAGCGCTCGAGGCGGCGCGCGCAACGGCTCCAGGTCTGCCTGTGCTGGTCATGGTCACCGTCGACGACGAATCGAACTGCCTCGACGGCTCCTCGCCGCAGCAGGCCGCGGCGCTCCTCACCGAGTGGGGCGCGACCGCCATCGGCGTCAACTGCTCCACCGGCCCGGCGACCGTCCTCACGGCCATTGAAGCCATGCGCGCGTCGACCGAACTGCCGCTCGCCGCCATGCCCAACGCCGGAATGCCGCACGCGGTCGAGGGCCGCAACATCTATCTCTGCTCGCCCGAATACATGGCCAGCTTCGCGCGCAAGGCCATCCGCGCGGGGGTGCAGATCGTCGGCGGCTGCTGCGGCACCACTCCCAACCACATCCGCGCCATGCGCTCGGCCATGCGCGCCATCGATGCCCAGACTCGCGTGACCGTCCCCGGCGCGGCGCCGGCCATCAGCACGGAGACGCCGCCTTCCCCGCTCTGCGATCGCTCGCGCATCGGCTCGCTCGTCGCTCGAGGCGAATTCATTACGCTGGTCGAGATCGTTCCGCCGCGCGGTATCGATTGCTCCAAAGAGATTGACGGAGCCCGCATGCTGTCCGGCCTCGGCGTGCACGCCATCAACGTGCCGGACTCGCCGCGCGCTTCGGCGCGCATGAGCGCGCAGAGCCTCTGCATCCAGATCCAGCACAGCGCCAACATCGAAACCGTTCTGCATTACACCTGCCGCGACCGCAACGTGCTCAGCATCCAGTCGGACCTGCTCGGCGCCTCGTCGATCGGCCTGCGCAACATCCTCTGCCTCACCGGCGACCCGCCCAAGCTGGGAAATTATCCTGATGCCACTGCCGTCTTTGACGTCGACTCCATCGGTCTCGTCAACATCGTCCGCCGGCTGAATCACGGACTCGACATCGGATCCAACGCCATCGGCGCTTCGACCAACTTCTCCATCGCCTGCGCCGCCAACCCCGGCGTGCCCGACATCGAACACGAACTGCGCCGCTTCCACTACAAAGTCGAGGCCGGCGCCGAGTACGCCATCACGCAGCCGGTCTTCGACCTGCGCCTGCTCGAGGAATTCCTCAAGCGCACCGAGGATTGCCGCATTCCCATGATTGCCGGCATCTGGCCGCTGACCAGCTTGAGGAATGCCGAGTTCATGAAGAACGATCTGCGCGTCTCCATGCCCGAAGAGATCATGCTGCGCATGGCGCAGTGCGAAACACCGGAAGCCGCGCGCCGCGAAGGCATCCTCATCGCGCAGGAGATGCTCGAAGCCGTGCGCCCCGTGGTGCAGGGCGTGCAGGTCGCCGCGCCCTTCGGCCGGTACAACCTCGCCGCGGAAGTGTTGTCGAGCGTGCTGCCGCAGGCCGCGGGGCGATAGCTCATGCGGCAGCGTTAGGCACAATTCGACATCTTGTTGAAGTTTCAAACGCAGGCCGGATCGCAACGGCGTAGTTTCCGGGTTGACGGTTAACCGCCCAGAACTCGATTTCAGGTTCGATGATCTCCTCGACGATCGTGCGCCAATTGAACCCTTGCAGAACACACCTTGTTTGTTTTCCATCCATTTCCCATAGCGGAAGACTGAAACTGTTCCGCGAAAATCATTCCGAGGCCGCTTACCATCCAAGCCAGAGGTACTCGCAGGTCGGGGAGTGTGCAGGAGGCTCGAATCTCAGTTGACGACAATGAGATATCCGCAGAAGTTAACGTTGTCGGGCGATGCGCCTCGCACCACGGTGCTCATCGCAGTAGATCCGGATGGACACGCCAGCGTGGTGTGCGGGGAGTGAGGGAAGAGATTTCCATGGGGACTTCGGAGGAGCCAGGCTCGTTCCCTGATGTCCGACGGGTATTGATGCGGTAGTTGGCCGAAAGTCTGGCGTGCTTCTTGAGGTGGGGAGACTGTATGCTCGGGAGGATGTTTCCCCGGGGGTCTTCAAAGCTCTTCTTCCTGGTGCGGGGCTGTCCGCGGGCGGGCAGACGCGCACGCGTGGCGTCTTCGATCTGGACAAGGACCGCGAGCCGATGGTGGTGCTGAACGGCGCCTGTCGGATTCATGCGGGCGACGATGCGCGCTGAGCCGAGCGGGGTTTGACGACTTCGGGTCGTCCGTCGTGAAGAGCGAGAAGGACTTTGCTAGCCAGGGATATCCGGGTATGTCGGTGTTCGGCTGGTATCGCCCAAACCGTTGATACCGGCCGGAACGCCCTAGCAGTGGCTGTTCATACCCAGGGGGTCCATCCGGACCTGCGGAGGTGTTCCATGCGTGACCGACCGCCGTGTCACGTACCGCTGCTTTTGCGCAACCCTGCCCGGCGGACCTCGGTTTGCCTTCTCCTGCTCTGCCTCATGTCCGCTGCAACCCTGGCGCAGCGTGCGTCCGCATCCGCTGACATCCCGCGCCCGGCCGCCGCTGCAACCCAGGCCCAATCCGTCATCGCGCTTACCGGCCCCTGGAAATTTCACACCGGCGACGATCCCCGTTGGGCTGACCCAGAATTCGACGACTCAAACTGGCAATCGTACGACCTCGCGCCCGGCATCCAGAACCTCGATCCGGCGCAGGCGCTGCAGATGCCGCAACTCCCCGGATGGCAGCATCACGGCCATCCGCATTATGCCGGATATGGTTGGTATCGAATTCATTTGGGCATCGGATCCAATCCGGGTCCGATCTCGCTTCTCATGCCGCAACATGCAGAAGACGCCTACGAGGTTTACCTGAATGGCCGCCTAATCGGGAGGTATGGGAAACTTGACGGCTTCCGCCTCACGTATGACAAGCGCCCGAAGTTGCTCCGGATTCCAACGGCGGTATTGAACATCAGCAGGCCCTGCACCCTTGCGATTCGGTTCTGGAGCATGCCCTGGGAAGCCTTCTCAGGCAGGCCAAATCTCTACGGCGGACTTCGCGGCGTGCCCTTGCTTGGACCCGCCACGCTGCTCCAGATCTTTGAGCAGAGCGTGCCAGAACCAGATCCTGGTTGGAACCTCCAAACAGCTCTCTTTGGATATTTCGTCCAGCCGTTTCTTTACGTCGGGATCGGGCTGATCTCGATCTTCCTTTTCCTATTCAGCAAAGGGCAACGCGAATATCTCTGGGCCGGGATAGCCCTCATTGGTCGAGGAATTCTGATCGCAGCCATCTTCATGGAAGAGGCAAACCAGATTCCCCAGCAAGTGAGCGCAGTGACGCAACAGGTTGCGTTGTGGGCCTCGGTCTTGTCCATGCCGCTCGCAGCCATGTGGCTGTTAAGCGTTCCCCGATCGCAATGGCGGCGGGCCAACGCTCTCGTCTTCGGCCTGTTCTGTGTGCAAGGCCTCGCTTCAATCGGAGATGTGCTGGGTTGGGCTCCGCCAAATGCCCTCGGCCTGATAGAGACAATACTGCAATGGATCCCCAGAACGGTTCTCGGCCTGATGCTCTTGCTCATCACGTACGACGGGATCCGTACCATCGGACAAAAGGCGTGGGTGCTCCTGATACCGGGAATCCTGTTCGCGGGTCACATGCTCGTTTACATGTTCGTAGTGGATTTCTCCACTTCGATTGGCATCGTTGACCAGCTCCTTTCGGCCGGTGTTCCGGTATCAGTCCTTTTCATCTTCCTCATCCGCTTTACCCAGCAGCAACGCGAAAACGGCCGGCTGCTTGAAGATATGCGCCAGGCGCAGGAAGTGCAGCAGATGCTGATTCCCGCCGTGCAGCCGGCCACGCCCGGTTTCACGGTCGAGCACGTTTACCTGCCCGCGCAGGAAGTCGGCGGCGACTTCTTCCAGGTGCTGCCCGGAGACGATGGCTCTCTGCTGGTTGTCGTCGGAGATGTGAGCGGCAAGGGACTCCAGGCCGCGATGACCGTGAGCGCCATCGTAGGCGCGCTGCGCGATAGCGACGAACGCCAGCCCGGGCAAGTGCTCGCCCATCTCAATCGAGTTCTCTGCGGCCAGATCGGGGGCTTCGTCACCTGCTGCGCGACTCTGGTCGCAGACGAAGGCGCGATGACCATTGCCAACGCCGGCCACCTCGCTCCTTATCGCAACAGAGAAGAAATCTACATTGAATCCGGCCTGCCCCTGGGAATCTCCTCATCATCGCAATTCTCGGAATCCACCCTGCAGCTCGCTTGCGGCGACCGTCTCACCTTCGTCTCCGACGGGGTCGTCGAAGCCCGCAACGCCAGGGGCGAACTCTTCGGCTTCGACCGTACGGCCGCGCTCACCGCGAAGCCGGCCGCTGAAATCGCCGAAGCCGCCAAGCGCTGGGGCCAGGAAGACGACATCACCGTGCTCACCATAGCCCGCGCGCCAAATCTGGAGACCATACCGGGATGAAAAAGGCTAGCCTGGTCGCATTTCTGCTCACGATTTCCGCTTGTGTGGTACTGCCTGCCCAGACCTTCAGCCTCATCACGGGCCGCGAGCCGGTCACTTCACTCGACGGCATGTGGCGCTTTCACACCGGAGACAATCCCGCGTGGGCCAGGCCCGATTTCGATGATTCGCAGTGGCCGCTGATTCGCGCAGGCGAGAGTTGGAAGGCGCAGGGATACTCCGGCTACAGCGGCTACGCCTGGTATCGCTGCAGGCTCGAGGTCTCGGATGGCAGCAGGCCAAATGATTTGCTGCTTGCGACGATATCTACCGGCTATCAGGTGTTCGCGAACGGGCAGCTCATCGGGGGCGAAGGCTCCGCCGTACCCAGCCGCAACGAGAGCATCGCGTTTCAACCGGTGGTTTACAGCCTCCCCCAGGCCGCCGCCGGCCCGCAGTTCATCCACATAGCAATTCGCGTCTGGTACGATCCGGCGTTTGGCCTTCCCGGCGGCTTGCTGCAGGGCAGTGCCGCCGGCGCACCGATTGTGCTGGCGCGAGAGCTGATTAGCGACCGGGACGCGACTACTGTCTACGGGGTGGCCTCATTCGGATACTGCGTTCTTGCCCTGCTGGTGGGCCTCACTACTCTCGTCCTGTTTTTCTCACACCAGGAGGACCGTGAGTATCTATGGTTCTCAGTTCTCCTTCTCGCCAGCTGCGCAAATGTGGCATTTGGACTCCTTGCGAATTACAAATCGGTCCCATTGACTCTCTGGAACGTGTATGAGGACGGAGGGGAGGCAGTGTCGATCGTCGCCGCCCTTCTCTTTTTCTCCAAAGTCCTGCGGACGCCGAGGTCCTTCTTCTGGTGGCTGGCTTGCGTCGGCAGAGTCGCAGCCCCCGTCGCTCTGCTGTTTTACTATTTCGGATGGCTGAACTGGGGGGAATGTCATGCTTTCGGAATCTGCTTGATGTTGCCCGCCGATATCTGGTTCGTCAGCACACTCGCCACGTCTGCCGTCAGGAGAGGCGTCCCGGTGCGTTGGCTGCTGGTGCCGGCGGCGGTTTACTACGGCTCCAATCTCCTCGGTCATCTCTCGACGGCGAGTCGGCAGCTCGGTTGGAGCAAATCCTTCTTTTCGGTCAATTTCCCGCTGACCTCCCGGCCATTTCCTCTCCATCTTTCCGACATCTTCGGCTACCTCTTCGTCCTGTGCCTCCTCATCTTCCTGGTCCGCCGTTTCTCCGCTGCCCGGCAGGAGGAGGCCCGCCTCTCGCAGGAGATGGAAGCTGCGCGCACCGTGCAGTCGCTGCTCATTCCAGCCACGCCGCCCACCACTCCGGGCTTCACCATCGATCACGCCTACATGCCCGCGCACGAGGTAGGGGGAGACTTCTTCCAGGTGCTGCCCGCGGACGACCGCTCGCTCCTCATCGTGGTCGGCGACGTGAGCGGCAAGGGACTCCGGGCCGCCATGACCGTCAGCGCCATCGTTGGCGCACTGCGTGACAGTGACGAACGCCGGCCCGCACAGGTGCTTGCGCATCTCAACCGCGTCCTCTGCGGCCAGATCGGGGGCTTCGTCACCTGCTCTGCAACTGTCATCGCGGAAAACGGCGTCATGACCATCGCCAACGCCGGCCAGTTGCCGCCGTACCGCAACGGTGAAGAGCTGTCCGTGCCCAGCGCCCTGCCCCTCGGCATCGACCCCAAAGTGAGCTACGAGGAAACGCCGTTCTCGCTAAATCCCGGCGATCGCCTCACCTTCCTCTCCGACGGTGTGGTCGAAGCGCAAAATGCGGCCGGCGAGCTCTTCGGCTTCGACCGGACGGCCGCGCTCACCGCGAAGCCGGCCGCTGAAATCGCCGAAGCCGCCAAGCGCTGGGGCCAGGAAGACGACATCACCGTGCTGACCGTAGCACGCACGCCAAAGCTGGAGCCCATACCGGCATGAAAAAAGCTTCCCTGGTAGCATTTCTGCTCACGATCTCCGCTTGTGCGGCACTGCCTGCGCAGACCTTCAGCGTGATTACGGGGCGCGAGCCGGTGGTCTCGCTCGATGGATTTTGGCGCTTCCACACAGGAGACAATCCGGCCTGGGCCGAACCGAACTTCGACGACTCGCAATGGCCGCTGCTGCGCTCCGATGAAGACTGGGGCAAGCAGGGCTACCTGGGGTTGAAGGGGCTGGCATGGTATCGATTCAAGGTGGTTGTCCCGGAGAATTCGGGGCCGCTCTCGCTGCTGTTACCGCGCATCGTTACCAACTACGAAGTCTACGCGGACGGCGTGCGCATCGGCGGATGCGGCGCCATGCCGCCGCATCCGGAGGCCCGCTTGTGCGGTTCGCACATCTTTGCGCTTCCGGCCAGGAGGAATAGCAGTTCGCGGATCGTGACGATCGCATTGCGGGTATGGCAACAGGCTTCGTGGTCTTCCTATATCGCAGGAGGACCCTATGGAACGAGCTACCTGGGAGCGACGCCGCTTTTGCGCACCTTGCTCCAGGCCAGGTTCGATGCCTATATCCACTCCGCAATACAGGACTACGTTCTTGTCCTGCTGGAGACGCTGGGCGGCCTGGTGTCGCTGGTGTTGTTTCTCTTCCGCCGCCGGGAGCGTGAGTACCTGTGGTTTGGCTGCTCGATGCTCCTCGTAGCGGTCGCCGGCTGCTACGAGATTCATATGGCGCTCTATGGTGCGGAGAATCGCGCATTCTACAGGAAAGTGTATGGGCTTTACAATCTCGCCCAGTTTGCCGCATTGGCCTTCTACTTCCGCTTGCTGCACGGACACCGTTCGTGGCTTATGCACGCTGCGGTCGCCGGCCTGGCCCTGAATGCAGCCGCCAATCTGCTCTTTTCGCTTCCGCACGCGCGTGATTATGTGCACGACCCGGTTTTCCACGCCTTCCAATCCTTGGCTCTATTGCCACTCTTCGTCTGGACACTCGCCCTCTTGCTGCGGCGCGCGAGGGAACGGCTGGCGGATGCGCGTCTGCTGCTGGCGCCCGTGCTTCTGATGTACGTCAACGCACTCGTGTCCGCCATCGTCACCGTAAGCTCTCAGCTCGAATGGCAGCACCGCCTCGAAAGCGCGACCTTTACGGTGCTTTCGCAGCCCGTCCCGGTCAATTCCAATTCGCTGACCACTGTTCTCTATCTCGTTGCCATGCTGGCCATCCTGGTCAACCGGTTCGCGCGCACGCGCCGCGAAGAAGAGCGCTATGCGAATGAGATTGAGGCGGCGCGCGTTGTGCAGCAGGTTCTGATTCCAGAGGCGGTTCCAAATGTACCCGGATTTGCAATAGAGAACGTGTACAGGCCGGCAAACGAAGTGGGCGGGGATTTCTTCCAGATTCTTCCCACGGCCGGAGGAGGAATGCTGGCCGCGATAGGAGATGTGAGCGGCAAGGGCATGCCCGCCGCGATGACGGTCTCTCTCCTTGTTGGCACACTGCGAACCCTTGCCCATTACACGCAAAACCCCGGTGAAATCCTCTCCGCGATGAACGAACGCATCGTTGGAAGAGCCAACGGCGGATTCACCACCTGTCTTGTGCTGCGGCTTGAAGCCGACGCTCGCTGCACCATCGCCAATGCGGGGCATCTGCCTCCCTACGCAAATGGACGCGAAATCGGCGTGGACAACGGCATGCCGCTCGGACTTGTGGCCGGTGCAACCTATGGCGAGACCAGCTTCTCGTTGCGCGACAGCACGCAACTGACCCTGATGACCGATGGCGTAGTGGAGGCGCGATCGGCGACCGGCGAGCTCTTCGGCTTCGACCGCACCCGCGCCATCTCCACCCAGTCCGCCGAAGCCATCGCCTCCGCCGCGCAGCAGTTCGGCCAGGAAGACGACATCACCGTCCTCGTCCTCACCTTCGCACCCGCCGAGGTGTTCCATGCGTGAATGCGCAACTTCGATGCGGTTTCTTGCAGCAATTCTGCTGCTGATCCCGGCCCTGCTCCACTCGCAGAGCCCGGGCACTCCGATCGAACTGGGCCCGTCCGCTGTGCCCCTCACCGGCCCCTGGAAGTTCTCGCCCGGCGACTCGCCCTGGGTGAACGGCGAACCCGTCTGGGCGCAGCCGGGCTATGACGATTCCCATTGGGACACGATGGACCTGACGCCCCAGGCCGGATCCTTCGATGTGCTCTACGGCTCCACAGGCTATGTCCCCGGCTGGACCACCCGCGGCTATCCCAACCTCACCGGCTATGCATGGTATCGCCTTCGCATCCGCATTGACAGCCATGGCCGGCCAGTGGCGCTGCAAATGCCCCTTAACGTCGATGATGGCTATCAGGTCTTCGCCAACGGCCGCTATCTCGGCGAGGTGGCCCAGTTCGGCCCCCATGGTGTCGTGCTCCACTATGCCGTCGCCGTTGTGCTGCCGCGGCTCCAGCTCAGTCCCGACGGCAGCGTTGAACTCGCCATCCGTTTTTTCATGTCGCCGGGCAGCCCCACGCGCTGGCCCAAGGTCGGCGGGCTCCACAACCCTCCAATCATCGGCCTTCCCTCCACCATCGATCTCCTCCATCAATCGACGGAAACCACCATCCGGCAATACGTCACCGGCAATCTCGTGACCGCCTTGATTTTCTTCCTCGCCGTGCCGCTCCCGTTATGGGCATGGATCAGTCATCGCCACGATCGCACGTGGCTCCTGCTCTTTTTCGCCGTCATTGCCATCTTCGCTTCGGAGGCCGTGTCGATCGCCGCGATGCTCACCAGTCAAGTCTCCATAGGTTTGGGTGAGTTCTGGCGATCCGTCGTCGACCCTGGTATCGAGCTTTGCTGGACACTTTTCTGGTGGCAATGGTTCGGCCTCCGCGACAAGCCGTGGATTCGTTCTACCGCATGGCTTTTGATGGCCGCCAACGTCTATGTCGGTTTCTGTCTCAGCTCCCCCTTCTTCGGCCTCAGCTTTGCCGGCCAGTCCCTGCTTCGCGCGTGCAGTACCGCTTCCCTGGTGATCTTCTCCGCTCAGGGCGCTCTTCTTCTTCTCCTCCTCCTTGAGGCCTTCCGCCGTGACCGGATTGCCGCCAGTCTCGCCGCGGTTCCCATCCTTCTCTTGGCGTTCAATAATTTCTACGTACCGCTGCTTGTCAGGTTCCATACGCGATCCAAGTTCCACGTCGTAGGCATGGATATCGGCACTTCCGAAATCTGTTTCATCCTGATGCTGCTCATCGTCGGCGCCCTCTCGCTCCGCCGCTTCCTCTCCATCCGCGACCGCGAACTCATCGACCGCGAGTCCATCGCCACTGACCTTGAGCAGGCCCGCCAACTGCAGCAGCGCGTGCTGGTGCCGGAGAACACCCGGTCCGACGCCTACTCCGTTCAGGTTGAATACCGGCCGGCCCTCACGGTGGGTGGCGATTTCTTCCAGACCCTCACGCATCCTGACGGCACCCTCACCGTCCTCATCGGTGATGTCTCCGGCAAGGGAGTCAGCGCGGCCATGCTCGTTGCGGTGCTCGTCGGCGCCGCCCGCGCCCGCGCCCGCCAAACCGACGACCCCGCCGCCATCCTCGAAGAGCTCAACGCCCAAATGATCGGCCGCTCCGGCGGGCATTTCGCCACCTGCATCGTAGCCTCGCTTGGCGCCGATGGAACCCTGCGCCTGGCCAACGCCGGCCACTTGCCGCCCTATCTCAACGGCGCCGAGATCGCCGTCCCCGGTTCTCTGCCTCTGGGCATGACCGCAATCCTCGAACCCGCTACCATCATCTGCGCGCTCAAGCCCGACGACTGCCTCACCTTCATGTCCGACGGCGTGGTCGAAGCGCAGTCCCCCACCGGCGAGCTCTTCGGCTTCGATCGAACGGCCGCGATCAGCACCCAATCCGCTGAGGCCATCGCCGCCGCCGCCCAGGCCTTCGGCCAGGAAGACGACATCACCGTGCTCACCGTCGCGTTCGCTCCCGCAGAGATCGGAGTGATGCAGGAAGAGTCTTAAACAATCACAAAGGAGACAACTCGCTCATCGAACAGTTTGGCGTTCCAAATCCCCGATTGGGAGCGCATCGTCGGCGATCCGGAAACTGAGCCGCATTCCAGAGCCTGCGTTTGACGCCCCTCGGTTAGACTGGCCATTGGAAGAATCGAATGCCGACCTTTGAAGAATCGCTGAAGAAGCTCGAATCCATCGTCGATCAGCTCGAGAAAGGAGACCTGCCTCTGGAGGAGTCGCTTAAGCTCTTTGAAGAGGGAGTGGGCCTCTCCGCTGCGTGCAAACAGGAGCTTGACGCCGCCGAGGGCAAGGTGCAGACGCTGATCAAGCAGCGCGACGGCTCACTCAGGACGGAGCCCTTCCTCGAAGAGGGCTGACCTCGGCCAGCCGCTCCAGAAGCCACTGAACCGCTTCGTCCTCAAGCTCGATGCGCAATCCGGCCGTCAACAGCGGCAACGATGGCGGGATCGACCCGGCCAGATCCCCCAATCTCACTCGATCCTTCTCCGTCGTGATCAGGGCCACCGCGCCCGCGCCGCGCGCCTGCGAGACGATCGCCTCGATCTCTCGCGCCGAAAACCGATGATGATCGCGAAACACCATCTTCGCGGCAAGTCGGAGCCCGGCGCGTTCGAGACCATCGAAAAACGGCTCCGGCCTCGCAATGCCGCAAAAAGCAACGACCGCCCCATCTACATCCGGCACTTTCATTTCCCGGCGCAGCCACCAGATTGGCCTGCTCCAGCCCCACGCTTTCAATTCGTCTAGAAAATCCGGCTCATCGGCCGGAATCGCGATCACGCTCGCGCGGCCCGCCGCACGCAGCGCCTCGCGTCGATTCCCCGCCGGCAGCAGCCGATCGTGCCAATCCGACCTGCTCACCAGCAGAATGTCCACATCGCGATGAAGCTGCCGATGCTGAAAACCGTCGTCGAGCAAATGCACTTGGCGTGCCCCATCGTCGCCGCCCGCAGACTCGGCCATCTCACCCGCGTCGAATCTCCGCGCCGCCACAAACACCGGCACGCCTGCCGCCTGCGCAACGAGCAGCGGCTCATCCCCAAAATCCTCCGCCGACCCATCCGCCTCGACCTGCGCTGCATCTCGGCCGCTCCGTCCGTATCCGCGCGACAGCACGTCAACTCTGTATCCCTGCTCAGACAGCGCCTTTGCCAACGCAATCGTCATCGGCGTCTTCCCTGCGCCGCCCGCCGACAGGCTCCCCACGCTCACCACCGGCCATCGCAGACGCCGCACCGCCTCCAGCCCCGATCTCAATTGCAGTCCGCGCAGCGCAAGCGCCAGCCGATAGACGGGGTTCAGCGGCAGAAGCAACGGCCGCGCAAGCGGACTCATGTCATGCGCTCCGTAATCAGCTCGCTTGCGAGCACTTTCTTCACAGCTTCCGCACACCGCCGGGTCGCCCCGGCCTGCCGCTCGAAGACCACCTTTGCTTTCGCGCCCATCGCTTGCGCCTGCGCTGAGTTGCCCAGCAACTCGATCAGCGCCTGTGCAAGCTCGCACTTCTCGACGATTCGCAGTCCGCCGTGCGCAAGCAAATCCTCGACGATCGTGCGGAAATTTACATAGTTCGGCCCCATCACGATGGGCACGCCGAACTGCGCCGGTTCCAGCGGATTGTGCCCGCCCGCCGGCACCAGGCTTCCGCCGACAAAGGCCAACGCAGCCAGCGAATACACCGTTGCCAACTCGCCAATCGTGTCCAGCAGGACGACCTCACCCGCGGCAAGCAGGCGCGGCGCGCCCGCCTGGTGCGTGGGCCAAGCCGAGCGGCGCAGCCAGCCCGCGCCCGACGCCTTGAGCAACGACGCAACGTCGTTAAAGCGCTCAGGATGCCTTGGCGCCATCACCAGCACCAGGTTCGGGTCGGCTTCCAGCAGCTTCGGCCACGCCTCAATGAGCGCCGCCTCTTCGCCCTCCAGCGTGCTGCCCGCGACCACAAAACGCAGCCCCTCGGATTGTTGCTTCAACAACTCTGCCGCGCCTTCGAGCGCCCCCGCCCGCACATCGAACTTCAGGTTCCCCTCCACCGAAACCCGGCTCGCCTCGCAGCCAATCGCCTTGAGCCGGTCCGCATCCGTCTCGCTCTGCGCCAGCACGCGGCTCAAGCGCGACAGCATCGGCCGCCAGAGCCCGCGCAACCGCCGGTACCTTGGCCACGACCGGTCGGAGATCCGCGCATTCACCACCACTACGGGGATCCCGCGCCGGAAGCATCCGCTCAGCAGGTTCGGCCAGAACTCCGTCTCGGCGAGAATCAGCATCGCCGGCTTGAGAGTCTCCAGGTAGTTCCGCACTGCCCAAGGCACGTCCAGCGGGCTATAGAACACGCGATCTGGCCCAAACCGGCTCCTGGCCAATTCCTGCCCGGTCCGTGTCGTGGTCGACACAGCGATGCGGTAACCCGGCAAAGCGCCGGTCAGCTCCTGCACCAGCCGGCTCACCGCAAGCACCTCGCCGACCGAAACCGCATGCAGCCAGATCAGCGGCCGCCGCTCCCCACCGCCTGCAACCCCGCCAACGCTCAGTCGCGGCTTCCACAGCCTTTGCCCCATCCCGGCGCGATACTTCTGTGTGGTCGCCATCCGCCACAGCCACCAGGGCGAACCCAGCACCAGGGCCGCCAGAAGCGCCAGGTTATACAAAAGGAGCACCATGCGTGACGGAACTTGCCTTCCTGCGGTCTAACCTTTCGATGATACAGTCAGTCACGATGAGGACCTGCGGCTCCATCCTGCTCATCACAGTCGCCTTGGCGGCGCCCGCCGCGGCTACGGATCACGTCCCCCCCAAAGTGCAGCCCGCTACTTCCTTCGCCGCCCTTGAGATCCACGATAATGAACACCTTGCCATCGCCGCCGAACCCTATGACACGCGCGAAAAGGAGTCCATCTTTCGCGTCGACTACCTCGGCCACGGCGTCATGCCTATCCGTCTTATCGTGACCAATAACGGCGACCACCCGATCTCGCTGCGCGACGCGCGCATCCTCTTCCAGACCGCCGCCGGCGACCGCATCCAGGCCGCCGAACCGGAGGACGTCGAGCGCCTCATGAGCCGAAAGGATCGCGAAGGAGGCAGGATTCCGCTTCCCGGCCCTCTGCCGCCCATCAAGCTCAAGCCCAAGGCCAGCAACAAGGACGTCGAAGCCGACTTTGACACCTTCGAGTATCAGGCTCTCGTCGTGGAGCCCCACACCACTCGCGCCGGCTTCCTCTTTTACGATGTGTCACAGCTCGCCGACCCGCTCAAAGGCGCCAAGCTCCACCTGCACAAGCTGCGCGACGCCGACGGCAACGAGCTCTTCTACTTCGAAATCCCCTTCGACAAATACCTGAAATCCAAGTCCATCCAGATGAACTGAACCGCCTCCGGCTGAACGGTTTCGGCTTCTTGTCGGCGAAGTCGCGCTC
>Ga0335069_10007693_pt1 | contig 15524 bp, 14 predicted proteins | sample Lox_Sample_11_FD_206714 | JGI IMG/M metagenome (GOLD analysis project Ga0335069, IMG submission 206714) | Soil microbial communities from Loxahatchee National Wildlife Refuge, Florida, United States - Lox_Sample_1.1 | ecosystem: Environmental > Terrestrial > Soil > Wetlands | place: USA... | reverse complement strand
AGCTCCTCCGCGGCGGCGACGGCGTCCTCGACCGAGCCGACGACGTGCTCGGGCACGACCGGCAGGCCGTACGCCTCGAGCAGGCGCCGCGCCTGGTCGGGCTCGAGCCAGCCGTCCCCGGTGTCGCCGCTCAGAACCTCGGCGACGACCGCCTCGGCCGCCTCGCGATCGACGTCGAGCTCGGGCACCGTGCCGGCCGGGCGGCGCAGCCAGTCGCCGCGTTCGGCCGCCCGCGCGAGCGCCCGCGCGGCGGCCTCGGGATAGGTGAACGACGGCACCGGCGCGACGCTTCGGAGGCTCGCCGGGGCTCCCTTGGCGCTGAGGAAGGCGCACAGGACGGGCTTCTCGCCGGCGGCTGCGGCGGCCTCGCTGATCGCGAGGCCGACCTCGTCCTCGTCCACGACGACCGTCGGCACGAACAGCGCGATCACGGCGTCGATCCCCGGGTCGGCGAGCACGATCGGCAGCACGTCGGCGAAAGTCTTCGCGTTCGCGGAGCCGAGCATGTCGATCGGGTTCAGCGTGCTGCCTTCCGAGGGCATCACCTCGGCAAGGGCGGCGCGCGTCTGCTCGCTGGGCACCGGCAGCTCGAGGCCGGCGCCCTCGCAGGCGTCCGCCGCGACGATTCCGAGGCCGCCCGCGTTCGTCAGCAGCGCGACGCGCCGGCCGCGCGGGACCGGCTGCGCGGAGAGGAGGGCGGCGACGTCGACGAGCTCGTCGAGCGTGCGGGTGCGGATCACGCCCGCGTGACGGAAGAGGGCGTCGATCGCGGTGTCGGAGCCTGCGAGCGCAGCGGTGTGCGAGCTCGCGGCCTTGATCCCGGCGCGCGTGGTGCCACCCTTCATCGCGAGGATCGGCTTCCGCCGCGCGAGCCGGCGCGCGATCCGCGCGAATGCGCGCGGGTTGCCGAAGTCCTCGAGGTAGAGCATCACGATCTCGGTCGCGTCGTCCTCTTCCCACCACTCGAGGAGGTCGTTCGAGGAGACGTCGGCCTTGTTCCCGATCGACATGAAGGACGTGAGCCCGAGACCGCTGGCCTCGGCCCGCTCGAGCACGGCGAGCCCGAGCGCGCCGCTCTGCGACGAGAAGCCGATCTTGCCCGTCGGGAAGGCGCGGGGCGCGAAGGTCGCGTTCAGCCGGACGGCGGCCGACGCGACCCCGAGGCAGTTCGGCCCGATCAGCCGCGCGCCGTGCTCGCGGAGGAGGGCGACGAGGCGCTGCTGGCGCTCGACCCCCTCGCTGCCGATCTCGGCGAACCCGGCCGAGATGACGACGAGCGCGCGCACGCCGGCCTCGAGCGCCTCCTGCGCGGCCGCGAGCACGTGCTCGCCGGGCAGGCAGATCACCGCGAGCTCGACCTCGTCGGGGATCTCCGCGACGGTCGAGTAGCCGTGCACCCCCGCGACGGAGTCTCCGCCGCGGTTGACCGGATAGGCGGAGCCGGTGAAGTCCGCGTCGAGGATGTTGCGGAACAGCTCACCGCCGACGGAGCCGCGCCGCGAGGAGGCCCCGATCACCGCGACCGAGGCCGGCTCGAAGAACGGGCGCAGGGAGGCACGGACCGCCACGTGGTCGCGCGCCGCGACCTGCTCGCGGTAGTGGTTCGTCGGCTCGATCGAGAAGTGCACCTCGACCTCGCCTCCCCCGAGCTCCCGGGCGACGTTGAAGCCGACGTCCCGGAAGACGTCCAGCATGTTGCGGTTCTCCGGCAGCACCTCGGCCACGAACTGCTCGATGCCGGCCTCGGCGGCGAGCGCCGCCAGGCGCTCGAGCAGCCGGGTGCCGATGCCGCGGCGCTGGAAGGAGTCGTCCACCGTGAAGGCGACCTCCGCCGAGCGGCGATCGCGGAGGCGAGCCCAGTTTGCGAGCGCGACGACGCGGCCTTCGAAGCAGCCGATGAGCGAGCCACGCTCGTCGAAGTCCGGGTCGACGAAGGGCTCCACGAGCTTCGGGCCGAGCGCGGGGAAGCCGTGGAACCGCAGATAGCGACTGTGGTCGGAGAGCCGCTCGAAGAACTCGAGGAGCGCGTCCGTGTCGGACGCGAGCGGCGCGCGCAGGCGCAGCGTCGAGCCGTCGCGAAGGATGACGTCGGTTGGTTCGTGGGCGATCGTGCTCATCGTGTCCTCTGGTGTCGTGGCGGGCGTGGGATTGCGGAGGGCGGCCGCGGCGCCGCCCTCCGGGAGACGCGGAGCGCCTCGCTGCCACGGATGGTCGCAACGGCCGATGCCGTCGCCATCGTGGCAGGTTCGCACGCGCCGCGCGGCTTTCCCGCACGGGTCGTGGCGGTCGAGGTACGGTCGTCTGCCGAGATGGACGACGCGCTCCGGCGGACCGACCTCGATCCCGATCCGCTCGTGCAGTTCTCGCGCTGGCTGGCCGACGCCGGCGGCGTGATGAGGGTGCCCGAGGCGACGGCGCTCGCGACGGCGGCGCCCGGGGGCGCGCCGTCCGTGCGGATGGTGTTGCTCAAGGGCTTCGACGCGGGCGGGCTCGTGTTCTTCACGAGCTACGACTCGCGGAAGGGTCGCGAGCTCGAGGCGAACCCGCAGGCGGCGCTCCTCTTCCACTGGGCGCCGTTGGGCCGGCAGGTGCGGGTCGAGGGGACCGTCGTTCGGCTCGCGCCCGACGATTCGGACGCGTACTTCGGCACCCGCCCGCGGGACGCCCAGATCGGCGCGCTCGCGTCGCGCCAGAGCGAGCCGCTGACCGGTCGCGAGGAGCTCGAGCAGCGGGTGGCGGCGCTGGAGCTGGCGCTCGCCGGCCGGGAGGTGCCGCGGCCCGAGACGTTGGGCGGCTACCGGCTCCTCCCTTCGGCGTGGGAGTTCTGGCAGCACCGCGACAGCCGCCTCCACGACCGCTTCCGCTACGGGCGGAAGGGCGGGAGCTGGGCGATCGACCGCCTGTCGCCGTGACCTTCGGGATATGCCCCGGTGTCAGACCAGGGTCACGAGAGCGTTACGCGGGGCCGCGGCCGGCGAGGCTCCGGCGGAGCGCGGCGAGGCGCTCGTCCCAGGCCGCGCCCACCGAGACCATCCACTCGACCGCGTCCTCGAGCGGCCCGGGCGTCACCTCGTAGCGGGTCTCGCGGCCGCTTCGCGTCGCACGGAGAAGGCCTGCCTCGGCAAGCGCGCCGAGCTGCTTCGCGACCGCCTGGCGGGTGACGGGCAGCTCGGCGGCGAGCTCGGTCGCGGTCGCGCTGCCGCGCGCGGCGACCGCCTCCACGAGCGACCGCCTTCCCGGGTCGCCGAGCGCGGCGAAGACTGCGTCTACGCGGCGAGCGCCGTCCACGCGACCGCGGCCGCCGGCGGCGCCACCAGCGCGAGCGCGCGAAGCTCGAGCGCGAGGCCGACGTCCTGCGACGTCTCCACCACGCGGACGACCGTGCCGCCCGCGGCCGGGCCCAGCTCGACGACGACCTCGCCGCCGTCCTCCCACTCGAGCACGAGCCGGCGCGCCTCCTCGGCCTCGCGCACGACCGCCCGGCGCTCCTCGCCGTCGCCCCAGCGGAAGACGCCCTCGCCGCCCGGCCGCGCGTCGAGCTCGGCCTCCGTCGCGAACCACTCTTCGAGCCGCTCGGGCTCCGTCAACGCCTCCCACACCTCGTCGGGGGACTCCGGGACGACGATCTCGCGCTCGACCTGCACGGCTCCTCCTTATCGACGTGCAACCAATAGGTTGCGTTACGATTCGCAACCAACCAGTTGCACCTTAGCGTCGAAGGGAGTCGCCGTGTCGCACCTCGTCCCCATAGTCGTCGAGTCGGATGGACGATTCGAGCGGTCGTTCGACATCTTCTCGCGCCTCCTCCGCGAGCGGATCGTCTTTCTCGGAACCGAGGTCGAGAGCTCTTCGGCGAACCTCGTCGTCGCGCAGCTGCTCTTCCTCGAGGCGGAGGACCCCGACGCCGACATCCGCCTCTACCTGAACTCGCCGGGCGGCGACGGCTACGCCGGGATGGCGATCTACGACGCGATGCGGTACGTGAAGCCGGACGTGCAGACGTACTGCATCGGCATGGCGATGTCGGCCGCCGCCATGCTTCTCGCAGGCGGCGCGCCGGGGAAGCGCTACGTCCTCCCGAACGCGAAGGTGATGATCCACCAGGGCTCGGCCGGCGCCCGCGGCGCGCCCGCGGACATCCAGATCGCGGCGCGCGAGATCCTCTCGCTCACCCGCCGCTACGCCGAGGTGCTCGCCGAGCACTCGGGTCGCGACGTCGAGGAGGTGATGCAGGACATCGACCGCGACAACTTCCTCGGCCCCGAGGAGGCCGTCGAGTACGGGCTCGCCGACGAGGTGCTCGCGGCGCGGTAGCGTGTCCGCGTGGGCGTCACCGCGGACCTGCGCACGCAGCTGCTCCGGCTCGTCCCCGACGAGAAGCGCGTGAGCGACGGCGAGTCCGTGCTCGACCTGCACGCCGCCGACTTCAGCCACCACGCGCCGCACCGCCCCGACGTCGTCGTCTTCCCCGAGTCGACGCAGGAGGTCTCGGCCGTGCTCGCGTGGGCGGACGGCGAGGGCGTGCCGGTGGTCGCGTTCGGTGCGGGCTCGAGCCTCGAGGGGCACGTGATCCCGGTCGCCGGGGGGATCAGCCTCGACCTCACGCGGATGAACCGGATCCTCGAGCTCCGGCCCGAGGACCTGACCGCGACCGTGCAGGCCGGCGTCACGCGCCTCCAGTTGGACGCGGCCGCCGGCCCCCACGGGCTCTTCTTCCCCGTCGACCCGGGCGCGGACGCGACGCTGGGCGGCATGGCCGCGACGAATGCGAGCGGCACGACCACCGTCCGGTACGGCGGCATGCGGGCGCACGTGCTCGCGCTCGAGGTCGTCCTCGCCGACGGACGGGTCGTCCGCACCGGCAGCCGAGCCGTGAAGACGTCCGCCGGCTACAACCTCACGCACCTCTTCGTCGGCTCGGAGGGGACGCTCGGTGTGATCACGGAGCTGACGCTGCGGCTTCGGCCTATCCCGGAGCTCGTCGTCGTCGCGCGCGCGGCCTTCCCGTCGGTCGAGGCGGCCTGCCGCGGCGCCGCGGCGCTCGTGGCGGCCGGCGTCCCCATGTCGCGCTGCGAGCTGCTCGACGCGGAGACGATCGCCGCGCTCAACGCGTACAAGGGCACGAGCCTCCCCGAGTCCCCGTATCTGTTCGTCGAGCTCGGGTCGGGCGGAGGCGGGCTCGCGGACGACCTGGAGACGACCCGCGTGCTGCTCGAGGACGAGGGAGCGACGGCGTTCGAGTCCGAGAGCGACCCGACCGCCCGGGCGCGCCTCTGGGAGGCGCGGCACGACTCGCTCCACGCGTCGCTCGCGCTCGCCCCCGGCTCGAAGATGATGACGACCGATGTCGCGGTGCCCGTCTCGCAGCTCGCCGGCGCGATGGAGCACGCCCGCGCGGTCGTCGAGGGCTCGGGCCTGCGGGGAGGCGTCGTCGCGCACGCGGGTGACGGCAACTACCACGTCGCGTTCCTGCTCGATCCCGGCGACGAGGAGTCGGTGGCGCGCGCGGCGCGGCTCAACTCCGCGCTGGTCGACGATGCGCTCGCGCGCGGCGGCACGTGCACGGGCGAGCACGGCATCGGCGTCGGCAAGCTCGCCTACCTCGAGCGCGAACACGGCGACCTGCTCCCGCTGATGCGCGGGATCAAGGAGCTCTTCGACCCGCACGGGATTCTCAACCCGGGCAAGGTGCTGCCGCAGTAGCGCAGGCGGCATCACAGGCCCGAGCGCGAGTTCCGGACCGCCGCCGGGACGCGAGTGCCCGAGGTGGGACCGGGACCGGAAGGCGCGGGAGGTTCGGACCTCTTCCGGGCGGGTGTCGGCGTTGCCGCTAGGACGGCCGCAGCGTGACTTGGGTGAGGCGGCGGGTGGAGACGCCTGCCAGGAGGCTGCCGCCGGGTTTGCGGGCGCGGACGAACACCATGAGCGCACCTTTGCGGGGGAGCTTGGCGGTGGGGTTGATGGTGACGTAGGCGTAGCCGTCGGTGCCGGTGGTGACCTCGGTTGTGTTGCCGACCCAGCTGTAGGGGATGCCGAGCGCATAGACGAGCGCGCCGCGGACGACGTAGCCCTTGGAGTCGGTGACCCGGAAGTCGCCCTGGAAGCTCGTCCGTCCGCGGACCGGGTTGGGCGAGTAGCTGACGCTGGAGATGACGAGCCGGTCGGGGAGCGAGACGCTGGTGACCGGGATCGAGATCTTCCCGCCGGGGAGCTGGATCGCGCCAGTGGGCAGCGTGGTCGCGGCGAGCACGGTGGCTGTCAGGTTGGAGATGATGGTGGTCGAGCCAGCGCTGTTTGTGCCGGTGATGGAGACGCGCAGGTGGTAACCCACGTCGCCGGGGGCGACGGCGTAGGAGGATCTCGTCGCGCCGGGGATGCTCGTGCAGGTGCCGCTGGAGGGGCACCGCTGCCACTGGTAGGTGAAGGTGATCGGGGTCGTCCCGGACCAGCTGCCGGGGTTGATCGTCAGCGTCTGCCCGGCGCGGGCGCTGCCTTGCGGAGTGGGCTGCGAGGAGGCTGCGGGCTTGGATCCCGCCGCGACGACGGTGGCGGTCAGGTTTGAGTCGACGCTGGCCGAGCCAATGCTGTTGCTGCCGGTGACGACGGCACGGAGGCGGTAGCCGACGTCGGCCGAGGCGACCGTGTAGGAGTTGGTCGCGCCGGAGATGCTGGTGCAGGTGCCGTTGGAGGCGCACCGCTGCCATTGATAGGAGAACGAGATCGGTGTCGTGCCAGACCAGGTGCCTGGGCTGATCGTAAGCGTGTTTCCGACCTGTGCGGTGCCCTGCGGCGTCGGCTGCGAGGTCGGGGCGGGCTTGTCTCCCGGCGGCGCGACCACGCCGGTCGGGCTCGAGGCGGCCGTGCTCGTGCCCGCCGTGTTGCTAGCGGTGACGACGACGCGCAGCGTCGAGCCGACATCGCTCGAGGCGACGAGGTAGGTCTGGGCCATCGCGGCGGAGATGTCGGTGCAGCTGCCGCCCGAGCTGCCGCAGCGCTGCCACGCGAACGAGTAGCTGATCGGCGCGTCGCCCGTCCAGGCCCCCGTGCTCGCCGAGAGCGTCTGCCCTTGCTGCGCCGATCCACTTGTGGTCGGAAGCGAGGAGTTCACCGGAGGATTGCCCGCCGCCGGTCCGGTCGAGGCCCCGCCTGCGGCGGCAACGATGCCGGCGGCCGCAAGCCCACCGGCTGCGATCAGCGTCAGCCGACGCCGCGCGAACGCGCCGGGGCTGTTCCCTGTGAGGCGCTTCATCATCGAAGTCTCCTTGTTCGCGAGTGGCGACCCCTCAAAGCATTTACATCGTATTCCAGTGTATTTTGGCCAAGGGCAGGCGAACGTACGAGCGACGTAAGGGCTCCGTAAACCGCGAGCACGGCCACGGCAAGCCCCGCGAGTCGTCAGGCGCGCGGGAGCACCGCAGCGGCCGCGAGCCAGACCAGGACGAGGTAGCCGGCGAGGGCGGCGAGGTCGCGCAGGATCCAGGCGCTGTGGTCGAAAGCCATCGGAAGTCCTTGGAACGCGGCCACCCGCCGTTGGCAGTTCGCGGCCCCGCGACCGCCACTCTCGTCTAGCCGGGCTCGCCGAGGACGCGCTGCGCGGCGTCGAGTCCGCGGCGCATCGTCCACGCGTGGTTCGCTCGGAAGAGCGGCCGCAGGACGGGGGTGAGCTGCCGGACGCCCGCCTTTCGCACCGACGGGCGCCAGTCGAGCGTGACGCGCGTCTGTCCCTCGTCCTCGGCAAGCAGCCACGTGCCGCTGCCCTCGAAGTCGCCGTCGAGCCGGGAGTGGATGCGGTACGGACGGTCGACCTCGAGGGTGGTCAGCGAGAAGCGGAGCCGGTAGGGGAGAAAGCCGCGAGCGACCACGGCTATGCACTTGCCGGGCGCCGGCTCGCCGCCGTCGCCCTCGGCCTCGAGAAAGACCTCGCTCCACCAGCGCGGGTACTCCAGCGGCGTGCCGACGAGGTCGTAGACCCGCTCGACGTCGGCGGCAAGCCGCCACTCGTCGAGGAACCGGTAGTCGGCGGGCACGGGCGGAGCGTACGCCTCGAGGGACCTCAGGCCACCGCCCGCTCGGCGAGCCGTTCGTCGAGGAGGGCATAGCCGCGTGCGATCAGCTCCCGCTTCGCCGCCTCGTCCCACGGCCTCGGCTTGCGGAGGCCGGTCTCGAGGTTGAGCTCGCCGGCGCCGCCCGAGACGGCGATCCGCGGGACGAGCCGGTCACCGAGAAACGGGAACGCCGCTTCGTCGAAGCGCGCCGCGACCGCGCGCGCGACCCGGTCGCCCCGGCGGCCACCCTCGGCCCGCACGATCCGGTCGACGTCGGCCCTCAGGGCCTCGAGCGCCGCGAGCGACGCGTCCTTCTCGCGCGCCATCCGCTCCTCGAGCACGGTGTTCTGCTGGACGGCGACGCGCATGAGGCGGACGATCATGTCGCCCCAGTGCGCCGGCTCGCCGCGCGCGTCGCGCGCCTCGGCGGCCGCGAGCTCCTCGGCGAGCGCGCGGAGCGGCGGGATCTTCGGGAAGTGCTCGAGCCGCCGCCTCACGGTTCCGAGCCAGCCTGCGCCGACGTGCGGATACGTCGGCTCGTAGCGGAAGCTCACGATCAGCTCCACGCCCGCCTGGTGGTAGGCGCGGCCAAGCGGGAAGTTGCGGACCCAGGCGCCGTCGGTGACCACCCGGTCGTCGACGGAGAGCGGCAGCACGAGGGCGCTGATCGCCGCCGAGGCCAGGAGCGCCTGCCCGAACGTCTCGGGCGGCGTCGTGCGCGACGAGTAGACGAGCTCGTACGCGCGCGCCCCGGGCCCGTGTGCGGACTCGGTGAGGTCGGTCGCGCTGACAACGACCTCCACGGGCGACGCGGTCAGCTCCCTCGCGAGCTCGACGGCGTCCATGAGCCGCTCCCGCACGGTCTCGGGCAGCCGGTAGTCGTGCGAGCCGAGCAGCGGCAGCCGCCAGAGCGAGTGCGGCCGGAACGTGTCATCCGGCTGGAGGCCGAGCATGAACTCCTCGAGCTCGTCGAGCCGGTCGAGCGCCGCCATCGTCCCGCTGAGGGCTCCGGCTGACGTTCCGTAGATCCAGCCGATCCGAGGCCAAAGGTCGCTCTGGCGGAGCCGCTTCAGGAAGCCGAGTTCCATGAGGACGCCGTTGACGGCGCCGCCCGAGAGAACGACCGCGACGTCTCTCTCCATCCCGGAAGCTTAGGAGGCCGGCCCCTGCCACGAGATGCTGTCGCCGAGGATCTCGTCGATCCGGCGGAGCGTCTCCTCGTCGAGCTCGACCCCCGACGCGGCCGCGTTCTCCTCCACCTGCTCGGGGCGCGAGGCGCCGACGATCGCGGAGGCGACGTCCGGCTCGCGGAGCACCCACGCGAGCGCGAGCTGGGCGAGCGAGAGTCCGAGCCCGTCGGCGAGCGGGCGTAGCCGCTGGACGCGCTCCAGGAGCGTCTGGTCTCGCGCGTCGTCCATGAAGCCGCCCATCGAGCTCGAGGTGGCGCGCGTCCCCTCGGGCAGCGGCTCGCCGGGCCGGTATTTCCCGGTCAGGACGCCCTGCGCGAGCGGCGACCAGACGACCTGCGAGATCCCGTGCCCGCGTGAGAACGGGATCACGTCGAGCTCGGGCCCGCGCCAGATGAGCGAGTACTGCGGCTGGCTCGAGACGAACCGCTCGACGCCCGGGAGGTCGATCGCCTCGCGGATCTTCTCCACCGGCCACTCGCTGAAGCCGAGGTAGCGCACCTTGCCCGCCCGGACGACCTCGGTGAGCGCCTCCATCGTCTCCTCGAGCGGCGTGCTCCAGTCGTAGCGGTGGCACTGGTAGAGGTCGACGTACTCGGTGCGAAGCCGGGCGAGCGAGGCCTCGAGCTGCCGGTGGACCTGCTCGCGCGAGAGGCCGCGGCCGCCGTCCGGCATCGGCCAGAACAGCTTCGTCGCGAGCACGTACGAGCCGCGCGGCCGGCCTGCGAGCACGTCTCCGAGGAACTCCTCCGCCCGCCCGCGGGCGTAGACGTTCGCCGTGTCGATCAGGTTGATCCCGACGTCGAAGGCCCTGGCCACGCAGGCCCTCGCCTGCTCGTCGGCGACGCCGCTGCCGTACGTCAGCCACGAGCCGAGACTGATCTCGGAGACCTCCAGGTCGCTCGAGCCGAGCCGCCGGTACCGCACGACCTCGTCGCTATCCGCTAGCGTCGAGGTCGTGCCGCAGCTCAACGCGATAGGCGTCGTCGCGAGCGACATCGGCCGCTCGATCCGCTTCTACCGGCTGCTCGGACTCGACGTCCCGGAGACGCCGGGCGAAGGCCATGTGGACGCGTTCCTGCCGAACGGCGTCCGCTTCATGCTCGACTCCGAGGACGTCGTGCGGAGCTTCCGGCCCGAGTGGACGCGGGCGACCGGGAACCAGGTGGGGATCGCGCTCGCGTGCGAGAGCCCGGCCGAGGTCGACGCCGTCTACGGCCGCGTCGTCGAGGCCGGCTTCGAGGGCGAGAAGGAGCCCTGGGACGCGTTCTGGGGCCAGCGGTACGCGCAGCTACGCGACCCCGACGGAGTGCCCGTCGACCTGTACGCGGCGCTCTGAGCTGATCGAGGAGGGGGTCGAACTCGGTGGCCGCCGGCTGTCGATCCTGCGCCCGCGAAGCGCCGACGAGCTGATCGACGAGGAGGCCTTCGACGAGGACGAGTTCCTTCCCTACTGGGCGGAGCTGTGGCCGAGCGGCGTCGCGCTCGCGCGCGCGGTCGCGGCGCGAGACGTCCGCGGGCTGCGCGTGCTCGAGCTCGGCTGCGGCCTCGGGCTCCCGTCGCTTGCCGCCGCCGCGGGCGGCGCCGACGTGCTCGCGACCGACTGGGCCGAGGACGCGGTCCGGCTCCTCCGGCGCAACGCCGAGCGGAACGGGCTCTCGGTGCGCGCCGGGCTCGTTCGCTGGGACGACCCCGGGCGGCTCCTGGGCGGCGCCCCGTGGGATCTCGTCCTGGGCGCCGACCTCCTGTACGAGGCGCGCAACGCCGCGCAGCTCGAGCGCCTGCTGCCGCGGCTGGGAGGGGAAGCGCTGCTCGCCGACCCAGGTCGGGCGTACGCCCGTGCGTTCCTCGAGCGGCTGGGCGCCGAGCCCGCCGGCGAGCGGCTCTACCGGATCGTCGCGTCTTGACAGCAGCCCGGCAGGGCCGCACGATGGTCGCGTGACCGGCGCCACCAGGCGGGTGGCGGCAGGCGCGGCGGTGGTGGTGTGCGGACTTGCGCTCGCGACGGCCGCGACGGGTGGGCGGCAGGCGAGCGCGCCGCCGCCGGCCCTCAGCTCGCTCGCGCTCGCGGTCGACGACTTCCAGCCGGGGGCGAAGGTGAACCTCGAACGCTCGGAGCGTCTCGGCGGCCAGCCGGTCTTCGTGCGCCGGTTCTCGGCAGGGGTCCGCGTCTCGGCGCAGCCGCTGCTGTCCGCGGTGAGCGAGGTGATCCTCTACGACGGCGCGGCTTCGGCGGCGAACGACTTCGTCTTCCTCGACTCCCAGCTCCACACCGTTGCAGGGCGCCGCGCGTTCGCGAAGGCCTTGTCTGGTCAGATCGCGACCGGCGCGAAGGTGAAGGTGAAGGTGAAGGTGAAGGTCTCCGGGGTCACCGTCGGCGTCCCGGCCGGTCTCGGCACTCACGAGCTCCGCGTGCCGATCGTGATCGCGACCAACCGCGGCAGGCTGACGATCGCGTTCGACCTGATGCAGGTGGACCGGGTCATCGGCTACGTCTTCCTCACCGGGCTGCTCGGCGAGAGGGTGTCCACCGCGGACGCCGTCCGGGCGGCCGCCTCGGCGAAGGCTAGGCTCGTCGCCGGGTTCACGGTCGCCAGCACCGCCCCGCCGACGATCTCCGGCACCGCGGCCCAGGGGCAGGCGCTGACCGTCGACGAGGGAACGTGGACGGGCGCGCCGAGCAGCTTCGGCTACAGCTGGGCGCGCTGCGATCCGGCCGGCGTCACGTGCACGCCGATCGCCGGCGCGACCGCGCGGACGTACGTCCCCGGTCCGGCCGACAGCGGCTCGACGCTTCGGGTCACGGTCACCGGGACGAACTCGGTGGGCTCCCAGCAGGCGGACTCGGCCGTGACCCCCGTGGTGACCTGAGCGCCCGACTCAGGCCCCCACGCCGGTGAGCGCGAGCGCCAGGAGCGGCGCTCCGGGGTCGTCGGTCTCGATCCGGACTCGGCCGCGGTACGCGCCGCGACGCGCCGGACGGAAGACGAGCACGACCGTCGCCCGGCCGCCCGGGGGGATCCTCACCTTCGCCGGGCGGGCCGTGACCGCGCTCAACGTGGTCGAGATCCGGACCGTGAGGGTGCCGTTGCCGGTGTTCCGGACGACGCGAACGCGGCGCGCGGCCCTCCCGAGCTTGACCGAGCCGAAGGAGACGGTCCCCGTCGAGACCTCCACGGTCGGCACCGTCGGAACGGACAGGGTCGGCGAACCGGTGGCGCCGGAGTCGGGCGGCGGCAGGAGCGGGATCCCGTAGCCGAGGATCGACGTGAGCGCGGCGGCGAGGTCGATACGCGGCGTCGTGAGCCGGCTCCGAGCGTTGTAGATCGGGAATCCGGTGTCCTTCAGGAGCTGCTCGAGCTGGTCGGGCGTCAAGCTCGGATCGGCCTGCAGGAGCACGGCCGCCGCGCCGGCGGCCTGCGCGGACGCCGCCGAGGTGCCCGCGAGGAGCGGGTTGGCGGGGTCGAGGTCGGAGACGTGGACGGGGGCTCCAACGGCGAGCAGGTCGAGCTCGGTTCCCCCGTTCGAGAAGCAGGCGACCTGGTTCGACGCCGTGGCGCCGTCCCGGCACACGAACGGAGCCGTGAAGGAACCGAACCCGCGCGAGTACACGGCGCCGACGGCCACGGCCTCGTGGATGCATGCGGGGGCGGTCATCGCGAAGGCCGAGCCGCCGTTCCCCGACGAGGCGAACACGATCGTGCCGCGCGCGCGCAGGGCGTCGACCGCCTCGGCGTAGGCCGTCAGGCTCGCCGAGAGGTTGTCGCACGCCCCGCTGAACACGCGGTCGCTCCCGAGGCTGACGTTGACGACCCTGACCTCGGGGTGGTTGTCGAGCACCCAGTTCAGCCCGGCGACGATCTGCGCGTCCGAGGTGCGGCCGTTGCGGTCGGCGACCTTGACGGACACGATCGAGGCCGCGGGGGCGACGCCGATCGTCCCACCGCCGGTGCCGCGGCCCGCGATGATCCCTGCCATCGCCGTGCCGTGCCCCTGGTCGTCCGCGGCGCTGCCCGGCCCGTCCTGCTCCGCCGTCCCGTTCGGGCAGCCGTCGGGCGCGACGAAGCAGTGCTCGGACATCACCGTGCCCGCGAGGTCGGGGTTGGCGGAGTCGACGCCGGTGTCGAGCACCGCGACGGTCACGCCTTTGCCGGTGAAGCCGAGCGCCCGGGCCGCGTCGGCGTGGATGAGCGAGTCGCCCCAGGCGTCGCTCGCGTGCGTGCCCGCGCGCAGTCCCGCGACGCGTCCGCCGTCTCTCGCTGCCGGCTGCGGTCCGACTGCCGTCGCGATGCACAACGCGGCGGCGATCGCGCCGACGGCCCACGAGCTCCGCACGACCTCCATGGTAGACCCCCGCGGTCGCGCCGAGCGCGGGCGCTCAGATGCCGTGCCGGGCGCGGGTGAGCCGCATGAACGCGGCGTGGGAGCCCTCGGCGCCCGGGTCGCCGTCGCCCTCGGGGAAGAGCTGGACGTACGAGCCGTCGGGCTGCATCTGCCAGGCGTCGCGGTGGTCGCCGAGGTAGATCTCGAGGATCTCCCAGAGCCGGGAGCGGAGGCGGCGCTCGACGATCGGGACGGCGGCCTCGACGCGCTCCGACAGGTTGCGGTGCATCCAGTCGGCCGAGCCGATGAAGAAGTCCCCCTCGAGCGGATCGTCGGAGCCGGCCGCGAAGTGGAAGATGCGGGAGTGCTCGAGGAAGCGGCCGATGATCGAGCGGATGCGGACGTTCTCGGTGAGCCCGTGGACACCGGGCGCGAGGCAGCACAGCCCGCGCACGATCAGGTCGATCTGCACTCCCGCCTGTGAGGCGCGGGAGAGCAGCCCGCAGATCTCCTCGTCCTCGAGCTGGTTCATCTTGGCGACGATGCGGGCCGGGCGTCCGGCCTCGTGGTTCGCGATCTCGCGCTCGATGAGCTCGGTGAAGCGGGCGCGCATGGACATCGGCGCGACGAGCAGGGTCCGGAACGTCGGCGTCCGCGATCGGCCGGTGAGGAAGTGGAAGAGGGTGACGACGTCCCTCGTGACCGCGGGGTTGGCGGTCAGCAGGCCGACGTCCTCGTAGAGCCTCGCCGTGCGGGTGTGGTAGTTGCCGGTGGCGACGTGCGCGTAGCTGCGGATGCCTCCGTCCTCCTGACGGACGACGAGCGCCGTCTTGCTGTGCGTCTTGAGCCCGCTCACGCCGAAGACGACGTGCGCGCCGACCTTCTCGAGCTCCCGCGACCAGTGGAGGTTGCGCTCCTCGTCGAACCGTGCGTTCAGCTCGATCACGCAGGCGACCTGCTTCCCCGCCTCCGCGGCCCTGATCAGCGACTGGACGAACGGCGTGTCGTCGCCGACCCGGTAGACCGTCATCTTGATCGAGACCGTCTGCGGGTCGTCGGCGGCCTCGCGGATGAACCGCTCGACGCCGGCGTAGAAGCTGTCGTACGGCTGGTGGAGCATGATGTCGCCCGCCCGGATGGCGGAGAAGATGTCGCCGTCGGCTGCCTCGAGCCCGATCGGCGGGAGCGGCGTCCACGGTGGATCGCGGAGCGCCTCCAGCTCGAGCCCCGCGATCTGGAAGAGCGTCGTGTAGTCGAGCAGCGCCCGCATCTCGTAGACGTCCTCCGGCGTGAGCGCGAACCGCTCCCGTAGCTCGGAAACCATCTGGGAATCGGCGTTCGGCTGGATCTCGAGCCGCACGACCGGCTCGAAGCGCCGCTGCTGAACCTCCCGCTCGACGAGCGCGCGCTTGCTCACGCCCTCCTCGTCGAGTTCGACGTCCGCGTCGCGGCAGACCCTGAACAGGCTCCCGCTGGCGATCGTCATGCCGGGGAAGAGCTTCCCGGCATTTGCCGCGATCGCCTCGGCGAGGCTCACGTAGACCCGCGCCGTGGGCTCGACACCGGCGCGCACCCGCAGCCATTGCGGCAGCTCCCTCGGCACCTTCACGCGGACGAGCACCGACTCGCCGGTGACCGGATCCTCGAGCCGGAACGCCCAGGAGACCGAGAGGTTCGAGACGTACGGGAACGGGTGGGCGGCGTCGAGGCTCAGCGGCGTGAGCACCGGCGAGACCTCCCGGTCGAACTCCGCCGACACCTCCTCCCGCTGCGCCGGCGTGAGCTCGTCCCAGGAGACGAGGTGGACGCCGTGCTCGGCGAGCCGCGGCCGGAGCACGTCCGCGTAGCAGGCGGCCTCGAGCTCGAGCATCTCCGCGATCAGCCCGCGTGCCCGCAGCAGCCGCTCGCGCCGCTCCTGGGCCACGAGGCTCGTGTCGTCGGGCATGGGCCGGATCAGGGCCATTCGCTT
>Ga0335069_10007692_pt1 | contig 15524 bp, 16 predicted proteins | sample Lox_Sample_11_FD_206714 | JGI IMG/M metagenome (GOLD analysis project Ga0335069, IMG submission 206714) | Soil microbial communities from Loxahatchee National Wildlife Refuge, Florida, United States - Lox_Sample_1.1 | ecosystem: Environmental > Terrestrial > Soil > Wetlands | place: USA... | reverse complement strand
CAAGCGCGCGGCACCTGGCTTCGTGCGCGAATGTCTCGCGTATGAATGGCCGGGCAACGTGCGGGAATTGCAGGAGCGGGTGCGCGCCGCCTATGACGCGTCCGGCGACTTCGTCGAGACACTGCGAGGGGACGAAGCCGGCTTCGCGGCGGGCGCCGCGCCGAACGGCAGCAGCGTGCAGATCAAGGTCGGCACGCCGCTTGCTGACGTCGAGGATCTGCTGATCCGCGCGACGCTCGACGCAGTCGGCGGCACGCGCCACCGCGCCGCGACGCTGCTCGGCATCAGCCCGAAGACGCTGTACAACAAGCTGCAGCGGATGAAGGCGAATTGAGCGGCAAGCGCAGGCGGCGGGCGGCCGCCATGCGCGACGCGCTGCGCACGCGCGGCCGTGCCCGGGCCGCTCAACCGAACGCGCTTTGCAGCAGCGCCTGCGCGCGCAGATAGTCCGGCTGACGCATCAGCTTGTCCCACTTGAGTGCCTTGCCGCGCGCGAGCATCCGCTTGATGCGCCGCGCCGATTCGTCTGACGGCAGCGCCTTCAGCCCGTTCAGCACCTCCTCCGCCGCTTCCGGCTGGTTGCAGACGAGCACCATGTCGCAGCCGGCCGCGAGCGCCGCTTCGGCCGCCTGCGTGAGCGTACCGCCTTCGCGCGCCGCCTCCATCGACAGATCGTCGCTGAAGATCGCCCCCGTGAAACCGAGGCGGTCGCGCAGAATGTCCTGCAGCCAGATGCGCGAGAACCCGGCGGGATGGCTGTCGACCTGCGTGTAGATCACATGCGCCGGAATCACCGCCGACAGCGCGAGGCCGAGCCAGTCGTAAGGCGCGACATCGTTCGCGAGGATCTCGTCGAGCGGACGGTCGTCGGTGGGCAACGCGACATGCGAATCAGCCTCGGCGAATCCGTGGCCGGGGAAATGCTTGCCGCAGTTCGCCATGCCGGCGAGCGCGAGCCCGTGGTTGAGACTCTTCGCGAGCAACGTCACGACGCGCGGATCGCGATGAAACGCGCGATCGCCGATCACCTTCGAATGCCCGTAGTCGAGATCGAGCACCGGCGCGAAGCTCATGTCGATCCCGCACGCACGCAGCTCGGCGGCAAGAATGTAGCCGACCGCGGTCGCGACTTTCGTCGCCAGCAGCACGTCCTTGTCCCACAGCTCGCCGAGCCGGCGCATCGCGGGCAGCACCGTGAAGCCGTCGGTGCGAAAGCGCTGCACGCGCCCGCCCTCGTGATCGACGGCGATCAGCAGGTCGTCGCGAATCGCGCGGATCGCATCGGTCAGCGCGACCAGTTGCGCGCGATCCTGAAAATGGCGGGCGAACAGGATGACGCCGCCGGTTTGCGGATGCGCGAGACGCCGCGCATCGTCGGGCGTGAGGGTCGTGCCGACGATGTCGAGCATGACCGGGCCGGGAATCTGTTTCATCGAAGCGAGAAGTCCGTCAGTGGAAGAGTCAGGGCGCCGGCGCGAGCGTCTCGGCGATCACGAACGACACCGCGTAGTCGCGCTCGTCGCTGACCGTCACGCGCGCCGTGATCCCGCGCGCCGCGAGCCAGTCGGCCAGCTCGCCGGACGCGGCGACATACGGCTCGCCGCTCGGCGCATTGAGAGTTTGCAGCGCGCGCCACGTCATCGGCCAGCGCATCCCGAGCCCGATCGCCTTCGAGAACGCCTCCTTCGCGGAGAAGCGCGTCGCGAGAAACGCGATGCCGCGCGCGTCGGAACGCGCGCGGCGTGCGTGGAACACGCGCAGCTCGTCCAGCCCCAGCACCTTGTCGGCGAAGCGCCCGCCGGTGCGCTCGAGCACGGCCGCGATGCGGCTCACCTGGACGATGTCGGTGCCGATACCGTAGATCGCCATGTCAGTACCCGCCGGTCCGCCCCGGGAGGGCCAAAGGCGCCCTTGGGGCGCAGCGAACGAAGAGAGCGCGGGGGCAATGCATCGTCAGCGCGCCCCGTGCAGTGCCGCGACACGGGCCGCGACCATGATCGCCTTCATTTCCCGCACCGCGTTGTCCCAGCCGGCGAAGATCGCATGCGCGACGATCGCGTGGCCGATGTTCAGCTCGACGATGCCGTCGATCGCGGCGATCTGCTGGACGTTCGTGTAGTGCAGGCCATGCCCCGCGTTGACCTTCAGGCCGAGCTGCACGCCCGTCTGCACGCCCGCGGCGATACGCTCGTATTCGCGCTGCTGTTCGGCGGCATCGTGCGCATCGGCATAGCGGCCCGTGTGCAGTTCGATCACCGGCGCGCCCGCTTCCTGCGCGGCGCGGATCTGCGTGTCGTCCGGATCGATGAACAGCGACACCCGCACGCCGGCATCGGCGAGCTGCCTGCACGCGGCGCGCACCGCCTCGAAGCGGCCCGCGACATCGAGCCCGCCTTCGGTGGTCAGCTCCTCGCGCTTCTCCGGCACAAGGCACGCGTCGTGCGGCCGCACGACGCACGCGATGTCGAGCATCTCGGCCGTCACCGCGCATTCGAGATTCATGCGCGTCTTCAACAGCGGCCGCAGCGTGCGCACGTCCGCATCGACGATGTGCCGGCGATCCTCGCGCAGATGCAGCGTGATCGCGTCGGCGCCCGCTTCCTCGGCGGCCAGCGCCGCGCGGATCGGATCGGGATAGGTCGTGCCGCGCGCGTTGCGCAGCGTCGCGACGTGATCGATGTTGACGCCGAGGTCGATGGCGGTGGGCGAAGTCAGGAAGAAGCTCATAGGTTTTGCAGGTCGATCAGGATCTGGCGCGTCGCAAGCGGCGTGCCGCCGAGATAGGTGTTGAGCAGAAAGCGCATCAGCGTCTTGCTTTGCGCGATGGTCTGGGGTCGATGGTAATCGTCCTGCTCCATGTCGAGCAACGTCTGCCCGGCAATCACCGGCCAGTGCAACGGCACGTCGCCGCCCGCGTCGCGCACGCCGCGCTCGGGATCGAACACGTACGGCCGGTCGGGCTCGACCGCGCGGCGCGCGACCGTGCGGTTGAGCGCGAGCGCATAGCCGGTCTCGCGCAACAGCACGCGCTCGAACGAGCGCAGCACCTGCACCGCTGGCTCGCCGTGCGCGAGGCGCGTGAGCGTCACCACGTAGTGATTGAACAGTGGCGGCTGCGAATCTTCGCGCGCGCAGAACTTCACGAGCAGCTCGTTGACGTAGAAGCCGCACAGGAGCGCGTCGCCCCCGAGCGGCAGCATGCCGCCCACCCACTCGGCGCCCGTCAGCGTGCGCACCTCGGATTTGCCGGACCAGGACAGCAGCAGCGGCTGAAACGTCTGCAGCACGCCGCGCAGCGCGGAATGCGGGCGCTTCGCGCCCTTCGCGACGAGCGCGAGCCGGCCGTGATCGCGCGTCAGCACGTCGACGATCAGGCTCGTTTCACGATAGGGATAACTGTGCAGCACGAACGCCGGCTGCTCGGCGACGCGGAATTCGGACGTGCGCGCGACCGCGCGGCGCGGCTTGCGCGGCCGCTCGGGCCGCGCGGCCGGCGGCGGATCGTCCACGCCGGGTGCCGCCGTGTCTTCGGTGGACGTCAGCGCGTCATTCGTACCCATAGGCACGAAGCCCCGCTTCGTTGTCGGCCCAGCCGCTCTTCACCTTGACGAAGGTTTCCAGATACACGGGGCCGTCGAACAACTTCTCCATGTCCATCCGCGCCTCGGTGCTGATCTGCTTGAGCTTCGCGCCCTTCTTGCCGATCACCATCGCCTTGTGCGAATCGCGCTCGACGAGGATCGTCGCGAAGATGCGCTTGAGCCGCCCTTCTTCCTCGAACTTGTCGATGACGACCGTGCTCGTGTACGGCAATTCATCGCCGGTCCAGCGGAACACCTTCTCGCGCAGAATCTCGGCGGCAAGGAACCGCGAACTGCGGTCGGTCAGGTCGTCCTCGCCATAGATCGGCTCGCCTTCCGGCAGATACGGCTTGATCGTCTCCATCAGGCGCACGATGTCGTCATGATGCTTCGCAGACAGCGGCACGATCTGCGCGAACTCGCGCAGCGCGCTCACCTGCAGCATGAACGGGTACAGCGTCGTCTTGTCGTTGACGCGGTCGAGCTTGTTCGCGACCAGGATCGTCGGCGTGCCGGGCGGAATCAGGTCGAGCACCCGCTGGTCGTCCGGGCCGAAGCGGCCGGCTTCGATCACGAACAGGATCGCGTCGACGGACGTCAGCGTCGACGTGACCGCGCGGTTCAGCGAGCGGTTCAGCGCAGTGCTGTGACGGGTCTGGAAACCGGGCGTGTCGACGAAGATGAACTGCGCGTCTTCGGTCGTGTTGATGCCGGTGATGCGATGGCGGGTCGTCTGCGCCTTGCGCGACGTGATGCTGATTTTCTGGCCGACGAGCTCGTTCATCAGCGTCGACTTGCCGACGTTCGGCCGGCCGACGATCGCGATCATGCCGCAGCGGAAACCAGTGGGAGCGGTAGCGTTCATATCGTGTGTGCTGCAGGTTCGGAACCGGCCGCGCGACGCGCGGCACGGTGCATGTGCGTTTCAGTGTCCGGCATCGGCGATCCGCGCGGGCGCGGCGGCCGGATCCGGTTCGCCGGGCAAGCCGCCCGTCTCGGCGGGGACGTCGCGCACGCGCAGCACGCTGCGCCCGGCCGGTTTGTCCGCGGCGCGCGGCGTGGCGTCGGTGCGCTCGGCAACGCTGCCGGCGCTATCGGCCGGCTTGTCCGCCGCCGGCTTCGCGCTCTGCTCGGCCCCGTGCTCAACGTGCGCGGCGCGACGGACCGTGCCCGCCGACGGCAATGCCGCCCGCCCCGCCGATTCGCCGGCGCCTGCGGCCGGCTCGGCCGGCACGCCGGCCTTCGCGCCGGCGCGCGCCGCCGCGCGCTCCTTCCGTTCGGGCGAGCGCAAGTCGAGCGCTTCCTGAATCCCCTTCACGCCCGGCACGATCTCAGGCTCCGCGAGCTTCGCCGCGCGCGCACCCTTCGAGCGCTTCGGCTTCGCGCCGAGCATCGGCGCGGCGGCCATCACCTGGTCGAGCGCCTTCTTCGCCGCGGCCTGCTCGGCCGCGCGACGGCTCGCGCCCGAGCCGGACACCTTGACGTCCAGCTTCGGCACCGTGCACTCGACTTCGAACTGCTGATTGTGCGCCGCGCCATGCGTCGCGACCACCGTATAGGTCGGCAGCGCGATCTTGTGGCCCTGCAGGTATTCCTGCAGCAGCGTCTTGGCGTCCTTGCCGAGCGTGCGCGGATCGATATGGTCGAGGATCGGCACGTACAGGCGCTTGATGACCCCTTGTGCGGCCTCGAAGCCGCCGTCGAGGAACACCGCGCCGATGATTGCCTCGAACGCGTCGGCGAGAATCGACGGCCGGCGGAACCCGCCGCTGCGCAACTCGCCCTCGCCGAGCCGCAACCCGTCGGAAATATTCAGGGCCTGAGCGATTTCGTACAGCGACTGCTGCTTGACGAGATTCGCCCGCACCCGCGACAGATCTCCTTCGTCCAGCTTGGCGAAACGCTGGAACAAAAGGGCGGCCACCGCGCAGTTGAGAACGGAGTCGCCGAGAAACTCGAGCCGCTCGTTGTGCGTGGCGCTGTGACTGCGATGGGTCAAAGCCTGGCGCAACAATTCCGCATTGCGAAATTCGTAGCGCAACCGGCTTTCCAACTGAGATAGGGGCATGTGCAGGAGTATAACGCGGGCGCCGGTTACGTCGAAGCGACGCTGCCGGCCCCGAAAAGGCGTGACGAGGCGGTGTGTCCGCCGGTTCTTGGTTTTTTTCGGCGAGACGCGGCACGGCCCGTGCGCTGCGTCCCGCCGGTGTGTCGGCCGATCAGTTGAACGAGCCGATGCGCTTCAGGTCGCCGAAGTTCATCCAGATGAAGAACGCGCGGCCGACGATGTTCTTGTCCGGCACGAAACCCCAGTAGCGGCTGTCCGCGCTGTTGTCGCGGTTGTCGCCCATCATGAAGTAGTGGCCCGGCGGCACCTTGCAGATCACGCCGCGGCTGTTGTACGTGCAGTTGTCACGATACGGGTAGTCGTATGCGCCCATCACGAACGGCGGCACCGCGGGATTGTTGAGGACCGCGTTCTTGCGGCCGTCGAGCGACTCCTCGAACTGCTTCGCGTAGTTCATCCGCTCTTCGTCGAAGTAGTCCGGCATCGCCGTCTCGGCCACCGGCTTGCCGTTGATGGTCAGCTGCTTGTCCTGGTAGGCGATCATGTCGCCCGGCAGGCCGATCACGCGCTTGATGTAATCGACCGACTCGTCCTTCGGATAGCGGAACACCACCACGTCACCACGCTCGAGCGGACGACCCTGCGTGATCTTCGTGTTGCTGACCGGCATGCGCAGACCGTAGTCGAACTTGTTGACGAGGATGAAATCGCCGACCTGCAGCGTCGGCACCATCGAGCCCGACGGAATCTTGAACGGCTCGACGATGAACGAGCGCACGACGAACACCGCGAGGATCACCGGGAAGAAGCTCGCCGTGTATTCGAGCCACCACGGCTGGCGCAGCTTGTCGTCGCGCAGCTTCGAACGGGTCTGCGACGCGTTCTCGTCGACAAAGCGCTTGTCGATGCGCGACTGCTGGCGGTCGAACTCCTCGATCGCCGCATCCGCCGCCCGCCGCCGCTGCGGCAGGAACACCATCTTGTCTGCAACCCACGCCACGCCCGTCAACGCGACGAGCACAAAAAGAATCAGCGCAAAATTCATATAGAGGATCAGTCCTGTTATTTGTCTTCGACACGCAAGATCGCCAGGAACGCTTCCTGCGGGATCTCGACCGAACCCACCTGCTTCATCCGCTTCTTACCTTCCTTCTGCTTTTCGAGCAGCTTCTTCTTGCGCGTGATGTCGCCGCCGTAGCACTTCGCTAGCACGTTCTTGCGCAGCGCCTTGATGTTCTCGCGCGCGATGATGTGCGCGCCGACCGCGGCCTGGATCGCCACGTCGTACATCTGGCGCGGGATGATCTCGCGCATCTTCGCCGCCACTTCGCGGCCGCGGTACTGCGACTGCGAGCGGTGCACGATGACCGACAGCGCATCGACCTTGTCGCCATTGATCAGCATGTCGACCTTCACGACGTCCGACGAGCGGTATTCCTTGAACTCGTAGTCCATCGACGCATAACCGCGCGACACCGACTTCAGGCGATCGAAGAAGTCGAGCACGATTTCCGCCATCGGGATCTCGTACGTGAGCTGCACCTGGCGGCCGTGATACTGCATGTTGATCTGCGAGCCGCGCTTCTGTTCGCACAGCGTGATCACCGAGCCGACGTAGTCCTGCGGCATGTACAGGTTCACCGTGACGATCGGCTCGCGGATCTCGGCGATCTTCGCGGGCTCCGGCATCTTCGCCGGGTTCTCGACCCGGATCGTGGAACCGTCGCTCTGCACGACTTCGTAGACCACGGTCGGCGCGGTCGTGATGAGGTCCATGTCGAATTCGCGCTCGAGCCGCTCCTGCACGATTTCCATGTGCAGCAGGCCGAGGAAGCCGCAGCGGAAGCCGAAGCCGAGCGCCTGCGACACCTCCGGCTCGTACTGCAGCGACGCGTCGTTGAGCTTGAGCTTCTCGAGCGACTCGCGCAGCGCGTCGTACTGGTTCGCCTCGACCGGATAGAGGCCCGCGAACACCTGCGGCTTGACTTCCTTGAAGCCCGGCAGCGGCTCGGCGGCCGACTTCGTCGTGTGTGTGACGGTGTCGCCGACCTTCGCGGCCGTCAGCTCCTTGATGCCGGCGATGATGAAGCCCACCTGCCCGGCCGACAGCGATTCGAGGTTGCGCGACTTCGGCGTGAACACGCCGACGTGCTCGACCGGGTACTGCGCGCCCGTCGCCATCAGCTTGATCTTTTCCTTCGGGCGCAGCGTGCCGTTGACGATCCGCACCAGCATCACGACGCCGACGTAGTTGTCGAACCACGAATCGATGATGAGCGCCTGCAGCGGCGCTTCGGGATCGCCCTTCGGCGCCGGCACCCTCGCGATCAGCGCCTCGAGCACGTCCTCGACGCCGAGGCCCGTCTTCGCGCTGCAGCGCGTCGCATCGGTCGCGTCGATGCCGATCACGTCCTCGATCTCGGCGATCGCGTTTTCCGGGTTCGCGGCCGGCAGGTCGATCTTGTTCAGCACCGGCACGACCTCGACGCCGAGCTCGATCGCGGTGTAGCAGTTTGCGACCGTCTGAGCCTCGACGCCCTGGCTCGCGTCGACGACGAGCAGCGCGCCCTCGCAGGCGGATAGCGAGCGGCTCACTTCATACGAGAAGTCGACGTGCCCCGGGGTGTCGATCAGGTTCAGGTTGTACACCTTGCCGTCGCGCGCACGATACGACAGCGCGGCGGTCTGCGCCTTGATCGTGATGCCGCGCTCGCGCTCGAGATCCATCGAGTCGAGCACCTGCGCTTCCATCTCACGGTCGGTCAGGCCGCCGCATACCTGGATGATGCGATCCGCGAGCGTCGACTTGCCGTGGTCGATGTGCGCGATGATCGAGAAATTGCGAATATGATCCATTCAGTGCCGGACAAGCGAAAAAGGCGCGCTCGACGACTGCGGAGCACGCCTTGTAAGTCGGTGAAAAAACAGCCCATTCTAGCCGAAAAGCCCCGCCCGGGGCGGCATTTTGCCAGCCGGCCCGCCGCGCCTTCAGCGCCGGGCCGCAAGCGCGCGCCGCACCCGCGCCTCGTCGAAGCGGTGGCGGCACACCTCCGCGCCGTCCAGCAGCAGCACCGGCACGTCCTCATCGTAGCGGGCGACGAGCGCCGCGTCGGCATCGATGTCGACATACTCGACCGCGATGCCGAATTCCGCCGCCAGCGGAGCCAGCGCGTCGCGCATGTCGTCGCACAGATGGCACCAGCCGCGGCCGTAGAGCGTCAGCATCGCCGCCGCGTCATTTCTGGCTCTGACGCGGACGCATCGGGATGAACTGCGTGGTGTCGCCGCGCCGCACCAGCACCGCGACCGCCTTTTGCGCATCGAGCTGCGCGGTGATGTCGGCGAACTGCTTCGCGCTCGTGATGTCGGTGTCACCGACCCGCAGCACGATGTCGCCGCGCTGCAGCCCCGCGCGCGCGGCGGGCCCGTCGGCGCCGTCGACCTGCACGCCGTTCCGCAGCTTCAGCGCCTTCAGCTGATCCGCCGGAATGTCGCTGACCGTCAGGCCGAGCGGATTGCTCTGGCGCGGCTTCTGCGGCGCGTTCTTGCGCGGATCGGCCTTCGCGACCGTATCGATCGGCGTCTCGGCGATCGTGATCGGCAGCTCACGCGACTGGCCCTTGCGCCAGACCGTGACGGCCGCCTTCGCGCCCGGCTTCAGGTCGCCGACCATGCGCGGCAGATCCGACGCGGTCTCGACCGGACGGCCGTTGAACTTCAGGATGATGTCACCCGGCTGGATGCCCGCCTTGTCGGCCGGGCCGCCCGGCTCGACGCTGCTGACGAGCGCGCCCTCCGCCTTCGGCAGGCCGATCGAGTCGGCGACTTCCTTCGTCACCTCGCCGATCGCGACCGCGATGCGGCCGCGCGTTACCTTGCCCGATGCCTTCAGCTGGTCCGCCACGCGCATCGCCTCGTCGATCGGGATCGCGAACGAAATGCCCATGAACCCGCCCGTGCGGCTGTAGATCTGCGAGTTGATGCCGATCACCTCGCCCTGCATGTTGATCAGCGGGCCGCCCGAGTTGCCCGGGTTCACGGCCACGTCGGTCTGGATGAACGGCAGGTAGTCGCCGGTATTGCGGCCCTTCGCGCTGACGATGCCGGCCGTGACCGTGTTGTCGAGGCCGAACGGCGAGCCGATCGCGACGACCCACTCGCCGACGCGCACCCTGTTCGAATCGCCGATCGCGACCGTCGGCAGGTTCGACGCCTGGATCTTGACCACCGCGACGTCGGTGCGCTCGTCGACGCCGACCAGCTTCGCCCTGAATTCGCGCTTGTCGGTCAGCGTCACGTAGATCGTGTCCGCGTCGTCGACGACGTGCGCATTGGTCATCACGTAGCCGTCGCCCGACAGGATGAAGCCGGAGCCGACGCCGCGATTCTGCTCGGTATCCGGCGCGGCATCGGGCGCCGGCGCGCTTTTCGGGTTGCCGGGCGCCTGCGGCAGCGGAATGCCGAAGAAGCGCCGGAAGAATTCCGACATGTCGCCGTTGTCGAATCCGGGCGGCAGCACGCCGCGCGCCGCGGACGGCACGTTCGCGGTCGTCCGGATGTTGACCACGGCCGGGCCGACCTTTTCGACGAGATCCGCGAAATCGGGCAGGCCCGCGCCCGCGGGCATCGCGGCCGCGGTGTGCGGCACGAACGGAAGGCAAGCCGCCATCGCCGCAGCGGCCAGCCATTTGCGCAGCGTGAGTTTCATCATGTCGGAAACGTAAGCGTTACTTGGAAGCCTTGTATTCTATGGCAGACGCGAATTGCTGCAACGTCGCGGGTGGCACTTCGCCCAGCACGGTGATCCAGAATTCGCCGCGGCGCTTCACCAGCACGTGGGTCGCGCCGGTGCTGCCCGCGCCTTCCTTGCGCGTGTTCTTCTCGGCCGACTCGATGAACACGGAGATCGTTGCCAGCCCGTCGGTGAACACGGCCTGATCGACCGGGATCGGCGGATCACCCGCATCGCGCGCGGCCATCGGCCGCCGCACCTCGCGGATCTTCTTGAAGCCGGCAACGCCCGGCGCAATCTGCCAGCCTTGCGCCACCATGTCGACCGGCGCGACGGGCGGCCGGACGACCGTCCAGCCGTTCAGGTTGCGCATGCCGGTCGCGATCGCCGATTTTTCGCCCGGCGCGGCGGCGCCCACCTGCAGTTGCGAGAATGCGATCTGCTCGAGCACGCGCTCGTCCACATCGAGCGTCTGCGAGCGCAGCAGCAGGCCGGTGCGGGCATCGGCCCACAGCTTGTACGCGAAACGGTACGCGTCCTTCGGCACCAGCTCGACGACCTGCGCGTCGACCCCGGCCACACGGTCCTTGCCGAGCAGCTTCGCGTCATAGACGGACATCACGTGCTCGCCGCTCGCGCCGAGCAGCGCCGGGAACGAGTCGCGGGCCTGCCGGCGCTCGACGACGCACAGCTTGCGCTCGGGCACGAACGTGTACAGCTCGTCGTTATGCCGCAGCAGCTTGCGCGGCTTGCCGTCGAGGCTCTCGATCCGCTCGAATTCGCCCTCGCCGCGCGCGGCGTAGTGGGCGATGCGCGACGACTGCACGAACCCGCCGCGCTGATAGACGAACGTACCTTCGTAATCCTGCTGCTGCGCGGCCTGCTGGATGCGATCGAGCCAGTCGGCGGCAGCCTTGCGGGTCGCGACGGGATCATCCGGCTGCTGCGCGCGCGCCTGGAGGGACTGAACGGACAACAACGCGGCCGCGCAAAGCAGGAGAGCCGGCAGCCGCTTCCATCCGAAGATGGTGTGATTCAACAGCAATGTCCGCATCGGGTTATTGGCCTGGCGTCGTGGTCACGACAGCGCGGATCAGCGGCATCGAACCCGTGACGACGGGCTGCTGCGCGAATTGCTGATGCGCTTCGAGGTACTGGTCGAGACTCGCGTCGCGAATGATGTTGGCGTCCTGCGCAACCGTCACGCGTTGCAGGCCGTTCTGCTGCGGCGCACCGACCGACGCGACCTGGACGGCGCCCGGCCCGCCCAGCCCGTTCGCGCGCTGCAGCTGCGGCACAACGACCCACGTCAGTGTGGCAGCGGCGGCGGCTACCGCGAACGCGGGCACGACGCGGCGGCGCAGCGCCAGCAGCTTGCGGGTGACGGGCGCGGCAGCCGGCGCGAGCAGATGCGGCTCGCTGTCGAGCTGCGCCGACAGGCGCGCCATGAACGATGCGCTGCGCGCCGGCGCGAGCGTTAGCTCGTCGGAACGGAGTGCATCGCCGATCAGGTGGTAATGAGCCCATGCAGCACGATCCACGCGGTCGAGCTCAGCCACAAACTGCCCGTAATCCGGGCCGTCGAACGTTTCGCCGTCGACCAGAGCGGAAAGGCGCTCGCCGCGCGAGCACGCGTGCGACTGTGTATTGACCGACCCCATGATGCTCCCCATCTTGACACCCCGTCGTGCTCTCACGACTCTATTCGTCACTAGACCCCGTCCGGCCTTCTCCGCCCGCGGCGCTTACCAGCGCTTGCCTTCGGGCGTATCGAGAAGCGGACGCAACTTTGCCGCGATGGCCTCGCGCGCACGGAAAATCCGCGAACGAACGGTACCAATCGGACAGCCCATCATTTCCGCGATTTCCTCGTAGCTCAAGCCCTCAATCTCACGCAGCGTGATTGCCGTGCGCAGTTCTTCGGGCAGCAAGGCCATTGCGGCGTTGACCGTCTCGGCAATCTGCTTGCTCATCAACAGCGACTCAGGCGTGCTGATATCCCTTAGTTGGTCTGCGTCCGAGAAAGTTTCCGCTTCTTCGGCATCCGCTTCGGTCGAGGTCGGCGCGCGGCGGCCCTGCGTCGCAAGGTAGTTCTTCGCCGTGTTCACGGCAATGCGGTACAACCACGTATAGAACGCGGATTCGCCGCGAAACTGCGGCAGCGCGCGATACGCCTTGATGAACGCGTCCTGGGCCACATCCTCGACCTCGGCGGGATCCCGCACGAGGCGCGAGATCAGCCGAATGATCTTGCGGTGGTATTTGGAGACCAGGAGTTCGAACGCCGCCTTGTCGCCTTTCTGTACGCGCTCGACCAGGACCTGATCGATTTCTTTTTCACTCACCTGACAAATCCGTTAACGAGGGATGCAACGCGGAACACTATTGTAACGTTCCAGCCCTGGCCTCAAGTTACGATCCGTAACCGTCCGTTCGTAGCCGCCCGGCGCACCTCGACGGCCGCACCGCGCTTCACGCCCGGGCACCGCGCCCCACGACCGACAGCGCACGAAACGCAGCCGCATCGAGCGCATCGGCGGGGATCACGAGCGGCACGGCGCGTTCGCCGCGGCGGCCGACCGTCAGCACGAGCAGCAGATCGCTCCAGTGCGTACAGGCCAGCACCTGCCCGTCGGCCAGCGTCTCGCCACGGCGGCCGAACGCGGTCACGCGCGTGCCGCCCGCATCGACGCGCAAGCCAGCCGGCACGCGCCGGGCGCAGGCCCGGCGTGCGCAGGCCGCAAGCGCCGCAGCCGCCGCGATGGCGCCAGCGAGACTGGCGAACGTCGCGGCGCGCGGCTCGATGAAAGCGTACACCGCGCACGCGGCAGCACAAACGAATACGGCGAGCGCCATGCAAAGCGCGGCCGAGGCGCGCAGCGTAATCTGCTGCGCGCCTGCGGCCGCGACATCGAGAGGACTCGTCAAGCGATCCCGCTTCAGACGCGCTTGAAGACCAGCGTGCCGTTAGTCCCGCCGAAGCCGAAATTGTTCTTCACAGCCACGTCGATCTTCATGTCACGCGCGGTGTTCGCGCAGAAGTCGAGATCGCACTCCGGATCCTGGTTGAAGATGTTGATGGTCGGCGGCGAGACCTGGTGTTGCAGCGCCAGCACCGTGAACACCGATTCCAGACCGCCCGCGCCACCCAGCAGGTGACCGGTCATCGACTTGGTGGAGTTCACGACGACCTTGTGCGCGTGATCGCCGAACGCGGCCTTGATGGCTTCGGTCTCGTTCTTGTCGCCGAGCGGCGTGGACGTGCCGTGCGCGTTCAGGTACTGCACCTGGTCGGCGTTGATGCCGGCATTGCGCAGCGCCGCGACCATGCAGCGGCGCGGGCCGTCCATGTTCGGCGCGGTCATGTGGTACGCATCGCCGCTCATGCCGAAGCCCGCGACTTCCGCGTAGATCTTCGCGCCGCGCGCCTTCGCCGACTCGTACTCTTCGAGCACCATCACGCCGGCGCCCTCGCCAAGCACGAAGCCGTCGCGATCCTTGTCCCACGGGCGGGATGCGGTGGCCGGATCGTCGTTGCGCGTCGACAGCGCGCGCGCCGCGGCGAAGCCGCCGATGCCCAGCGGCGACACGGTCGACTCGGCGCCGCCCGCCACCATCACGTCGGCGTCGCCCGCCTGGATCAGGCGCGCGGCGAGGCCGATGCTGTGCAGGCCGGTGGTGCAGGCCGTCACGGCCGCGAGGTTCGGGCCCTTCAGGCCGAACATGATGCTCAGGTGACCGGAGATCATGTTGATGATCGAACCCGGCACGAAGAACGGCGAGATCCGGCGCGGACCGCGATCGACATAGGTCTGGTGGGTGTCTTCGATCATCGGCAGGCCGCCGATGCCGGAGCCGACCAGCACGCCGACACGTTCGGCGTTGGCCTCGGTCACTTCCAGGCCGCTGTCCTTGAGCGCCTGCGCGCCGGCGGCGATGCCGTAATGGATGAACGTATCCATCTGGCGGGCATCCTTGGCCGAGATGTACTCCTCGACGTTGAAGCCCTTCACCTCGCCGGCAAAATGCACGGACAGAGCGGAGTGATCGAATTTGGTGACGGTAGCGATGCCGGACTTGCCGGCCACGAGATTGGCCCAGCCGTCGGCAACATTATTGCCAACAGGCGAAATCAGCCCAAGGCCTGTAACAACAACACGACGGCGGCTCAAGGTAACCTCTTTTTCATTGGATGACTAAAACAAAAGCCACAGTAGCCACAGGAACCAGCCCTGCGTGCCCTGTGGCTGTTGGCCTGCCGGCCACGATGCCGGCAGGATGGCGCGTCAAGCGCGGCGTATGCGGAAGTGGCAGACGACGCTTAGGCCTTGACGTTCGCGCGAGCGTAGTCGATCGCTTGCTGAACCGTCGTGATCTTCTCGGCCTCTTCGTCCGGGATTTCCATGCCGAACTCGTCTTCCAGAGCCATCACCAGCTCGACCGTGTCGAGGGAGTCGGCGCCCAGGTCGTTCACGAACGAAGCTTCGTTCTTGATCTCGGCTTCAGCGACGCCCAGTTGCTCGGCGACGATCTTCTTGACGCGTTGTTCGATGTTGTCCATTACCCCTCCGAGGGAAAGTTCAAATTTACAAGTGCGCGCATTTTATCAGGTTTGGTGCCGCCAAAAACGCGCGCTGGCCTTACGGCGGATCAAGCGCCGCGACGCTGAAAGCGAGGCACGGCGCGGATGGTAAACGAAATTCGTTACGACATGTACATGCCGCCGTTCACGTGCAGCGTCGTGCCGGTGATGTAACCGGCCTGCGGCGATGCAAGGAACGCGACAGCATGGGCGATGTCCTCCGGGCTGCCGAGGCGGCCCAGCGGAATCTGCGTCTTGAGCGCGTCCTGCTGCTCTTCCGGCAGCGTCTTCGTCATGTCGGTGTCGATGAAGCCCGGCGCCACGCAGTTGACCGTAATGCCGCGGCTGCCGATCTCGCGCGCGAGCGCGCGGGTCATGCCCGCGACGCCGGCCTTTGCGGCCGCGTAGTTCGCCTGGCCGGGGTTGCCGGCCGAGCCGACCACCGACGTGATGTTGATGATACGGCCGCCGCGGGCCTTCATCATCGGGCGCAGCACCGCGCGCGACAGGCGGAACACCGACTTCAGGTTGGTGTCGATCACCGCGTCCCAGTCCTCGTCC
>Ga0335069_10007691_pt1 | contig 15524 bp, 15 predicted proteins | sample Lox_Sample_11_FD_206714 | JGI IMG/M metagenome (GOLD analysis project Ga0335069, IMG submission 206714) | Soil microbial communities from Loxahatchee National Wildlife Refuge, Florida, United States - Lox_Sample_1.1 | ecosystem: Environmental > Terrestrial > Soil > Wetlands | place: USA... | reverse complement strand
AGCCGATCGAGGGCGAACTGCCCCCAGGCGAAGCCGCCGACCATGGGCAGGTCGACGTCCGGGTAGATTCCAATGGTGATGGAAGCCCGGGGCACCGGGCCGGGCAGGTTCGCCAGAAAGGTGGCCTCGACGAACAGCCCGGCGGCCCGCCCGCGGAGCACCAGGGATTCGCCGGCCGCCGGCGTGCCGGCCTGAATGGTCAGCTCCTCCAGGTCTCCCAGGGTGACCGACCGATCCCCGATGAGCACACCGGCGGCGCCGGGGGGAAGCAGGGGAACGGCGGCCCCCTCTTCACGGTACCACAACGACCAGCGGTGCCGGTCGTCGAACTCGAAGGTCAGCCGGCCGGGAAGTTTCTCGCCGGACGCCCAGCGGAATGGTGGACGGAGCGGAACCAGCAACGATCCGGAGGCAGCTCCGGACAGGAGGACGAACGTGCGGCGTTTCATGGCGGCAATGTTCTGCTCCGGCTTCTTTTTGTCCACGCCGGCGGCGAGTCAGTCGTGGCTCTCCCTGGGTCTGGCGGCGACGCTCGGCGGCGGGTGGCAGATCGAGGGGGGAGACATCGGGCTGACCCAGCACACGCATTTCGGGCCGTTCCGGGGCGTCGGCGAGACGCTGCGGCTCGGATCCTTCGTCGACGAAGGCGCGATCATCGGCGGGGCCCGGGGATTCGTGGGCGGGCTGGCGTTCTCGGCGCGGACCGGGATGCTGTCCCTGGCGCAGATGGGGGACGAGAGCAACGCCAGCACGCTCGGCGTGGACCTGACGCTCGAGGCCGGCGGCACCGTCGGCTCCAACTCGCCGTTCCCGCAGGGCAGCGCCTGGCTGGGGCTTGCGGCCCTCCCGGGGCTCCGCTTCGGCACGGTGGACGGCGCCAACTACGTCATCGTGATCGGTCCCGCGGCGTTCTGGGGACGCGGCCACGCCAACATTCATACGTTTCTCGGCATCCGTTTCGAGACCCCGCTGGCGAAGGGCCCGAGCCGTCCCTAGGTTAGCGGCCTGATGGCCGTACCGACGTCCGCTACCGAGCTGCCGGGCCTCCAGGTCATCGCCGAGGTTTCGGCGATCCTGGGCGGCGGGCTCTCCACCGACGACGCGTACTCCGGCGTCCTCGGGGCCGTGAGAAGCGGCCTGGGTCTCTCCACCATCCGACTCTGGCTGCGCGGACCCGACGGCGTCACGTACGTCGTCGCCCCGGGATCTTCCGAGCCCCTTCCCGGGGACGACAGCGGCGTCGACGCCTGGATCAAGGCCGGTCCCACCCGCACGCCGCGCGGGCTGGGTCTCCTGGTCCGCCTCCCCCTGGTGCACGACGACGTCCCGCTGGGTGCCCTCGAGGCCGTGGTGCCGGGAGGGCCCAATGAGCACGTCGCCCACGCCGTCCTGACGGTCATCGCCGGAGTCCTCGCCCCGCTCCTCGCCGCCACCGAGCTCTCCCAGGATCTCGCGTCGGAGGTCGCGGCCCGGACCCGCGAAGTGGAGGCCCAGCGCAACTTCGCGGCGCGGATCATCGACTCCCTGCCGGTGGGACTGTACGTGATCGACTCGGACTACATCATCCGGGCCTGGAACCGCAAGCGGGAGAGCGGTACGCAGGGCGTCGCGCGGGACGACGCCGTGGGGCGGGAAGTGTTCGAGGTGCTGGACCGCCAGCCCCGGGACCTCCTCCAGCGCGAGTTCGATCGCGTGTTCCAGACCGGCGAGATCCAGCAGGTGGAGATGGAATCGCAGGCCACGGGGGACGCGCGCTATTACCGGATCACCAAGATCCCGATGCGCATCGCCGACGTGGACATCACGCACGTGATCACCATCGGCGAAGACGTGACCGAGTGGCGGGAGGCCCAGCATCGGCTGGCCCAGACGGAGAAGCTCGCCGCCATCGGCCAGCTCGCGGCGGGCGTCATGCACGAGATCAACAACCCGCTGGCCACCATCCTGGCCTGCGCCGAGGCGCTCAAACTGCGGAGCGGGGACGCGGGCGGGCGCCCGGGCGCGAGCGACGAGTACCTCGAGATCATCGACAAGGAAGTCCAGCGCTGCCGGCGGATCGTGGACCGCCTCCTCGACTTCTCCCGGCCCCGCACGGGCGAGAAGCGGGTGGTGGACATCAACGACGTCGTGGAGCAGACCCTGTTTCTGCTCAAGCATCACGAGCGCTTCAAGCGGATGGTGGTGAACCGCGAGTTCACGCACGACCTGCCGCTCATCCCGGCCGATCCCGAGCGGCTGATTCAGAGCTTCATGGCGCTCCTGCTGAATGCCATGGACTCGATGAACTCCCGCGGCACGCTGACGGTCCGGTCCCGGAAGAACCCCGAGCGGTCGGACGAGCTTCTGGTCGAGTTCATCGACCGGGGCGTGGGCATCCGGAAGGAGGAGCTCTCCAAGATCTTCGAGCCGTTCTTCACCACCAAGCCCCAGGGACGGGGCACCGGCCTGGGCCTGTCGATCTGTTACGGCATCATCGCCGACCACCGCGGTCGGATCGAGGTCGAGAGCCAGGTGGGCGTGGGCTCCACCTTCAAGGTGTTCCTGCCCGTCGGATGAAAGTCCTCGTCGTGGAGGACGACAAGACCGTCGGCCAGTACGTGAAGCGCGGGCTGAGCGAAGCCGGCTACCAGGCCGATCTGGTGGCGGACGGCGAGGAGGGGCTGCGGCTGGGCTCCACCGGCCACTACGATCTCATCGTCCTCGACCTCCGCCTTCCGAAGCTCACGGGCCCCGAGGTGCTGCGCACCCTCCGGGACCGCGGACTCGGCATCCCCGTGCTGGTCCTCACCGCCCAGGACGCGGTCGACCACAAGGTGCAGGCGCTCCGCGCCGGGGCCGACGACTACGTCACGAAGCCGTTCGCGCTCGAGGAGCTGCTCGCCCGGGTGGAGGCGCTGGGGCGCCGCCCCAAGGCCATCGCCTCGCCGTCGCTCAAGGTGTCGGATCTGGTGGTGGATACGGCGGCCCGGGAGGTGAAGCGCGGGGGCAAGCCGGTGGAGCTGACGCCGAAGGAGTACGCCGTCCTCGAGTACCTGGTCCGGCATCACGGCCGCGTGATGTCCCGCACGCTGATCACCGAGTACGCCTGGGATTACCACTTCGACCCCGGGACCAACATCGTGGACGTCGTGATCACCCGGCTCCGCAAGAAGATCGACCAGGGCCGGGAGCCCAAGCTGATTCACACGGTGCGGGGCGTGGGCTACGTGGTGAAGACGTAACGTGCAGACCATCCGCGGCCGCCTCACCGCCTGGTACGCCTCGGCGGTGGCGCTCACCCTCGCCGCGTTCGCCGCCATTCTCTACGCCGAGCGCCGCAGCGCGTCCTACCAGGAGCTGGACCGGCGCATCCGGTTCGAAGCCGACGTCACCAACGGCATGCTGTCCGAGATGTACGGGTCGGGAGGCGTGCTCCTCCAGCGGGGCCCGGACGGACGGACCGAGCTGGTCCGCTCGGCGCAGGCGGCGTTCGAGCCCGTCCCCGGATACCTGCTCATCACGGCGTCCGACACCGCGGTGATCCCCTTCGCCTCCCCCGACGTCCGTGCCGCCGGGTTCTCGGTCCTCGACCAGCTCCGGCGGCTGGCCGCCGCCGACACTACCGGGCCCACTCCGCGGACCGCGCGGATCGAGCCGAACGGCCCCACGATCCGATACGTGGTGCGGAGCGCCGCGGGGGGGCCGCAGTTCGGCCGGGTGCTCGCCGGGGCCGACGTGGAGAGCACGGAGCTCGGCATCCAGGAGCTCGTCACGCCGCTCGCGCTGGTGTTCCCGTTCAGCCTGCTGGCGGCGTGGCTCCTGGGCTCGTGGATCGCGCGGCGCGCCCTGGCGCCGGTGGACCGGATCATCACCGAAGTGGAGGAGATCTCGGACGGCCGGAGTCTGCATCGCCGCCTGCCGCAGCCGATGGTGAAAGACGAATTCGGGCGGCTGGCCGATACGCTCAATGAGATGATGGCCCGGCTCGAGCGCAGCTTCGTCACCCTGCGGCGCTTCACCGCGGACGCGAGCCACGAGCTCAAGACTCCCCTGACCGTCCTCCGGGCCGGCGTGGAGCGCGCGATCACCACGCCGAACCTTCCGCAGGAGACCCTCGTGGTGCTGGAGGAGACCCTGCAGGAAGTGAACCGGATGACGGAGCTGGTGGACGCGCTGCTCACGCTGGCCCGGGCCGATGAAGGCCGGGCGCCGCTGGCGCGGGAGCCCGTCGATCTCCGGAGCCTGCTCCGGGAAATCGAAGAGACCGGAGAGCTGCTCGCCGAGCCCGCGCAGATCCGCATCGAGGTCCAGGTGCCGGACCACCCGGTGACGCTGTCGGTCGATCGGAGCCGGATCCGCCAGCTCGCGCTGAACCTCGTCACCAACGCCGTGAAATACACGCCGGCGGGGGGGCGGGTGCGGCTCACGCTGGCCGAGGAGCCTCAGCGCGTGCTCTTCGCGGTGGCGGACACCGGGATCGGGATCGCGCCCGGCGACCTCCCGCACATCTTCGACCGCTTCTACCAGGCCGATACGGCCCGCACCCGCACCGGCGAGCGCGCCGGCGCCGGCCTGGGGCTCGCGATCTGCCGCTGGATCGCCGAGGCGCACGGCGGCTCCATCGACGTGCAGAGCCGGCCGGGGCGGGGGACCACGTTCACGGTGTCGTTGCCGCGGGACGTGCCGTAGCCTCACCCGTGAGCGACTTGCTGGAGACCCCGGGGTGGATAGTTTGAGCACTCGTGCGAATGCTCCCGAAGAGACTTCTGCTGCTGGCGGGTCCGGTCCTGCTGGCCGCCGCGCTCCGCGCGCAGGCCGCTAGCGACACCGCGGTCCACTTCCCCGGCGACGTGGATCAGATGCCCCGGCGCGTGTCCGGCCCCACGCTCGACTATCCCCGCGGGGCGCTGAAGGCCGACGGAGAGCGCGTCCTGGTGGAGGTCGTGTTCGACACGATGGGGCGCGTGGAGCCCGCGACCTTTCGGATTGTGCAGTCGCCGGATTCGGCGTTGAACGCGTCGGTGCGTGCGACGATGCTCGCGACCGTCTACTCTCCCGCGATCCGGGACGGGCATCGGGTCCGGTTGCTGGCACAGCTCTGGCTCGTGCTGCATTCGCCGGGGGCAGGCATCAACGCCACGGCCCTGATCTCCCAGGCGCGCGGGCTTGCGGCGGAGCAGCACGACAGCGCCCTGGCCCTGCTGCACCAGGCGTTCGATACGTCGGCGCACATGACCGACGGCGAGCGGGTGTACGCCCTGTTGGTGAAGGGCGTCGTCGAGACCCGGGCGGGACGGACCGAGCTGGGTGCCCTGGACGAGAAGCGCGGGCTCGACCTCTGGCAGCTCGAGCGGGCCCGGGGGATCGAGCTGGCGCCCTTCTTGAACGACCTGGCGGACTCGGTGCGGCTGGCGCGGGCGGGAGCGCGGGCCGTCGGCGGGTCGGGGCTGGTGGTCATCGGCTCGGCGGATGTCGCGCCCGCCATTCTCTCGCGCCCGCCGGTGGCTTATCCGCCGGAAGCCCGGGCGCTGGGAGTCGTCGGCACGGTGGTGGTGGAAGCCGACATCGATACGAGCGGCAAGGTGGTGCCGGGGTCGCTCCGCGTGGTGGAAAGCCCGAATCCGCTGCTCGACAGCGCCGCTGTGCGGATCGTGCGGGCGAGCCGGTACCGCCCGGCGCGGTCGAACGGCCGGGCGGTGCGGGTGCGGGTGCGGCAGCCGATCACGCTTCGCCCCTGATCCGCCGGGCTGTCATCGTTTTGTAATGTCCCGCCCACTAGCGGGCAACCTCACCCGCGTAGTATTTCCTTGGTCCCTCACGGGGAGCGGCGGTCCGTGTTCGACAATCTGATCGAGTCCAAGCGCAAGACCCAGAAGGGGCGCTTCTTCGGCGTCGGGGCCGTGTCCGTGACCCTGCATACGGCGATCATCGCCTTTGCGGTGTACGCGACGCTGGCCGCCGGGACGTCGGACAACAAGGTGAAGATCGATACCACGATGGTGTTCCTCCAGCAGCAGCAGCAGAAGCAGCCCGACCAGCCGCCGCCGCCGACCATCGACGTCCCCCTCAAGGGATTCCAGACGGTGGTCGCGATCACGGACATCCCGAAGAACATTCCGCCGGTCAACCTGCAGGAGCATTTCGATCCCAAGGACTTCTCGGGGAGCGGCGTCGAAGGCGGTCTGGCGACCGGCGTGACGCCGTCCTCCGACCAGGTGTACTCGACCGACGTCGTGCAGGAGAAGCCCGAAGTGCTCTCGGGCCCCCCGCCGCAGTATCCGGAGCTGCTCCGGCAGGCAGGCATCTCGGGCATCGTGATGCTGCAGGCGGTGGTGGATACATCGGGCCGCGTGGAGCCGAACTCGATCAAGGTGATCTCGAGCGCCAACCCCGGGTTCGACCAGTCCGCGAAGAACACGCTGCTCAAGACGCTGTTCCGCCCGGCCCGCGTGTACGGGCATGCCGTGCGGGTGCTGATCCAGCTGCCCATCAACTTCACCCTGGCGCATCACTAGGCCGGTCCAGGGCGTCTCACCAGACCTGAGGCAAAAAGGAGCGCGCGACAGATATGAGCTTGAAAGATCTCTTCCTTACGATGGGGCCGTTCGCCAAGGGCATCGTGATCGTGATGTTGATCATGTCCCTCTGGTCCTGGACGGTGGTGATCACGAAGTGGTGGTACCTGCGCAAGTCGCAGCGCCAGACCGCCAAGTTCGCCCCGCAATTCTCGCGCTCGCTGCAGGAAGAGCAGCTCGACCAGGCCATCGCGCTCGCCGAGAAGAACCGGATCAGTCACGTCGCCCGCGTGCTGGGTGACGCGCTGGCCGAGGTGAAACCCCTCCTGCGGGACCGCGCCACCATCACCGCCGGCGACATCAACTCGGCCGAGCGGGCGGTGGAGCGGCAGATGCTGATCATCACCGCGGAGATGAAGCGCGGAATGGGCGTGCTCGCGACGACGGGCGCGACGGCGCCGTTCGTGGGACTGCTCGGGACCACGATGGGCATCGTGGCCGCGTTCCAGGGCATGGCGGCGTCGGGCGGCGGCGGCTCGCTGGCGGCGATCACCGGTGGCGTGGCCGAGGCGCTGATCACCACGGCGTTCGGTCTGATGGTCGCGATCCCGGCGGTGTGGCTCTACAACTACTTCAGCACCAAGATCGACTACGTCTCCGTGGAGATGACCTACACCTCCAAGGAGCTGATCGACTTCCTGATCAAGAGCGTGGGCTCGGAGTTCGGGCGCTCGATCTTCACCAAGGAATTCCAGACGCAGAAAGCGACGCAGTCCAGTGGCCCTATCAGCAAGTAGGGACTCCGGCAGCGGCGGCTCGGTCAAGGCGGACATCAACGTCACGCCGATGATCGACGTGATGCTGGTGCTGCTCATCATCTTCATGATCGTGACGCCGGCGATCGCGGCGGGCTTCCAGGCCCAGATTCCGCGCGCCAGCCACGCCGCCAAGCGCCCCGAGGACAACGGCGAAATCCGGCTGGGCATCGACAAGAATCAGAAGTTCTTCTTGGACATGGTCGGCGCGGACGGGAACTACACGGGCATGCGGTACATCTCGGACGACAATCTGGCGACGACGCTCACCAGCGTGTACAACAACCGGTCGTCCGACAAGATCCTGTTCCTGAAGTCGGACGCGCTCGTGCCGTTCGCGCGGGTCCAGCAGGCCGTCGAGATCGCGCGCAAGGCGGGGGTCCGCGTCGTGGCCGCCATCGCCGAGCAGACCCGTGGGGTGAAGCCCACGGACGAGGAGCAGTAAGATGGCCATGGGCGTGTCGAGCGGCGGCAGCCTGCAGGCGGACATCAACGTCACGCCGATGATCGACGTGCTGCTGGTGCTGCTGATCATCTTCATGATCACCCTGCCGCTGGGCCGCCGCGCCCTCGACGTGCAGGTGCCGCCCGAGCAGAAGAGCCAGAACCAGAAACAGTCTCCGTCCGACCAGATCGTGCTGGAGCTGACGGCGGACGGCGGCTACTCGGTCAACACCAAGCCGGTGCCGTTGACCGGTCTGGGGGACTTCCTGAAGAACATCTTCGATCAGCGGGCGGCCAAGCTGATGTTCATCAAGGCGGCGCCGAACCGCGTGTACGGAGACGTCATCGCCGCGATGGACATCGCGCGCGGCGCGGGCGTCCAGGTGATCGGCTTCACGCCGCCTCCGGAGGCGGGGAAGTAAGACGTCCCGGGGCCGAGAGCCTGAACGACCGAGGTCTGAAACCCGGGGGACGCGTTCTGCGTCCCCTTTTTCATTCCCCGGGTGTAATTATTTCACCGTGATCCCGCGCGACCGCTACGCACCGCCCTCCGGGCACCGCAAGCCCGATCTGCCGTCGCCGCGCCTAGTCGTCCCGCGTCAACGGGCCCGTCGGGGAGCGGCGATCGCGGTGGCGATCCACGCCGGCATCATCCTCGCGCTGCTCTGGGGCGGGCGCGAGATCTTCGGGGGCGCGGGCGACGGCCCCGGGCCGCGCGGCGGCGGGGGCGGCGGCGGACAGGCGGCTCTGCACCTGTTCCTTCTGTCGGGCGCCGGCGCGCCGCAGGCGGTCCCGCTCCCGCCCGTCCCCCAGGTGGCGGTGACCAAAATCCCCCTTCCAGATCCGGTCAAGGTCGAGCTGCCCCAGGTGCCGCCGCCGCCCACGGCGGCGGCGCAGACCACCGCCCCGCCGGGAACGGGAAACGGGACGACGGGCGGGCCGGGGGAGGGACCGGGGACCGGGGGAGGGAAGGGCGCGGGCACCGGCACGGGGGTGGGGAACGACTCGGGGCCCGGCCACGGGGGCGGCCCGCGCATCTTGATAGCGTCCCCGAAGTTCACCATCTTGCCGCCCCCGTGCTTTCGCGGGCACCTGATCGCGGTCGTGTCCGTGTCGGTGGAGGGGCGGGTGACGGACGTGGACCTGCAGCCTCCTCCCAAGGACGCGGAGTGCCGGGAGACGATGCTGAGGGAGCTCAAGGCGAATCTCTTCTATCCCGCGAAGACACTCGAAGGCGTTCCGGTCACGAGTGTGGTCTCGCTGCAGATCTCGCGGTAACCGAATCACCTGATCGTCCGGCGGCCCGGCCGCCCCCCTGGGAGGCGCATGTCGCTGTTTGCCCGGAAGACGGTGGACCAGTGCATCGCCGACGGGGAATCGGGGGGCGGCCTCAAGCGCACGCTCGGCGCCGTACAGCTCACCGCCCTCGGCGTCGGCGCCATCATCGGCGCCGGCATCTTCGTCGCCATCGGCTCCGCCATCACGGGCGACCGCGCCCACCCGGGCGCCGGGTCGGCCATCGTCATCTCCATTCTCGTCGCGGGCGTGACCAGCGCCCTGGCGGCGATCACGTACTCCGAGTTCGCGGCGATGATCCCGATCGCCGGCAGCGCGTACACCTACGCGTACGCGACCCTCGGGGAGCTGGTGGCCTGGATCATCGGCTGGGACCTCATCCTCGAATACGCGGTGGGGAACATCGCGGTCGCCATCGGCTGGTCGGGGTACTTCGACTCCCTCCTCCGCGGTCTCGGCATCACTCTCCCGCGGTGGATCGTGACCGATACGCTCACCGCGGTCAGCACCCACGCCGCCGTGCCCCACCTGCTCGGCCTCCCGATCGCGTTCAACCTGCCGGCGTTTCTGATCGTGGCCGTGATCACCTGGCTCCTGGTCATCGGCACGACGGAGTCCGCCTGGGTCAACACGCTCATGGTGGGCCTGAAGGTCGGGATCATTCTGCTGTTCCTGGTGGTGGGCATCGGATTCGTGCATACCAGCCAGTGGACGACGCCGAGCTTCGCGCCGAACGGCGTGGCGGGGATCGGGGCCGGCGCCGCGATCATTTTCTTCGCCTACATCGGATTCGACGCCGTCAGTACGGCCTCGGAAGAAGCGAAAGACCCGAAACGGGGCATCCCCATCGGGATCATCGCGTCGCTGATCATCTGTACCCTGCTGTTCATCGCCATCGCGCTCGTGCTGACCGGGCTCATTCCCTGGAACCAGCTCAACGTGCCCGATCCGCTCGCCGTCGCCCTCCACTACGTGCACGCGGACTGGGCCACGGGCATTCTCTCGCTGGGGGCGGTCGCCGCGATGACGTCGGTGCTGCTGGTGTTCCAGCTCGGCCAGGCCCGGATCTTCATGTCGATGGCCCGCGACGGCCTCCTGCCCCCCTGGGCGGCCAAGATCCACCCGAAGTACAAGACGCCCCACCTCACCACGATCGTCACGGGCATCTTCGTCGGCATCTTCGCCGCCTTTGCGCCGATCGGCATCGTGCTGGAGCTGACCAACATCGGGACCCTGTTCGCCTTCATCCTCGTCGCGCTCGGCATCATCGTCCTGCGCCGCATCGATCCCGACCGGCCGCGACCCTTTCGGACGCCCTGGGTTCCCGTGCTGCCGCTGATGTCGATCGCCTTCTGCGGATACCTGATCTACAACCTGCCGCTGATCACTCAGCTGCGGTTCGTCGGATGGCTGGTCCTGGGGGCCGCGATCTATTTCCTGTACAGCATCCGCCACAGCAAGGTGCGGCAGCGGAACGCGGGCCGGCCGGACTAGCGCGCGGGCGCGAGACTCAGGGCACCGAGGGCCGGGTCCACCGGGCGGTGGGCCAGGGCGACGGGAGCCCCGGACAGGTTGGCGCGCAGGGCGATCAGAAGAGGGGAGTCGGTTCGCAGGAGTCCGCCCCCGGTGGCGAGGGACACCGGCCCTGAGTCCGCGGGGAAGCGGGGCAGGAGGGCCCGCACCAGATCGCCCAGCGCCATCGCCCCGTCGTTGATGATCCCCTGCGCCACCCGCTCCCCGTCCCGCGCGGCGTTCACCACGTGAGGGGCGAGTCCCGCGACCTGGGCCGGCGTGGCGGTGGCGGCCCAGCGCACCAGGTCGTCGAAGTCCCGCAGGCCCAGCGCGCCGAGGAGTCGCGCCCCCAGGGTCGAGCCCTCGCCGCGGCCGTCGCGCTGGGCGCCCGCCGCTGCCAGCGCCCGCCGTCCCAGCCAGTACCCCCCGCCCTCATCGCCCATCTGCCATCCGTAGCCGCCCGCGCGGTGCAGGCGTCCGGCGGGGTCCCGCGCGTAGGCGATGGACCCGGTCCCGGCCGAGATCAGCATCCCCGGCGCCGTCCCGAAGGCCGAGCGCAGCGCCGCCTCCCCATCACTCACCACCCGCACCTGCTCGGCCAGTCCGGCGGTCGTCAGGGCGTCTTCCAGCTCCCCCTGCTCGACATCCCGCCCCGCTCCGGCCGCGCCGACCCCCATCCAGGCCGCGGGCAGGGGGCAGCCGGCCTGCGCGGCCGCGCGGCGCACCGTGTCGGCGATGACGGCCGTCGATTTCTGCGCGCCGCCCGGCCGCATCGCCGAGGCGGGTCCGTCGACCCGGGCGAGCACCGTGCCCCTTGAATCGGCCAGCACGACGCTGGTGTGGGAGCCGCCGGCATCGACCCCAAGAAGAGTTGTTAGGCGGTTAGGCGGATAATCGGTTAGTTCTTTCTCGTCCACGAATTGTCTCCCCGGGGGTGCTTTTCACTAACCGCCTAACCGACGAACCGACTAACCGTCTAGCCGTCTAGTGAGTGAGGACAGCGCTCCGACCGCACACGTGATTCCCGTCCCCAGGGGCACATACCACGGCCAGGCGAGTCCCGGGAGCCAGCGGACCGGCACGCCGATGACCACGGGCAGCATGATCAGCGTGCTGACGCCCATCGCGAGAATGACGTCGACCTGGGTCGAGCGCGCCCAGCCGCTGAGAATGTAGGTGCCGAGGAGGCCGCCGTACGTGATCGAGGCCACCGAGAGCGCGAGCTGCACCACCGGCGTGCTCTGGTCCCGGAACGCCATCGCGCCGGTCACGAGGACGGCGGTCCAGAAGAGCGTCAGCCAGCGGCCCACGCGGAGCAGATGCTCCGGGTTGGGCCGCCCGGTCAGCGGGGCGTAGAAGTCGTGGGTCGAAGCCGACGCCAGGGAGTTCACCGCCGAGGCGTGACTGCTCATGGCGGCGGCGAGGATCCCCGCCACCACGAGCCCCGACAGGCCCGCCGGCAGCCGGGTCACGACGAAGGTCGGGTAGATGGCGTCGCTCCGCATCCCCGCGTGGTCGGCCCCCGCGAGCCACAGCGCCGTCCCCACCAGCAGGAAGAGGGCGAACTGCAGGATGATGAACACCCCCGACCCCACGAGGGCCCGCTGCGCGTCCTTGAGATTGCGGGCGGCCAAGAGACGCTGGACGATCAGGTGGTCGGTCCCGTGCGAGGCCGCGGAGAGCAGGGCCCCTCCCGCCACGCCGCCCCAGAACGTGTACAGCACGTGGAACGACGGCGTGAAGTCCAGGGTGGTGAGCTTCCCGGCGGCTGCCGCCCGGGCGAACGCGGCGGCTCCGCCCGCCGCCGAGGTCGCGACCACCAGCGTCGCGATGCCGCCGATCAAGTACACGGCCAGCTGGATCACGTCGACCCAGACCACCGCCTTCAGGCCCCCGAGCCACGTATAGACGAGCGTCACGACGCCGATGGCGAGAATGCCGGCGGGCAGGCTCCAGTGGGTGATGATGGCAAGGGGAATGGCGGTCGCGAAGATCCGGACGCAGTCGGCGAGGGCGCGAGTGACCAGGAACACCGCCGAGGCCACCCGCCGGGTGCCGGTCCCGAACCGGCGCTCCAGGCGCTGGTAGGCGGTGTCCTGCGTCCCTTGGAAGTAGCCGGGGAGGAGCCACGCGGCGACCCCGATCCGCCCCACCAGGTATCCGAAACCGATCTGCAGGAAGGTCAGGTCTCCGCGGGCCGCGATGCCGGGCACCGAGATCACCGTGAGCGCCGACGTCTCCGTGGCCACGATGGAGAACATCAGCGCCCACCACGGGAGCCCGCGGTGCCCCAGGAAATAATCCGTGGCGTCCCGTTGGCGGCCGGCCAGCGCCAGCCCGAAGGCCACCACCGCGGCGCAGTAGACCGCGATGACGGCCAGGTCTACCGGGCGCACGGGGCGGGGGGCTCGAAGGGGGAAAAGACGCGAGGCCCGCGGGTTACGCGGGCCTCGCTCGCTACCGGGAGCCGACGCACCGAGGCGTCAGACGGTGAACGACGATCCGCAGCCGCACCCGCCGGTCGCGTTCGGATTCTCGAACGCGAATCCCGACTCCTGAAAGTTGCTCTTGTAGTCCAGCGTGACCCCGTTCAGGTACTGGGCGCTGAACGAGTCGACGAAGAGGCGGACACCCGCGGACTCGATGGTGAGATCGTCGTCCGCCGCCCGCTCTTCGATGTTGAGGCTGTACTTGAAGCCGGAGCACCCGCCCGGCATGACCCCGATCCGCAGGCCCGCCGTCTCGGCCGGCACTTTCTCCTCGGCCATGAACTTCCGGACTTCCTGGGCCGCCCGGTCGGTCAGGGTCAGCGTGATCGGAGCGTGTTGCGTGGTGGTCATTTCGGTGTTTCCTCCTGTCCCGCCGCAACTTAGGAAGGCGGTCGGAACGTGTCAACTGCTCAGAGCTCGGGGTGCGTCAACGCCGCCGCGACCAGGTCGGCCACGTGGGGCCGCACCCTGGCGATGCGCAGATTCGCCCGCGTCGGGTTCACGCGGTTGGACAGGAGGATCACGAACAGGTCCCGCCCCGGGTCGATCCAGATCGACGTGCCGGTGAACCCCGTATGCCCGAACGCGGCGTCGCTCATCCGGGTTCCCGCGCTCGAGGGCTCCGACGGCGTGTCCCACCCCAGGGCCCGGGACGATCCCGGCGGGAGGTTCTGCCGCCGGGTGAACTCGGTCACGGTCTCGGCGTGGACCACGGTGAGCGAATCCCAGGCACCCCCGGCCAGGAGCATCACGGCGAACCGCGAGAGGTCGAGCGCGTTCGAGAAGAGCCCGGCGTTCCCCGAGACGCCGCCCAGCCGGTCCGCGCTCTCGTCGTGCACCTCCCCCCAGAGGAGACGGTGCCGGAGGATGGTGTCGACCTCGGTGGGCGCGATCATCGCGCGCCAGCCCGCCGGCGGCAGGTAGCGGGTCGCGACCATGCCGAGCGGGCCGAACACGTGCGCCGCGAGGTACTGGTCCAGTCGTTGTCCGGTGATGCGCTCGACCACCTGCTCGCCGATGATCGCGCTGACGTCCGAATACACGTAGGTCTGCCCGGGGGGATTCACGAGTGCCGCCGTGTCGGCGAGCGCGAACGCCTCGTCCCGGTTCCGGGTGTCCTGCCAGATGGGGAGGTCGGGCGGGAACCCGGCGGTGTGGGTCAGGAGATTCCGGATCGTCACCCGGTCCTTCCGGGGGCCGCGGAACTCGGGCACGTAGCGCGAAACCGGGGCGTCGAGATCGAGCCGGCCCCGGTCCACGAGCTGCATGCACGCCGTGGTCCATCCCACGACCTTCGTGAGCGACGCCAGATCATAGAGGGTCTGCGGCGTGACGGGGCGCGGATCGGAGACGGCGTAGTGGCCCACCGCGGCGACGAGCGCCATCCGCCCGTGCCGGCCGATCGCCACGGTCGCGCCGGGGAACGCGGAGTCGACCTGAGTGCGGAGATAGGTGACCACGCTGTCCAGGGCCACGCTGTCGAACCCCAGGGCGGCCGGAGACCCCTGCGGGATGCCCGTGCTCACCGGCGCCGGCGGCCCCGGCGGCACGCTGCGGCACGCCGCGAGGATCAAGGCGGCCGCGGCGAACGGGCGGGCGCGCGTCACGGCGCCGCCGGTCCGATCACGATGCCCCAGCCCAGGGGATACGGGGGCACCCGGATCGGGAGGTGTCCGCCGATGGGGGCCCGGCCCAAGAGCGCGTCGCCGAGCGCGCGCTCCACGGCGCGCGCGTCGCTCCAGCCCAGGAGGTAGCTCCGGGCGCCGGGCACCTGATCGAGGAGATAGGGCGAGCCCAGGGAAATCAGGACCGTGGGCTTGGCGGAATCGGTGGCCGTGATGAGGCGGGCGAGGGAATCGGGCAGGACGATGGTGCCGCGCCCCGACAGGGGCCGCACCACGGAGGTGAATACGGCCGTCGGTGCCCGATTGAGCACCGCGCGCGCCGAATCGTACGAGGCGGGGCCGGACATGGGCCAGAGCCGGAAGTACTCGACGGTGTCGCCGCCGGCGCGCAGCTCGGTGGTGAGCAGCTGGCCCACGCCCCCGTTCAGCTCGTCCGCGTAAGCGATCAGCGCCACGCGCGAGCGCCGGCGGCGCAGGGACCAGAGGGCTCCCGACGAGTCCCGCACGAGCGTCAGCGCGCGCGCGGCGACGTCGTCGGCCTCGTCCTGCAGCGCCTTGCTTCCCACCACACTCATGATCGAATCGAGGGGGACGGTGCGCCGGGCGAAGAGCCCGAGCTTCCATTTGGCCTCGAGGACGGCGCCGACCGAGGAGTCCAGCCGGGCGCGGGAGATCCGCCCCGACTGGACGGCGGCCGTCATCGCGGTGAGCGCCGAATCGGGGTCGGCCGGCATCAGCAGGAGGTCCGAGCCGGCCACGAAAGCCCGGACGGTGGCTTCCCCCGCGCCGTATTTCGAGACGATGGCGCCCATCGTGAGGGCGTCGGTCACCACCAAGCCGCGGAACCCG
>Ga0335069_10007689_pt1 | contig 15526 bp, 17 predicted proteins | sample Lox_Sample_11_FD_206714 | JGI IMG/M metagenome (GOLD analysis project Ga0335069, IMG submission 206714) | Soil microbial communities from Loxahatchee National Wildlife Refuge, Florida, United States - Lox_Sample_1.1 | ecosystem: Environmental > Terrestrial > Soil > Wetlands | place: USA... | reverse complement strand
ACGTAACAGCACCCGTCGCTCCCGTCCGTACATGAGCAGCTCCACGATCGCTCATAGAGCTGCCAAGCTTGCACGCTGTGCAATTTTGGCCCGCCAGATCTGTGCAATTTACGGCCGCCACCGACAGCTGCGTGCCCCTCCGCTGTTGGAGAGAGCCTGCGTTGTAACGATCACCCGGCACGGCCGTTCGCGGCGGACTACCATGAACCGCGGTCGACGGTAGACATTCGGTAGACGTCAGCGCCGAACACAGCGTGCATTTCCCCGCAGAAACCCGCGGCGTCTTGCCTCAGGACGCCGCTAACCGTCTGACTTCCTGCCGGAACCCTCGCTGTAGCTCCGTCTACGCCTTCTCCCCCACCTGCAACCCCGCGGATTTGTAAGGCACCCCGCACCCGCCGATCCCGCAGTACCCATCGGGATTCTTCGCTAAGTATTGCTGGTGATAGTCTCCCCTGAGGGTGGAAATCTCACAGAAACCCCACCGTTACCTTCTCGCTGATCCTGTACCGGTCGACTTCCGGTAGGCCTCAGCGTCAGTCCGTCGGTAGACCAGCATCTTGTCGCACGCGGAACTCTCTTCCGGTTGCACATGAGGACCAGAGCTTGCTGGCGACATCGCATGCTCATGGTAAACACAGCGGCTGGGCATTTTCACACCTTTCCGGAACCGAAATACTGTTCGTCGCTGACTTTCTCCATCCAATCAACCGACTTGCCATCGAGTTTCTCCACGATGGCGATGTGCGTCATCGCGGTAGTTGGGGTAGCCCCATGCCAGTGCTTCTTCCCGGGTGGGCACCAGATCACATCCCCCGGACGGATTTCCGCCTTCGGTTCACCCCAACACTGGGTCCATCCACACCCTGACGTGACGATCAATGTCTGACCTAGTGGGTGGGTGTGCCACGCGGTCCGAGCGCCTGGCTCGAACGTTACACTGGCACCGAACGAGCGCGCGGGAGCGGGCGGTTCAAACAGGGGATCAACGCGAACGCTGCCAGTGAAGTATTGGTCGGGACCTTTCCCAGAGGGCTGGGACCCGCTTCGCTTTATCTCCATCGAACTGACTCCTGCAGTGTGCTGCCTGGCGTACGCCCTTACATCATCCCCAAGACGGGATGTGTAACGTAGGGCTTCTCGAGCGCTTGGATTTCGCCCTCCGAAAGCTGGATATCCAATGCGGCGACGGCTTCCTCCACATGCTTCACCGCTGTCGTCCCCACGATGGGCGCGCTGATATACGGCTTGCTAAGCATCCAAGCCAGTGACATCTGGCCCATCGAAATGCCCCTTGCCCGGGCCATTTTCTCCACATTGTTGATGACGACCTTGTCCAGATCATTGGTACTGTCCCAAACCCACTTGGAAACTTCGTCGATCTTCACGCGTTCGGTTACCGCTCCCCATGGGTGCGCCAAACGACCGCCCGCAAGCGGGCTCCATGGCGTGAGAGCAATCTTTCGGTCCTGGCAAAGCGGAATCATCTCCCGCTCTTCTTCCCGATAGATGAGGTTGTAGTGATTTTGCATCGCAACGAACTTCGTCCAGCCGTTCTTCTCCGCCATGTTCTGCAACCGCTCGAACTGCCAGGCATACATGGTCGAGGCGCCGATGTACCGCGCTTTCCCGCTCTTCACGACATCGTGCAGCGCCTCCATGATCTCTTCCTTGGGGGTCAGGGGATCGAGCCGGTGGATCGTATAAAGATCGACATAGTCCAGGCCCAGCCGCTTCAGGCTCTTGTCGATCTCGCTTAGGATTTCCTTTCGCGAAAGGCCACTACCATTGGGCTTGCCCGCGCGCATCTCCATGCGCACCTTGGTGGCGACGACAATGTCGTCTCTGTCAAGAGCAAATTCCCGTATGAGTTTACCGGTCACCTCTTCGCTCGTGCCGAGCTGGTAGACATTGGCGGTATCAAAGTAATTGATCCCCAACTCAATCGCCTTCTTGAAGATGGGTTTGGCGTCTTCAAAGTCTCTGGCCCAAGGGAACAGTCCGTGCTCCTTTCCCGGTCTGCCAAAACTCATCATGCCCAGACATATTCTTGAAACGTCTGTACCGGTGTTTCCGAGCTTTGTGTACATCATGTTATTGCCCTTAATGACAGCGACAAGGTTTGATCTAACCTCATTGGGCTTCGCTCACCGCTCGCCCGGACCTACTGGCCGTTCGCGCGCGAGCCGTGTTCAAGTCGTCCCGCACGCGTTGTGGTTCCCCATCAAGGGGCATGTTGGTCATGTCGCGCACACCATCGAGGGCGCCCGGTGGGTCTGCATCGAGCGCTGCGAATAACGCGTCGAAGTCGCGGGGTGCAGGCCCGGTTGTGGCTACGAGTTCGAAGGTCTTGCGTACGGCGCGATCGGAAGTGAGGCTGTGGACCAGGACTTCCGCGATCTGGCGGCGCGCGACGGCACCATCGCTTGCATCGCCGGCCTGGCGTCTATCGCCCTGGAGGAGGACGAGGCGGTGCTCGTTCGGGCCGTTGTAGTCGAACCAGCCCGGGCGCACGATCGTGTAAGACAGTCCGCTCGCCCGGACGAGCCGTTCGGAGCGCCGCTTCCAGTCGTGCGCTTCGGTACTGCGGTTATAGGCGCCGGTGCGGTTGGTCACTCCGATGGATGTCATCAGCGCAATGCGCGCTTTACGCGAGCCGAGCGCAGTCAGTATGTTGCGCACGCCGCCGTAATCGACGCTCTCGGCGCCGACCTTTCCCGCGCCGTCGGACCCCAACGTGAACACGATGGCCTCGACGCCTTCCGTTACGCCAGAGAGCGTGTCGGGCCGTGTGACATCGCCGGTAACCACACGCGCCTTTCGAGGAAGGTGACTCGCCTTCGCGGAATTGCGCACCAAGGCGTGCACGGCATGGCCTTGCCGAATCGCCTCGTCGACAACAAGACGCCCGATGCTGCCGGTCGCACCGACCACCAGCACTGTCATACGGGCAGTTGTCATGGCGACGCCTTCTTGTTCGGCTTCCCGGCGGCGGCTGCGCTCTCGCTGGTTGTCTCGTCGACAGCCCGCAAGCCGTTGAGGGTGCGGGGGTAGCCAATCCAGGGCAGAAGCTGGGTCAGAACGTCAATCAGGCGCGCGCGGTCATTGCCTACGTGGAGGTTAGCGGCGATGTGGCCTTTGACCTGGGGGTCACAGCCGCCAAGGGCGACCAGCATGCTGAAGGTGAGAAGCTCCCGCGTTGCAATGTCGATCCCGTTGCGTGTCAGGTAGTCGCCGAAGCAATTGGCGGACAGAAAGTGCTGGATGTGGAGCTGATCGGCGCTTGCCGAGGCGTAGAGCTTATCGACTGTTGCCTCGCCGACGATTTGCTTCTGAACGCCAAGTCCCTTGACCTCACGGTTCTCAGGCGTGGTCGTGGACTGGCCCGGCAAAGGGAGCACGACACCTCGCTCGGTCAGCACCTCGTTTGCCGCATGTAGGAAGTCGAATGCCTTGGCCATGCCGACATACGGCACGGCCTGGTACACGATCTCCTTGATCTCGACCGCGGTCACTCCGACCGCGAGCGCCGCACCGAGTAACATGCGGTATTCCCGCAGGGCGGGGACGGCGATCGTCGCAGCGAGTTGGACCATCAGCCGGGTCCGGCTGTCGAGCTTACTGTGACGGAGCGCTTCGTCGAAGGCGAAGTTGTCGAAGAATTCGATGAACTCCGGGTCGGTTACCTCCAGGGTCGAGACGTAACCCGGGAAGAGCTCATCGTGGGTCTTGCGGGCTCTGTCGTTGGGGGCCATTGCGGTTCTCCGGCTCACTCGCGCAGCTCAGATTTCAGCGTCAGCCGCTCGGTCACGGTTTGATCATGACCTTGAGGGACTTGCGCTCATCCATGGCGCGATACCCTTCGGGTACTTCATCCAGACCGATGGTGCTGTCGAAGACACGACCCGGCTCAATGCGACCCTCGAGAATATCCGGCAGTAACACTTCAATATAGGCACGCACCGGTGCGGGACCGCCGCTGACTGTGACGTTCTTGAAGAACATGTCCTCCACGGTTCCAGGAATCGCCTGGTAATGAGGCACACCGACCCGCCCCACAGCACCGCCCGGACGAACGATTCCCATCGCGGTTCGCATCGCATCTTCGGAACCCACACATTCGAGGACCGAGTGAGCGCCAAAGCCTCCAGTGAGTTTGCGTACCTGTTCCAGCGCCTCATCCCCGCGTTCAGTCACGATGTGAGTGGCGCCAAATCTCTTCGCGAGCGCGATGCGGTCGGGGTGTCGACCCAACACGATGATCGGCTCGGCGCCCAAGCGCTTCGCAGCGATCACGCCGCATAGGCCTACCGCGCCATCGCCGATGATGGCGGCCGCTTTCCCCCGACGTACCCTGGCGCTGACTGCCGCGTGATGACCCGTACCCATCACGTCTGAGAGCGTCAGAAGTGAAGGCATGAGGGCATCATCTTTCCCTACTGGCAGCGCGAAGAGTGTTCCCTCGGCCTGAGGCACGCGCAGCGCCTCGGCCTGTGCACCGTCGGCCTCGCCACCCACACCGAAGAACCCGCCGTGGATGCATGAGGTAGGAAGGCCGTCGTGGCAAAGACCGCACGTCCCATCGGCGTAGGCGAAGGGCATCACGACGAGGTCGCCGACCTTTAGGCGGCGCACTTCGCGGCCGACTGCTTGGATGACACCGATGGCTTCGTGGCCCATGCGCCGACCGGTCTCGGATGGCTGCATTTCCTTGTAGGGCCACAGATCGCTGCCGCAAATACAGGCCCGCGTGATGCTGATCAGTGCATCGGTCGGTTCGATGAGGCGTGCATCGGGCACACGCTCGATACGGACGTCTCCGGCGCGATACATGAGGGTTGCTCGCATGGTGGGTTGTCTCCCCGATAGGTGAACGTGTCAGCTATGGCTTGGCATAACCCCGGCCAATTCGCCGAACCAGTAAGCCGCCGTGGCTCCGCCGTCCATGAGGAAATCGCTCCCGGTGATAAAGGCGCCGTCCGCGCCCAGCAGGAGCGCCCCCACGGTCCCTACTTCGTCGGGAGTTCCGGCGCGTCCCGCGGCGGACACCTCAATCATCCGCCGGTACCCCGCGCCTCGCGGACCGGTCAGCTCATCGTTCGCGAGCGGCGTCATGATGATGCCAGGGCTGATCGTGTTGATCCGCGCGCCCCGCTTACCCCATCGGACCGCTTCAGCCATCACACGGAGCGAATTGCACCGCTTGGAAAGCTGATAGGCGTGCAGGGAATCCTTCACCTGATCCGCCTGGAGCATCGGCAGCGCGAGCAGCTTATCCGCGGGCGTAGTCGCAAGGGCCTTATCCTGCTCGGCGGTCAGCGCGCCCAGGCGATGGCCGGACTGCGAGGCAATCACGACACCGGCACCACCGCGGGCGATCACGTTGCCGAACTCCTCGAGTACGACCGCCGTGCCATACAGATCAACCGAAAGGATCGTTCCTGGTGAGGCCTGCGTCGGAGAGACGCCGGCGGCGTGAATGAGGCCGGTGAGTTCACCGAGCGTCGTCGCCTTCTGCACGAGGGCTTCACGCTTGGACACGTCGACGGCTGCGGTGCTGACGTCGAAGCCGGCATCTCGCATCACCACGGCTGCCGATTCGGCGCTTTCCTGGCGCACGTCCGCGAGCAGAACCTTTTTGCCCGCGCTGACGCGCCGCGCAATGGCCTGTCCGATGGATCCCGCTCCGATGACGACGATGACGTCACGCATGGCGACTACCTCCCCGCGCGCGCGGCCAGGTGCGCCGGATAACGATCACCCTGCACCTGGATATGGGTTAGAGCTTCACTGATGCGCTGCAGGTCGCCGGTCGTTAGAGCGATCGTTGCGGCTCCGATGTTCTCCTCCAGCCGATGGAGCTTCGTCGTTCCCGGGATAGGCACAATCCAGGGCTTCTGGGCCAAAAGCCACGCCAAGGCGATCTGCGCGGGTGTCGCCTTCTTTTCACTGGCAATCCTGGTGATCAGTTCAACGAGAGCTTGATTGGCTTTCCGGTTCTCCGCGGAAAAGCGCGGGACGATGTTGCGAAAGTCGTCCTTCGCAAAAGTCGTTTTCTCATCGATTTTACCCGTGAGAAACCCCTTGCCGAGTGGGCTGAAGGGCACGAATCCAATGCCAAGCTGCTCGCAGAGGGGCAGGATCTCAGCCTCGGGCGCTCTCCACCACAGCGAGTATTCGCTTTGCACTGCCGCCACGGGCTGTACGGCGTGTGCGCGCCGAATAGAGTCGACGCCAGCCTCTGAAAGACCGAAGTGCTTCACCTTGCCTTGCTGAATCAAATCTTTGACCGTGCCCGCCACGTCCTCCATTGGGACACTTGGATCGACACGATGCTGGTAGAAAAGATCGATCCGGTTCGTCTTAAGGCGCTTTAGCGCCGCGTCTGCGACGGCACGTATGCGCTCGGGGCGGCTGTCGAGGCCCGCGGTCGAGTCGCCATCCTTGAAGCCGAACTTGGTTGCGATGACGACCCGGTCGCGTATGGGCGCGAGCGCTTCACCGACGATTTCCTCGTTGGTAAAGGGGCCGTAGGCCTCAGCAGTGTCGAACAACGTGACGCCGCGCTCGAACGCGGCGCGAATGAGGCCAATCGCTGCCTTGCGCTCCTGCGGCGGACCATAGGCGAAGCTCAGGCCCATACACCCGAAACCCAGGGCAGACACCTCCAGAGCATTCTTTCCTAGCGTTCGCTTGTGCATGACCGCCTCCTGTTGACCCGGGGGCAGAGTAGCCCTTCTCGTCTGTGGCGACTAGACGTTAGAATTCGATTGCACCTATGAACTGGAGACATGAATGCAGCGCGAACAGCTCGCCGATCTCGCGGCATTTGTTACGGTCGCGCAGGAAAGGAGCTTCACCCGAGCTGCGGCAAAGCTCGGCGTGACCCAGTCCACCCTCAGTCACACCATTCGAAGGCTCGAATCTCAACTTGGACTGCGCCTAATCGCGCGGACCACGCGGAGCGTCGCGCCGACGGACGCGGGTGAGCGACTGCTGAGCACCGTTCGTCCTGCGCTTGAGGGGATCGATGCTGGTCTTGTCTCGCTAGGCGAACTGCGGGATAAGCCTGCGGGTTCGATCCGCATCACCACCAGCAGTCATGCCGCAGAGACCATTCTTCTGCCGGCCCTGGAGCGGCTCTTACCCGACTACCCAGAGATCAAAGTCGAAATCGCCATTGACTACGGTCTAACCGACATCGTCACGCAGCACTACGATGCCGGCGTTCGGCTCGGCGAACAGGTCGCCAAGGACATGGTCGCGGTGCGTATCGGCCCGGACCTGCGCACGGCTGCCGTGGCAACGCCGTCGTACTTCGCCAAGCGACGACCACCCCGAGTGCCCCAGGAACTTGCGGAGCACCGATGTATCAATCTGCGGCTGCCGACCTTTGGCGGCTTCTACGCTTGGGAATTCGAGAAAGCCTCGCGCGAGCTGCACGTGCGCGTTGACGGGCAGATCGCTTTCAATGATGTGCTAATGGCCTTGAGAGCTGCATACGCCGGCCTGGGAATAGGGTTTGTCTTCGAGGATATGGTTCGATCCGACATCGATGCTGGCCGACTCGTTCGAGTGCTGGCGGACTGGTGTCCACCATTCTCCGGCTATCATCTTTACTATCCGAGTCGTCGGCAGTCCCTACCCGCCTTTGCCGTGCTCGTCGAGGCACTTCGCTATCGACCTTCTCGCGCGAAGGCAGGACGTAAGTCGCCTGCTTAGCACTTCGGAACAGCGGTCGCCTCCAGCCTACCAACGCGGAATCCAACTGATGGATGGCTGGTACAGACCGGGACGGAATTTCGGCACGTCATGACAGGAGCGCCCGACCTCTACCATTTCTCTACCGACGGCGAACGATGCGCCGGCAACTCTTTGTCTCTGCAAGCCCTTTCTTCTTACCCAGATATTTGTAGGTAGAGTATCCGGCGAGACGAGCAAGCTTTCGGTTCACACGCTTCCACGCTTCCACACCGTGACGCGTTTCGAATCAATAAAGCTCTTCGTGAGAGCCGTGAGCTTATATTTCTGTCTGAGCACATCGCCCCATCACGAGGCATGAACGAGGCGGACCCTGTCGTCCGCTACTTCATGTTCGTCTGTTTGCACGAGACCGTTCATGCCATCAAGCAGCACCGACCACCGAACGAAATCAGCGCTGAGGAGAATGAAGCACAGGAATCGGAGGCCGATCGACTCGCACTTCAGTGGATCAACGACTACCTAAAAGAGCGAAACCACCCGGATATGCCCCCGCTGACTCGCGAAGAGATCGAACGCGCGCAGGCCCGAAATAGGGAGCTGATGACTCGCGGGCGCGGGTAAACATGCGGTTCTTTCCCCGCGGACTTTCCTAAGCCCGAAACACCGGTAGACTTCCAGTAGACTTCGGCGCCGAAAACACCTGGCATTTTGCCGCAGAATTACGCACGTTCTCGGATCCGTCAGCCGGTAACTGCCTGTCTTCCGCGAGGAAACAGGGTTACTTCGAAGCTTCTGCCTTCTCTCCGACTTGTAACTCCGCGACTTTAAAGGGCACCCCACACCCTCCAATCCCGCAATACCCGTCGGGATTCTTCGCCAGATACTGCTGGTGATAGTTGGCGCTGAAGCTGGAAATCCCACAGAAACCCCCGCCGTTACATCAGCTGCAGTCACTGGGCGGTCGACTTTCAGTAGACCTCAACGTCATTCCGACGGTAGACGAGATTGGACTCCCTGTACTGACCCGGCGCTAGCACTTCCGCGAATCGCACATGGCGCCAATCGACATCGTGACCTGCAACTGCTCGGCGAGCGTGTCCGACAACTCGCCGATCTTGGTGCGCAGCTCCCGAAGCTTCTCCCGATCCTCCGACGGCAACATCTGCCGAAAGTCGGCCGGAAAGAGTTCCAGATTTCACAACGTTCATTGGGCCGCCACAACTTCGTTCACAGACCTCGCGGTTACTTGAGCGTCGCGAGGTAGGCGGCTACGTCCTCGATATCCGAATCCGACAGATGCACTGCCATCGGGCTCATGATTGGATTCTTGCGCGAGCCATCCCGAAACGCGCGCAGCTGCCCCGCCAGGTACTCGCGCTTCTGACCGGCGAGATTCGGGTACAACGGGATGATGCCAATACCATTCTGGCCATGACAGGCAGCGCAGGTCGCGTCCGACAGCTTTTTGCCGGCTTGCTCATCGGCGGCTCCGGCTACACGTGAGCACGCCATAACGGTCGCCACGCCCAGTAACGTCATCACCGAAAGTCTTGCCATAGTCATCTCCAGCGCAACTACCCGCGTACGGCACTCCGCCGCGCGCACCGTGGAATCATGTCGGGGTCTCCGTGGGCCGATACAGCGCCGCCCACAGAGCCAGAACAGCGACGGTTGTTCCCACCGAGAACTGGATCCAGAAAGGGGCCAGCGGTATATGCGCGAGCTGCAAGGCCGTCATTCCGACCAGCATTAGCGCGAGCAACATATTCGTATAGTTCTGCCACGGATGATGGTCGCTGCGCCGGGCCAACCACGCCGCGACAACAATGCACGCTGCAGCCACAAACAGCAGGGCTGGCCGGGTTCCAATCAGCGATGGCTGCAATACTGCCAAGTAGACCAATGCGAGTCCCACAAAGACATTGAACAGATTTGCGACCATTGTGGCCTCGCGTCATTGGGCCTGGTTGTGGTGGAGTGTCTCGAGCAGGCGCCACGTAGCCGGCGGAATGAATCCGTAGGCGACACCGCTGACTGCAATGAACAGCTTCCACAATGAAGCGAGCGGCGAACCCCAACACACGGCCAGCACGAGCAGCAGCTGGCCCGCATAGCATGCGTAGCTTGTGCGTATGAGAAGTGGATTCGAGCGCGCCACACCTAGAGTGTAGAGGACGCCATAGGCGCCGCCGGAAAGAACCAGTAATCCCAGCGCCACCGACGTCGCAAAGAGGGAGGCAGAGGTCATGCCGGGGCCGTCTGAGCCGGCGCGGCGACCGTCACGCGCCTGCCAATCGTCAGGAGGTCATAAACCAGGGCGAGGTAACCGAGCGCGAACACCAGACCGAAGATGAACCGCGCGTACATCGCGGATCGGAACCAGGGGTGCTCACTCGCCACAACGAATGCCTGCAGGGTCGAGCCGCCCTCTGCCCTCTCGTAGATGGCCTGAGTGATACCGGCAATCAGCAGCCCGCCGACCATCCCGACGAGGCCGAGATTCAGCAGACCGAAGCCCCATTTCCACGCCCGGCTGTCGAAATGCTCGGGGGCATTCCGGGTGCGCTGCAGAATCAGGTACATGATGGCGATCACGCCGCATCCGTAAGCGCCCCAGAAGGCGAAATGCCCGTGCGACACTGTCCACTGCGTGCCGTGCGAGTACAGATTGATCTGCGGCAGCGTCATCATGAAGCCGAATACGCCTGCCCCGATGAAGTTCCCGAACGCTTCGGCCAGTACCCAGTAGAACGCCGGCCGATTCGTGGTCTTCATGTGATTCGCGCCTGCGTCGTAGACCGCGTGCACCACCATGCCGAGGAGCGGCAACGGCTCGAGCGCAGAGAAGAACCCGCCAATGCTGAGCCAGTACTGCGGCGTGCCGATCCAGAAGTAATGATGTCCGAGGCCGAGAATGCCCGTGCCCAGCACCAGCATCACCTCAATGTAGAGCCACGTCTCGACGATCCGGCGCGAGGTCCCCATGAGCTCCATCAGTGACCAGGCCATCAGGCAGCCGATCAGGACCTCCCAGGTCGCCTCAACCCACATGTGTACCAGCCACCACCACCAGTACAGATCGTGGGACATGTTGGTGATCTTTGGAAACGCGTCCAGGTACAGCACTGCGAGTGGCACGAGATCCAGGATCAGTACCCCGAGAAGGCCGGTCATCTTGCGCGCCCGCCACGCCGTCGCGGTGACGTTGAACACAAAAGCGAGCACGACGACAACGACGCCGACCGCAGCCCATCGGGGGGCTTCGACGTATTTGCGTCCCTGATTGATGAACCACATGCTGAACTCGTTGCTGCCGCCGTATTGGACGACGATGAACACCACGGCGACGATGACCACCGCAGCGCAGAAGACGTAGAAGAGCACCTCCGCGATCCAGATGCCGACCACTTCGCGTCCGAGCTCCTTGGGCAGGAACCAGTACACGGCTCCTATGAATCCCATCAGCAGCCAGATGACCAGCGTATCGATGTGCAGGATTTTGGCCATCTGGAAGTCGAATACGTTGTAGAGCAGCGAAGAATCGATGTAGTACAGCGCCGACAACAGACCCGCCGCCGTCATGACGCCAAACAGCGTGATCGCAGCGACGAAATAGCGCAGCGCAAGCTTCTGAGAGCGATACATCGCCGTCTCCTAGTTCTGGGTCTCGATTCGCCCGAAGTGCGCGGGGAACCCGTTGGTGTCGATGGCAGACATCCATTTGAGGTATGCGACGACGGCCTCGGCTTCCGGGTGAGTGAGATGTAGGTTCGGCATGCGACGCGTCCAGGTTGGGTATTGATCCGGATGCATGAGGAACTCGACCATCGCCTCCGCGCGCGTTTTCGAGCCAGTCATCGGCATCCAGATTTGATTCCACGCAGGGTCAAGCCACGCCTTGGTCAGATCCGGGCCGTAGTACGCGCCGTTGCCGAAGAACGTGTGACAGTCCATGCAGGCTCGACTTTGAATGACGAGCTTGCCAAGGCTCATCAAGTCGGTAGCCTCCTGCAGGGTGTAGGTCTTACCAAACAACGGTTCTGTGGGACCAATCACCGGCACTTCGAGTCGGCGCGACCAGTCGTACGTGTAGCCGATGTGGTGATTGATGACGTCGTAGTTCGGCACGTGACGGCCGCCGGCGCGGCTGGCATCGAGACTATCGATCGTGAGAAAAGCAAGCACCACGAGCATGACCGCGGTGCTGCTGATTGCGCCTGCTCGCCAGAATCGAGGGTCCTCGATGTCCATCGTCGCCCCGCGGTGGCCAAAGGCCTTCAGCTCAGACCGAACGCATCACGGACGGACACAATCACCCAAAATTTAGAACAGAAATCGCAGCGAGACCCTACGTATATATCCTCAGTACCTAGGTCGCTTCCACAGCGTTAGCATATTGGGTCTTGCCCGTCCCTGTTTCCTGGTCTTGCCGGAGCCGCCGGTGTGCTTTGAGACCGAGCCTGGCGAGCAGCTGCAGGCGGATTTCACCCACGTGCGCCGGGGACGCGATCCGCTGCTCGCCTTTGTGGCCACACTCGGCTACAGCCGCGCGAGCTTTGTGCGCTTCACGGTGGCAGAGGATGCGATCACGCTGCGATCGCGGCAGACCGACATTTTTCTATTTATCCCGGACTACGGACGATAGGCCCTTCGGCACGGCGCATCCCGCGCGACATCAACTCCCCTTTCTCCCCTTCGACGAACGGAGCCATCAGTCGTTGTTTCTTCGCCGCGGATTATATTGGCGGCAACTCGCCGGTAGACTTCCGGTAGACTTCAGCGTCGAAAACACACCACGAATTCCTGCAGAAAATCGCAGGGTCGCAAACTAACCGCTTGGCGTCCTGATGGATTCCGGGTCACACCTAACGCTACGCCTTCTCCCCCACCTCTAACTCCGCAGAATTAAAGGGCACCCCACACCCTCCAATCCCGCAATACCCGTCGGGATTCTTCGCCAGATACTGCTGGTGATAGTCCTCAGCGTAATAGAACTTCGGCGCATCGAGGATCTCGGTGGTAATCATGCCGCGGCCCGCTGCAGTGAGCCGCGCCTGATAAATCCGCTTCGATTCCTCGGCTGCTGCACGCTGCTCGCTATCGAGTGTGTAGATGACGGAGCGGTATTGCGTGCCGACATCGTTACCCTGACGCATCCCCTGGGTCGGATCGTGTGCCTCCCAGAAAGCCTCGAGCAGTTGCCCGTAAGAGAGCTGCTTTGGGTCGTAGATGACGCGCACCACCTCGGCGTGCCCGGTGTCGCCGCTGCAGACCTCTTTGTAGGTTGGATTCGGAGTGAATCCGCCCGCGTAACCGACCGCGGTGGAATACACCCCCGGCAGCTGCCAGAAGAGTTTTTCAGCACCCCAGAAGCAGCCGAGACCGAAGAGCGCCTCACGCAGGCCGACGGGAAATGGCGGCACGATCCGGTGGCCGTTGACGAAGTGGGTCTCGGGCACACTGAGCGGTGTGTCGCGCCCGGGCAGCGCTGTATCGGCTGCCGGCAGGGTCGATTTCCTGTGGAACAGCGCCATGGCGAAGGTCTCCTGCAGGTGGGATGCAGAGTGTGGGGACGCGCAGCGCGCGACTCAAGTGTCGGTCGCGTGCCGGGCTGCGTCCGCGGCAGCTTGCGACCTGCGCTGCAGGCACCGTAAGCTCTCGCCCGCCATGGGGATCAGCCAGCCGCAGAACCTGCGCACTCCACCGATCGAGAAACTCCGTCCCTATGGGATACGGGTGAGTCTCCCGCCCGGGGATCCGTTCCGCAAGCTCCTCGGGCCGGAGTGGCAGCGCCTGCACTGGTACTCGACTCCAGCCGAGCGTGATGCTGCCATGGCGGAGATGAGCCGGCGACACGAGTACTCCCGTGCCGGCGACAAGCCCGCGCTCGTGTTCCAGAAGATCGAGAAGCTCGCCGAAAGTCGCGGGCTCTAGCAGCGCCCCGCTCAATACGGACCGCCGTAAAACGGCCGCCCCACGAACAGGTAGTACTGCTGGTTGCCGTGGGTATCGAAGCCGGCCGCGATGTAGATCGGCCCGATGAAGGTGTCGAGTCCCAGCCACACGCTCGCATCGCGCTGGGTGTTGCCGAAGCTCGCTTCGCTGCGGTTCTGCCAGACGTTGCCCACCTCGACTGACGCGCCCAGATAGGTGGGGAGGTCGAAATATCCCGGACCGCCGCGACCGATCTGGCGATAGAAGAGTGCCCGTGCGATGCCGTAGTCCGGTCCCAGCAGCGAGTCGGCCCGCAGCCCCGATAGGTTCAGAAATCCGCCGAGCGGGAACTGCAGATTGAGGTCGGTGACGTTCGCCTGCAGCGTGGTGCCACCGGCCGCGGAGAAGGCGAGCGTGTCACGGCCGAAGGAGTAGGCACCGATGTAGCTGCCCGTGACCTGGTCGGCCGTCTGCACGATGCCACTCGCGTTGCGGTAGGCGCTGTATTGCACCACCGCCTGTTGACCCCGGTGCGGAAAGTTGATGTCGTCCAGGCGATCGTAGGTGAGGCGCACGAAATACTCGTGCAGCTGGTAGGGGGTGAAGCTCTGCACCGGCAGGTTCGGATCCGCCGGATCGCCGATGGCGAGCACGTAGTGGCCCTGCTCGCGCTCCGCACCGACACGGATCTCGCCCCAGTTGCCGAACTGGCGCCCGAAGTCCACTCCATAGTCAAACGTGTGCAGCCGGTATTTCGCCGTCAGGTTCTGCTCCTGATAGAGGTAGATGTCGCGCTCCAGGTCCGAGATGTGCGGCATGACGAACCATCCGGAGTACTGCGCGAGCGGCAGGAACAGCTCCGAGGAGATACCGGAGGTGCTGCCGACGGCCAGGTCGGTGACCCACTCGCCGGCGTTGCGGGTGATGTCGGACATCACGAAGCGCATCGCCGCCGTGTAGGTCGAGTTGCCCTGGAAATCGTCCTGGAGACTCAGGCCGAAGCGCAGGTAGTTCGGCCCCTGCGAGCCCGGCCGTGCGTCGATGGCGAGACCGTAGTGATCCGGCTCGCCCACGACTTGATAGTCGAGTGTGTCGAGCGCACCGCGGCCGTAGAGCGCGGTCACCCGGCGCGCAACTGCATTCGCGTCGAGGGGCTTGCCCACCAGGTCGCCAAAGAGGGTGTGAGCGGCCGCGGCATAGCGCTCGGAGCCCGGCTCCACCGTCACGAAGTCGATGCGCGGCGGCGGCACCCGCTGCGCCTCGCGGCGCACGGTGTAGCCCTGCATCTCCTGCTCGCTGACTGCCAGGGCCGCGAGCGTCGCGGCACTGGCGCGTGCCGCTTTCTCGCCGGCGCTGATGACGCGCGCGACTCTGCCGAAGTCGAACGCCGACGCATCGCCGAGCTCCGGCCGGATGAGCACGTCCTTCGGGCCGAGGGTGGCGAGCTGCGCCTGCGAGTTGCGGTTGATGAGGATGGCCAGCATCTGGTTCGAGATCACCGGAGCGCTGGTGAGCTGCTTGCGCGGCAGGAGCGCCGAGCCTACATCCACGACGATCAGCACATCGACGCCCATGCTGCGCGCGATGTCCACCGGGATGTTGTCCGCGATGCCACCATCGACGAGCAGCCGTCCCTCCCGCTCGACCGGCGCAAAGACCCCGGGCGCCGACAGGCTGGCACGCATCGCGCTCGTCAGATCGCCCGAGCCGATGACGACGCTGTCGCCGCTCTCGAGATCGGTCGCCACCGCGCGAAAGGCAGTCGGGAGCTCGTCGAAATCATTGATGCGCGCCACCGGCAGCGTCAGCCGCCGCAGCGTCTCGGTGAGCTTCTGTCCCTGGATGAGTCCCTTCGGCACCGCCAGGTGCCCCTCGCGCAGACCGAAGT
>Ga0335069_10007688_pt1 | contig 15527 bp, 9 predicted proteins | sample Lox_Sample_11_FD_206714 | JGI IMG/M metagenome (GOLD analysis project Ga0335069, IMG submission 206714) | Soil microbial communities from Loxahatchee National Wildlife Refuge, Florida, United States - Lox_Sample_1.1 | ecosystem: Environmental > Terrestrial > Soil > Wetlands | place: USA: Florida... | reverse complement strand
CCTGCACGCGGATGCGGACGGGACGGTCGAGCGGCGCTTCGCCGGCGTACTGATCGGCGGCACGATGGACGTGCGCCTGGAAAATCCCGGCGGGCTGACCGGCGTGTGGGCCGAGGAGAACACCCGGGCTTCGCTGTGGGACGCGATGTACCGCAAGGAAACCTTCGGCGTCAGCGGTCCGCACATCAAGGTGCGCTTCTTCGGCGGCTGGGGCTACAACAACGACATCCTGAACGCCGGCGACTGGGTGAAGCAGTCCTACGCAGGCGGCGTACCGATGGGCGCGGACCTGCCGCCGATGCCCGCGGGCGGCACCGGCACGGCCCCGAGGTTCGTGGTCTGGGCGGTGAAGGACCCGACCTCCGCCAATCTCGACCGCATCCAGATCATCAAGGGCTGGACGCAGAACGGCCAGAGCTTCGAGAAGATCTTCGACGTCGCCTGGTCCGGCGACCGCAAGCCCGACAAGTGGACGGGCCGGGTGCCGGCGATCCAGAGCACGGTGGACTTCGAGAACGCCACGTACACCAACAGCGTTGGCTCGACGGAACTCAAGACGGTGTGGACCGACCCCGAGTACGATCCCAGCCTGCACGCGTTCTACTACGCTCGGGTGCTCGAGATCCCGACGCCGCGCTGGACGCTCATTCAGGCCGTAAAATCCGGGCTGCCGCCGCCCGACGTCGTGCCGCTCACGGGCCAGGAACGCGCCTGGAGCTCGCCGATCTGGTACACACCGTCGGCCGAGGCGCGCAAGAACGCGCCGGCGGGCACGACCGTCGCCGAGCTGAAGACGAAGGGGGGCAGCGCCCTGAATGATGCGCAGCTGAAGGCGCTGATCGTCGGCAAGGCCTTCTGGCTGCGCAACAACGTGACCGGAGAACAGTTCAGCCAGAACTTCACGGCCGAGGGTCAGACGATCGTGTTCCGCGTTGGAGCGAACGCCGTCATGCCGAGCAGTTACGGCAACGTCGAGGGCGGCGGCTACAAGGGGACGACCATTCCGTACAAGATCGAGGGCGGCAAGCTCGTCACCCTCGTGTCGCAGCAGCCGTATGCGCTCACGTTCTACAAGCTCGGCGACACCACCTACGCCGCGCGCAGCGACGAGTTCGGCTACGCCAACTACGAGATCATCCCGACGCCGCAGATCGCGGCGAACCCGCTGATTGCGCTGTCGAACCAGTTCTCGATCGAGCTGGGGCTGACGGAGGAGCAGAAGCAGCAGATCGTTCCGATGCTGAAGCAGGAGCTGCAGCAGCTCGCGGCGCTGAAGAAGAACGCCGCCCTCAGCGGCGTGCAGAAGGTGGAGGAGCTGCGGAAGCTCGGCGTCTCCTTCGATGAGAAGATCACGCCGCTGCTCAGACCGGAGCAACAGCAGAAGTTCCAGGCCATGCGCGAGCAGATGCGGCGGCGCATGATCGAGGGGATGGCCGAAAAGGGGCTGAAAAAGGCGGAAGCGGAAGTGTCAGCGTGGTTCGCCGACGTCCACAAGTAGCGCTGAGGAGGCTGGGAGGTGAGTCGGAGTGGATCCAGTTACCCGAGTTCGCGGGGGCGAGAGCATCTCCAAGAGCATCAGGTCGCCCAGCCCTGCAGGAGCGACGGTTGAGCGGGTGAGCCCTTCATTTCTGTACCTCACCTCCCGGCGTTCCACGGACGAAGGCCGCTGCCCTGCCAGCCTCCAGCAACCTCTTCGCATCGAGCAATCCGAAAAGCTGGATCAGTTTCGCCACCAATCCTGTCCATCCCGTCTGGTGACTCGCTCCGAGCCCGGCGCCATTGTCCCCGTGGAAGTACTCGTAGAACAGGATGTAGTCGCGCCAGTGTGGGTCGACCTGGAATTTTTCCGTTCCACCGTAGACCGGCCGCCGGCCGCGCTCGTCGCGCAAGAAGATTCGGGTCAGCCGGTCCGAGATCTCCTTGGCCACCTCGAAAAGGTTCATCATGTTTCCCGAACCGGTCGGGCATTCGATCTTGAAGCTGTCACCGTAGTACAAGTAGAAGTTCAGCAGCGCCCTGATGAGCAGGGCATTGACCGGCATCCAGATCGGACCGCGCCAGTTGGAATTGCCGCCGAACATGCCGGTGTTCGATTCTGCCGGCAAATAGTCCACCCGATACTCCTGACCCTGCACGTGGAACACATACGGGTGCTGCTCGTGGAACCTGGAAAGCGAGCGGATGCCGTAGGGACCCAGGAACTCGTTCTCGTCGAGCATCTTCGTAAGGATCCGGCGGAGCCGCTCCGGATTGAGCAGCGCGACTATCCCCCGCTCAGCTACACCTAAATGCCCGGGGCCCGTGGGGTGGATGGTCTCCCCGAGTTCGGGGATGCGGCGCAAGCGTTTCTGCAACCCGGCCATTGCGCGCGGCACGCGCTCGCGTTGCCACCTCTCGATCACTGTGGTCGCGCACAAGGGCAGGAGCCCCACCATGGAGCGGACCTTGAGCCGCGTGGCGCGGCCGTCGGGGAGCCGCAGCAGATCGTAATAGAAGCCGTCCTCCTCATCCCACATGCCGTCCTGGCCGGGTCGGTTCATAGCCGCGGCGATATAGAAGAAATGCTCTACGAACTTGGTGACCATGTCCTGGTAGGTCGGGTCGTAGACGGCAAGCTCGACCGCGAGCTCCAGCATGTTCTGGCTGAAGAGGGCCATCCACGCCGTGCCGTCCGCCTGCTCCAGGTTGCCGCCCGTGGGCAGCGGGGCGCTGCGGTCGAAGACCCCGATGTTGTCGAGGCCGAGGAAACCGCCCTCGAAGACGTTCTTTCCAAAGCGGTCCTTGCGGTTGACCCACCAGGTGAAGTTCAGCAACAGCTTGGTGAAGGTCGATCTGAGGAAGTCCAGGTCCACCTCGCCACGCAGCGCCTGCTCGGTGCGTTGCAGGAACAGGGTCGCAAAAGCGTGGACCGGGGGATTCACGTCGCTGAAGTTCCACTCGTAGGCCGGCATCTGGCCGCTGGGGTGCAGGTAGGCGCCACGGAGCATCAGATCCATCTGCTCCTTGGCGAAATCGGGGTCGACGATCGAGAGCGGCAGCGTGTGGAACGCCAGGTCCCAGGCGGCATACCAGGGGTACTCCCACTTGTCGGGCATGGAGACGACGTCCTCGTTCAGCATGTGGAACCACTCCGAGTTCCGGGCGTTCCGATAACCGGTATGCAGCGGGTTGGAGTGGTGCTCGTCCAGCCAGTTGTCCCCGTCGAAGAAGAAGAACTGCTTGCTCCACAGCATGCCGGCGATGGCCTGGCGCATCACGTTGGCCGCGTCCGCGGAGACCGACGGCGGGGTCACCGAGCGGTAGAACTCGTCCGCCTCCTGCAGCCGGACGGCCAGGGTCTTGTCAAACTCCGCGCCGAAGCCGGATGGGGTGGCTTTGGGTTTCCCACTCTTACCGGCAGCGAGCTGGCGGGTCAGGCGCAGCCGCACGGTCGCCGACTGGCCAGGCGCAATCGTCATACGATAGTGCGCCGCGACCTTGGTGCCCTGCTTCTCGGGGTTCACGGTGCCCTGCTTACCCTGCACCACGCAGTCGTTGATGCCGTCCTTGACGTACGGGCTCTCGTTCTTTTGCCCGAACAGCCGCTCGTGGTTCGTGGTGTTGTCGGTGAAGAGCAGCGGCACCTCGCCTTCGCAGGACAGGATAAAGTCGCCCAGCAGCACATGAGCCGCCGCGACCGCGCTCGTGCCCTTCGCTGCGTCGATCTGCCTGAGGTGTGGCTTCTCGGGCGCTCGGTTGGATTCGGCAATCCACGACGCCCAGTCGTTGCGGAACCACAGCGTCGGCAGGAGGTGCAGTTCGGCCTGGTCCGGCCCCCGGTTGGCTGCCGTGATGCGCACGAGGATGTCTTCCGGACCGGCTTTGGCGTACTCCACGAATACATCGAAGTAGCGGTTGTCATTGAAGATGCCGGTGTCGAGGAGCTCGTACTCCATCTCGTTGCGGTTGCGTCGGCGGTTGGTCTCCAGCAGGTCGGCGTAGGGATAAGCCGCCTGCGGATACTTGTAGAGATACTTCATGTACGAGTGGGTCGGCGTGCTGTCGAGGTAGAAGTAGTACTCCTTGACGTCTTCGCCGTGGTTGCCCTCGCTGTTGGTGAGCCCAAAGAGGCGCTCTTTGAGGATGGGGTCCTTGCCGTTCCACAGAGCCAGCGCGAAGCACAGGCGCTGCTTGTCATCGGAAATGCCGGCGATGCCGTCCTCGCCCCAGCGGTAGGCGCGCGAGCGGGCGTGATCGTGGGTGAAGAAGTTCCAGGCATCTCCGTTTTCGCTGTAGTCCTCGCGGACCGTGCCCCACTGCCGCTCGCTCAAGTAGGGTCCCCATTTCTTCCACGGGACTCCCGCCTCACGCGCCTCGTTTAACCGCTCTTGTTCCTTCACATCGAGGATTGCCGGGTCCATTGCTTTCTCTCCCGAATTTCGGATTTCGAATTTGAAACCCTTCACTGTCCGAGGTGCGCCAGTGCGGCGCGCAGCGGAGCGCTGGAGATCTGTATCAGTCCCGAGTACGGCGAGTACATCTCCAGGATCAAGAAGATCGCACCCGAAACCGAGAGTGCGGAGACAGCCAGGCTGGCGATCACGGTGGCGTTGGGAGGGGCGAAGACGCCGAAGCTGACGAAAATAATCGTCAGCCACAAAACCAGCACGACCAGCAACGGCGTGGAAACCCCGATGGATCTCTGCTCGTACATCAACCAGCGCGTCCGTCCGAACTCCATTCCCATACTCAACGCCTGGGTCTGGACCCAGCGTTGATTGTCGTCCTTCGGGGAGAGTCCCTGTATCTTCTCGTAGAGGGCCTCGCCGCCGGCGGCCGTCGGTGCGGTTGAGACGAGGCGGTCTTGCGACCACATCCCATCGAGAAGGCGGACGACTACGCCGCGCAGCAGAGCGCGCGCCTCCTTGGTCTCCGGCCCATAGTGCGCCAGGATGCGATCCAGCAACGCGGCATTGGCGGACATCTGTATCAACTCGCTGCTTTGCGCGTCGTAGGAACCCTTCGCCGATGCGACCAGCAGCCCGAGGACCAGGGCGGCCATCGTCCCGACCAGTCCTATCCCCAGCTTGACGACATCCTTCGAATCGGCACCGAGGTGGTGTGTTGGCAGAGTTGCATGCAGCAGCAGGCCAAGCAGCGCGCCGCCAAAGACGCATGCGAATACGATCAGGCTGATTGTCGTCGGATTCATGCTCGATTACTCGCGGATTGACTCATCTGCATCCCCACCAGGCGCGCCACCAGAATCGCCAGATAGAACTGCCCGGTGATCCCTTCGGCAACGGCCGCGTAGCGCGATTGCAGCGTCAGCGGTGTGATGTCGCCAAAGCCGATGGTCGAGAGCGTCGTCAAGCTGAAATAAATCAAGACGGCGAACGTGGACTGTCCCCCGGACGTCGGCGAGGAGCCCCCCAGGCTGAAGGCTTCCGGTTGATACTCGAATATCACGATGTACAAGAGCCCCCAGGAGAGCGCGAGGAGCAAGTAGACGGAGATCGACAGGCTGATGCTCTCGCTCGTGATTTCCTTCTGCTTCAGCAGGCTGCGGAACTGGCTCCACGTGACAAACCCAAAGAAGAGCAGCCAACACACCGAACCCACCAGAGAGGTTTGGCGCGTCGGGCTGGAAAGCACGGCCACTCGTTCAACGGCCGCCAACGCGGCAAGCACCCAGCCGAGCATGTTGTGTCTCCGCTTGCGCCGCAAGAGCACCTCGCGTTCGCCGGCCAACTCGTCGATTTGGACCGTATAGAGCGCGACCAGCATGAGCACGATGAGCGCGACACTGAACAGGACCGGGCCGGTCTGGCCCTCCCCGATCAAGGGCCGCACCGCGAAGAGGATCACGATGGCAACGAGCAAGGTGGTGTGCCGGCGCTGGAGAAACCGACTGCGCAGCGTCTGTAGAGATGGCATCACGTCATCGCTCATGTTTACTAGATTCGAATTTCGGATTTCGAATTGTCGGACTCACGGCGTTGCACTCTGCCGGATCGCGGCGGCGATGTCGGCACTCAGCTTGGCGAGCGCGCGGCTGTGCGCGGCGGCGAGTGTGTCGTAGCCTTTGCCCTGCACGGCTTCGCGCGCAAGCGTGCGGCCCGAGCGCGGCGGCCCGTCCCCCGTCTTGCTGACCGCCCACACGGCGTCGAGGAGCGCGGCCTCGCCCTGGATCGAGTCGAAGCGCTGGACGTTGATGCTCACCCGATAGGTCGCGTTGAAGTTCGCCAGCGGCGCCACGGCGACGTCCTGCGTCCCGAGCAGCACGGCAAGGTCGCCGGCGACGGCGCGTGCGATGGCGTCGTTCAGCGGCGCAGCCCAGCGGTTGAACTCGTCGACGTCGACGCGGTTCGGCGCCACCTGCACGACGAACTCCGGCCGGTCGACCGTAGCCGGGACCGAGACCGGGCCCACCAGGACAGTGTAGCGCGCCGCCGGAGCGGCGTCCGCCGTCGCCGCTGAGTCGAGGGTGTAGAAGTGCGCCGGCGCCGAGGCACAACCTGCTGCAACCGCGATGAAGGTGATCGAAACCAGATGCGTGAACCGGCTGGACATCACTTCGCCTCCCCCGTCTTGCCGCGAATGAGCGCCTCGGGATGGCGCTCGAGATAATCGGCGAGCACGCGCACCGAGCGCGCCGCCCGGCTCACCTCCTGCAGCGTGTTGCCCAGTTCCGCGCCGAGCACGGAGTTGGGCTCGACCAGCTTGTTGGCGTTGTCGAGCGTGCCGCGCCCGCTGTCGAGCGTGCTCCGCGCGCTCACCAGCGTACGATCGAGTTCGGCAATCGATTTCTGCAAATCGTCGCCGATCGCCTTGAGGGGCATCTGGTCGACCTTCTTGATGATGCTGGCCACGTTCGCCTCGATGCCTTCGAGCTGTCCCGGTATCGTCGGCAACTGTACCGGCTTTTGCGACCAATCCACCGTCGCCGGGGGCGCCTCGGGGAAAAAGTCGAATTCCACGAACAACGACCCGGTCAACAGGCTTCCCGTCTTCAACTGCGCACGCACCCCGTGCGCCACCAAGCTGTCCATCAACTGTCTGCGGACGGTGTCGAGATCGATACCGGGCGCCAGGTCGCGGATCCGCACCCCGAGCCGCTGCGCGTCCAGGTGGATGGTCACCGGCGCGGAGAATTCGAAAGTCTTGGCATCCACCTGCGCGCTGACCTCCGCGACCTCGCCGACCTGGATGCCGCGGAACTCCACGGGCGCACCCACCGCGAGCCCGCGGACGGATTGCTTGAAGAGGAGCATGTAGGTCTGCGGAGCGCGGGCTGGGAGCTTGAAGGCGTCCGCCCGGTTGCTGTACAGCGTGAAGACCGTGTCCGCCTCGGCAGCCGGCAGCACCGGATCGGTCGCGGGTGTCTCGAAGGCAATGCCACCGATCAGCACGGATAGAACCGACTGAGTCTGAACGCTGAGGCCGTTCGCAGTCAGCGACACGTCGATCCCGCTGGCGTTCCAGAAGCGGGTATTGGGATTGACGTACTGGTCGTACGGCGCGTTCACGAACACTTTGACATTGAGGGAGCTGCCATCTTTGTCCAGTTCGTACGACGTGACCTGCCCCACCTGCAGCCGCCGGAAGAACAGCGGCGTGCCAACGTCCAGCGAACCGAGGTCAGGCGTCTTCACGACGAAGAAGCGCCCGGGAACGTCGAACGTCACCACCGGCGGCGTTTCGAGCGCCACGAAGCTCCGCTTGTTTTGCCGCGACTGGCCGATCTCCATCCCGATGTACGCCCCGGAGATGAGCGTACCCAAGCCGGTCACGTTGGCGCCCGAGATCCGCGGCCGTACGACCCAGAACTGCGTGTCGTCGACGAGGAAGCTTTCCGTCTTGGGGGCCATCTGCGCGGTGGTAATCACGTGACGGTGGTCGTCCGAGAGCCGGATGGTGGTGAGCGTACCGATCTCGACGCCATTGTACTCGATCTTGGTCTTGCCGGCCTCGATCCCCTCGGCCGACTTGAAGACGATGGTGATCTTGGGTCCCTGGGACAGGATCCGCGTCACGGCAACCCACGCGCCGATGACCGCCGCCAGGAACGGGATGACCCACACGAGGGACAACCGCGTGCGCTTCTTGGAATAGGCTCTCGACTCGGGAACGTGAGGGAGCGGTGCGTCGCTATCAGGCATCATGAACCTCGCTGCATTCTACAAGCCGTGGAGACTCTTCGTGGTTCCTCCTGGCCGCTGTATCATCAAAGCAGCCTGCTTGGCCACACGGGCACGGAAGCTCTGCGGAAAATTCCCGGAAAGAATGCCGGCGGTGGGGTAGCGACACTGGTCAGGTTGCCCTTGACCTGGGGCACGGCGAATGACGTTGAACCCGGTCGTCATTTCGGCGTCAAGGAAATTCTGCGCGGGCCGCCTGGAGGCGAGGGGTTATGGCGTTAACTTCGCGCCCGTGCTCTAGATGGCCCGAGTCGGTACGTGGCCAAAGCGGTCACCGCAATTGGGTCCAGGAAGATCCGTGGAAACCTCGCGGAGCTTTCTGACTGCAGGGTATGGGCTCCCGTGTACTCGACGGAGAGGAAGTGACGCCGTGAGGACAAGTGACTCTCCCAAGAAGCCAAGCGGCGATGTGCGGCCGCCGCAGAGCCACCGTGCCTCCGTGATCGCCTTCGCGCCCTTCCACATCGATCTGTTCGCCGGCCAACTTCTGCGCGGCAGCGAGCCCATCCCGCTTCGGCCAAAAACCTGGGCGATGCTGCAATACCTGGCCGAACGACCAGGTGTGCTGGTCAGCAAGAACGAACTCCTGGGCGCCGTCTGGCCGGACGTGACGGTTACCGAATGGGTCCTGAGCAAGTCCATACGCGAACTGCGCGTTGCCTTGCATGACGACACCAAGACGCCGCGGCTCATCGAGACCGTGCAGCGGCGCGGCTTCCGCTTCATCGCTGAGATACAAGTCCCTGGTTCTGCGTCCCTGGTCCCTGACTCGAGAAAGGACGGACGAGAAACCGGAGACCAGACACCAGGAACCTCTATATTCGTCGGGCGCGCCGAGGAACTACGACAACTCTCCGCGGCGTTCGCGAATGCGCTGGCGGGCGAGCGCGGGCAGGTGTTCGTATCAGGCGAAGCGGGAATCGGGAAGACCGCGCTGGTGAGGGCCTTTCTCGACTCCCCGGCAGTGCGTGCGGCGGGCATGCCGGTGTGGATTGTACGGGGCACCTGTGTGGGCCAGAACGGAGTGCGGGAAGCCTACATGCCCGTACTCGAAGGGCTCGAAGGTGTCGCGCGGCGCCCGGATGCCGGTCGGTTGGCCGAGTTGCTGCGCCGGGTGGCGCCGACGTGGTTGGCCCAGATGCCCGGGCTGATACGCGATGTGGACCAGGCCGCGCTGCGCCAGTCGTTGCAGGGAGTCAGACCCGAGCGCATGGTGCGTGAGTTCGCAACCTTGATCGAAGCCCTGACGGCCGAGGTGGCCATCGTGCTGGTTGTCGAAGACCTGCAGTGGAGCGACCCTTGCACGATCGATCTGCTGTGGGCACTCGCACAACGCCGTGAACCGGCGCGCTTGCTGGCGATCGGAACCTTTCGACCCGTTGAGGCCATCGTTCAAGAGCATACCTTGATGAAGGTCATGCGAACGCTCGTCCTGCACCGCCAGTGCATCGAACTCCCCTTGTCGTATCTGCGCGACGAAGATGTGCTGCGCTATCTGGAGGAACGCTTCCCCGGCAACGACTTTCCACCGGCCCTGGCGCGGGTGACTCGACGACACACTGATGGCAATCCGTTGTTCATGAGCGGTGTCATCGACCATCTGCTGTCGCAGGGCTTCATTCTTGAGACCGCACCGGGATGGTCGCTGCGTGCGCCGCTGGAGACGATCACGCTTGGCATTCCCGACGACGTCCGGCTCTTGATCGCGAACGACCTTGAAGGGCTGAGCCCCGCCGATCTTGCCTTGCTGCAAGCGGCGAGTGTTGCGGGTGAAGATTTCAGCCCACTCGTGGTTGCGGCGGCCCTGGGTTGCAAGGTGGCAGATGTCGAGATGCGCTGTGAGGCTTTCGTCCAGGCGCGGCGCTTTCTGCACGTCACCGGCCACGTTGAGTGGCCCGACCACCGTGTGTCGCGGCGCTTCGGCTTCGTTCATGAATTGTACCGGCGAGCCGTGTATGCCCAGATCGACGAGGGGCAGTGCATGCAGCTGCATCGCCGCATCGGTCAGGCCCTGGAGGCCGCGTACCGTGCGCGCCAAGCGGAAATCGCCCCCCGGTTGGCGACCCACTTTGAGTGTGGCCATGATGATGCGCGCGCATTGCGCTACCTGAGCGTCGCCGCGGAGCGCGCACGCCTGCGCTTTGCCAATCGTGAGGCCTTGGAGTACCTCGATGCCGCCCTCGTCCTCTTGACGCGACGGCCCGAAGATGACGACCGGCGCCGCCAGGAGCTCGATTGCTGCCTCGCGCGTGGAGCGATCCTCATCGATCTTCGGGGTTTCGCCTCGGACGACGTTCGACAATGCTTCGAACGCGCCGGCCGGCTGTGCGCCGCGGTCGGCAGTCGGCTGCAGCTCTTCGGCATACTGTACGCGCGCTGGTATTTGCATGCCGTCCGCAACGAACGGGATGAAACGATTGCGGTTGCGACCGAGCTGAACGACCTCGCACGTCGGCTCGGGAGGGCGCCGCAACGCATCGCGGCGACCTCCGTTCTCGTACGAACTGCTTGCTACGATGCGCGCTTCGCCGAGAGCGCGCGCCTCATGCAGCGCCGACTGGCACGCGTGCCTTCCGCGCAGGACGCAACGCCACCGGCCTTCGGACCGGATCCGGCGTTGGCCGCCAGTATGCACGCCGCCATTGCGCGGTGGTTCCTCGGCCAACCGCAGCGGGCGCGCGCCACTGCGCGCTCGACCGTCGAGCGCGCGCGCAAGCTGGGACACGTTTTCACCCTCACCGCTGTCCTGATGCAATCGGCCTTTGTGGAGCTGTTGTGCCGAAACGCCGTTACCGCGGGTGCGCTAGCCGAGGAGGCGATGTCCCTCGCCGCCACACACGGGTTTGTCTACTGGCAGGCGCTGGTCGCGATGATGAGCGGTTGGGCATTGACGCAGCAAGGCCATGCACCGGACGGCAACGCTGCGATCGAAGCCGCTCTTACTGCCCTGCAGGCGATGGGGGCCCGCTTCTTCTCGGCGTTCGCCTATGCGTTCTTGGCCGAGGGGCACCTGAAGATCGGGGCGCTGAAAGAGGGGCTGGCCGCAGCCGATGCGGGCCTGGCGGTGGCGCAAACAGGTCTCGACCGGGCCTACACGCCCGAACTCTGGCGCCTCAAAGGCGAGCTGTTGCTCGCAGCGCGGGTGCAACGTTCAGAGCCCAGGGGCCGAAGTGGGAAATCTCGGCTCCAAAATTCGACATCGAGCGAGGCCGAGGCGTGCTTTCAGCGGGCGCTCGATTGCGCGCGCGCGGCGCACGCCAGAAGTCTCGAGTTGCGCGCGGCGACCAGCTTGGCGCGGGCCTGGCACGCACGCGGACGCAGCGCACCGGCCCACCGCGTCCTGAGTGGCGTCTGCGCCTGGTTCGGTCCGCGCGCCACCAGCCCCGATCTTGTCGACGCGCGACAGCTGCTCAACGAGCTGAGGACCGGCGAGAGAAAGTGGCACCAGCCCGCGTCTGCGGATTGAATCAACTTTCCAGGAATTGTCAAAGGACTGTCAAGACTCGAGCCGGCGCTCTCTGCGATACGGCGCTCATTGAAACGAGAGCGGACAAGCAGGCCGCCAGCGGCGCGCGGAGCGGAAGAGCCTTCGGATTTGCCGGTCTACAAAGCCTTCGTGCTGCAGTTCACGCGCGCGACGCGGGCGCAGGGCGGCGCCTTCTCCGGACGTGTCGAGCACATGAGTTCCGGCCGGCGGGGGTTCTTCGCCTCGAAAAAAGAGCTGCGCGCGGTCCTCGAGAAGATGTTGGACGAACTTGGTGAAGAGGGATGAAGAGAAATTCGAAACCCGAAATTCGAAACAATCCGAAATGGCAAATTCGAATGGTCAAAACGGACGGAAGGCGACATCTGCCTCTCGGGCTTCGAATTTCGGACTTCGGGCGCGTGATGACACGCAGAAAAGGAGGTTCGGCATGAGCACATGGACCTGGGTGGCATTTCGCCTGGGCAGTGCCGTGACCGCGCTCGCCCTGGCCGGGTGGGCAACGGGCTGCGCGGTGACGCAGCGGGCGCAGGTGACCGACCAGAACTACTGCCCCTTCCTGGGCAACAACGTGTGCTCTCAACTGACCCCGACCACCGACAAGAAGGAGGCGGATCTGCGCTACATCAACCCGAACGCGCAGTGGACGCAGTACAACAAGGTCCTCATCGAGCCGGTCACCTTCTGGGGCGGCGACAGCACCAAGCTGTCCGCAGCCGATCAACGCACGTTGACGAACTACTTCTACCAGGCCCTCGAACAGCAACTGTCCAAGAAATTCGAGGTGGTCACTCAAGCGGGACCGGGCGTGATGGCGATTCAGGTCGCGCTCATAGATGCTACCACGGCCACGCCGGGGCTGCGCTCGATATCGGTGATTGAGCCGCACGTGCGGTTGATCGCCACCCTGAAGTATCTCGCCACCGGCAGCTTCCCCTTCGTCGGCTCGGCGGAGGCTGACGCGAAGATCACCGACTCGGTCACCGGCCAGGTCCTGGCGGCTGCGGTGTCGAAGCGTCTGGGTGGCGGCAGTCCCAAGAACGTCGACGTGTGGGAACTGGGCGACGCCGAGAACGCGATCACCTACTGGGCGCAAATGATGGCGAATCGGCTGTCGTCGTGGACTTCGGGCACGGCACCGTCGTGACCGCCGACCCAACGCTAGGAACTCAATGATCATGAAGAAGGAGGACAGGGAATGAAAAGGCCGTTTCTACGGAACGTTCAAAGGGAAGCCCAAGCGATGAACGGACGCATTCGGTCACACGCAAGCATGGTCATCTCAGCAGCAGGGCTGGCCGCGCTCACCGCTGCGGCGGTCGGCCCAGCGCGGGCTGAGGCGGCGGACAAAAAGCCCAACATCCTCGTCATCATGGGGGACGACGTCGGCTGGTTCAACATCGGCGCCTACCATCGCGGCATCATGTCGGGCAAGACGCCGAACCTCGACAAGCTCGCGGCAGCGGGCATGATGTTTACAGACTACTACGCCGAGGCCAGCTGCACGGCGGGGCGGGCGAATTTTATCACCGGCGAGATTCCTCTGCGCACAGGCTTGACGACGGTCGGCCAGGCCGGAGCCGACGTCGGTATACCGGCGCAAGCCAGCACACTCGCCACCGTTCTCAAAGCGCAAGGCTACGAGACGGGACAGTTCGGCAAGAACCACCTCGGCGACCTGAACAAGTATCTGCCTTGCGTGCACGGCTTCGACGAGTTCTTCGGCTACTTGTATCACCTCGACGCGATGTCGGATCCGTACTGGTATTCGTTCCCTGTCGACGAAAAATATTACAACACCTATGGGCCGCGCAGCTTGGTGCATTGCTACGCGTCCGACACCGACGACGGGACCGACATGCCGCGCTGGGGCAAAGTTGGCAAACAAAAGGTCACAGATGAAGGCCCACTGCCGCCGTTCGCGGACATGTCGAACGTGCCGAACATGCACGACCTCCCCTTCCTGAAGGCGAAATACGACATGACGACCTTCGACGACGTGCTGGTCAAGGCCTCCAGCGACTTCATGGACAAGGCCAAGAAGGACGGCAAGCCGTTCTTCGTGTGGCACAACACCACGCGGATGCACGTCTGGACCTTCCTCTCCAAGAAGTACAGCTCGATGCAGAACAGCCAGACGAACTACGGCCTCGAAGAAGCCGGCATGGCGCAAATGGACAACAGTATCGGCGCGCTGCTGAAGCACCTCGACGACATGGGCGAAGCCGATAACACGATCGTCATATTCACCACGGACAACGGCGCCGAAGTATTCACGTGGCCGGATGGCGGCATGACGCCCTTCAAGAACACCAAGGGCACCGTCGGCGAAGGCGGCTTCCGCGTCCCCGCCATCATTCGCTGGCCGGGCCACGTCAAGCCGGGCTCGGTGGAGAACGGCATCTTCTCCGGCCTCGATTGGTTCCCCACCTTGTCCGCCGCGGCGGGCAACCCCGACATCACCGATCAATTGCTGAAGGGCGTCAAGCTCGGCGACCGCACCTACAAGAATCATCTCGACGGCTACAACCAGATGGATCTGCTCACCGGGAACGGCCCATCCAAGCGCCACGAAATATTCTACTTCGGTGGCCCGCACCTGGGTGCGGTTCGGATCGATGACTTCAAGTTCACGTTTTTCCAGCAGCCGTGGGGCTGGCCGGGCGAGAAGGTCACCACGGACATGCCCTCGATGGTCAACATTCGCCAGGATCCGTTTGAGCGTACGCCGATGCTGCGCGGCGAGTCGTTCAACACCGGCGCCGGCGGCTACGTCATGGACTTCTTCGCTCGCGAGTTCTGGCGCTTCGTCATGGTCCAGCAGTACGTGGCGAAGCTGGCGATGACGGCGATTGACTATCCACCGATGCAGGACCCGGCCTCCTTCAACCTCGAGGAGGTGAAGAAGAAGATCGAGGCCATGATGAAGGATCACGAAGGGCAGTAGGAAGTGGGCCGACCAGGACCGTCGGGCATCGCCTGAGATGCTCGCGGTCCTGGCGAAGCTGCCCGACGATTTCCGCAAGGCGAAACACTCGGCCCGGGATTCCTGGATTGACATCGATGGCGAGAACTTCATGGGAGCGCGGTTTGACATCGGTGGTGATCCCAATAACGACGATGTCCACATTGCGTGGAAATACCTCTACACAGCCAAGGACACCTGGCTTGGTCCGACGCAGAACCTGGGGTCGATCGGCGCGCCGTACGAAGGGTGGCCCGCGGATTCATCGGGCACGGCCGTTCCTGTTGCAGCCCGTCGTGAACTACAACATCGTCCACGGCGGGTGCCTCACCAGCTTGCTGGCGAAGATCCATCCGGCAGTGGCCGCCGCCGGCTGTGACAATTCGAAGGATGACGCTTGCGTCACCAAAGTGGCCGAGATGAACGTGCGCCAGGCGGTGCGCGAGATGCGCGCAAAGAGAAAGAGTCCCTACATCGCCGCATATCTCGACGATGGCAAGGTGGGGTTGGTGGGTGCGCTCTACGCTGTGGCTACGGGCAAGGTCACATTTTGGGAAACCTGAAACTCCCGGACACAGAGTGGATCATAGTCCGCTGAGCCCTTGACCGTCAGCGGCCCGCAAAGGCCTGGCGCGGGCTGACCGAATCCCAGATCAACCGCGGGTCGAAAGACTCGACGGCGAGCATCGTCAGCACTACCACGGCCGCGAAGAAGAACAAACCAGGCGCCGGTGAGACCGACATCAGCGGCTGCAGCTGTACGAGGGCTGCCGTGAAGGTGTCGACGAACACGTCGACCATTGACCAGCGCCCGATGAACTCGACCATCCGGTAGAGCCGCACGCGCTGCACGTTGTTCTCGATGGAGCCGCGCTGCACCGTGATGAGCAGGTAGGCG
>Ga0335069_10007687_pt1 | contig 15527 bp, 14 predicted proteins | sample Lox_Sample_11_FD_206714 | JGI IMG/M metagenome (GOLD analysis project Ga0335069, IMG submission 206714) | Soil microbial communities from Loxahatchee National Wildlife Refuge, Florida, United States - Lox_Sample_1.1 | ecosystem: Environmental > Terrestrial > Soil > Wetlands | place: USA... | reverse complement strand
TGCTGACGCAGGGCATGGTCCGCAACGCGGTCTACTTCCGCAAGCCGCAGTCGGGACGCGCGGTCTACTACAGCCCGGCGGCGGTCGAGGTGCTCTACGACGCCGACGGCCGCGCGGCCGGCGCGCGTCTCAGGGAGGACGGCCAGCCGGTCGAGAGCGGCGGCATCGGCACGATGTCGAAGTCGAAGAACAACGGCGTCGACCCGCAGGCGATCATCGACGGCTACGGCGCCGACACGGCGCGCCTGTTCATGATGTTCGCGGCGCCGCCGGAGCTGTCGCTCGACTGGTCGGACGAGGGCGTGGAGGGGGCGTTCCGCTTCCTGAAGCGCCTGTGGAAGGCGGTGCACGGGCACGTCGCCGGCGCCGGGCGCACGGCGCCCGAGGCCGCAGCGCCGAGCGCCGCCGACCGGGGGCTGCGGCGTCTCGCGCACCAGACCCTCGCCAAGGTCGGCGACGACTACGGCCGCCGGCGCACCTTCAACACCGCGATCGCGGCCGTCATGGAGCTCCTGAACGCGGTCCGCGACCACGACGGCGGCACGCCAGCGGGCCGCGCCGTCGTGCACGAGGCGCTCGAGCTCGCGGTGCTGATGCTGGCGCCGGTGGTGCCGCACATCGCGGAGGCGCTCTGGCGCGCGCTCGGGCACGCGCGCGCCGTGGTCGACGAGCCGTGGCCGCGCGCCGACCCCGAGGCGCTCAGGCAGGAGGCCGTCGAGCTCGTGGTGCAGGTCAACGGCAAGGTCAGGAGCCGGATCACGGTCGCGGTGGACGCGGCCGAGGCCGCGGTGCGCGAGGCGGCGCTCGCCGACCCGACGGTGCGGCGCTTCGTCGGCGCGCTCGCCGTGAAGAAGGTCATCGTCGTGCCGGGCAAGCTGGTCAGCGTGGTCGCCGGATGAGACGGCTGCGGCTCGCCGCGCTCGGGGCCGCGGCCGCGCTCGCCGCCTGCGGCTTCCACCTGCAGGGCGTCACGCGCCTGCCGCAGGCCTTCGCCACCACCCAGGTCGTGGCCGAGGACCGCTACACCGACTTCCACCGCGCGCTCGGCGACGCACTGCGCGCCTCCGGCAGCCGCATCGCCGGCAGCGGCGCCACCGCGACCATCGAGGTGCTCACCGACGACAGCGGCCAGCGCGTGCTGTCGGTGTCGGCGAGCAACACGCCGACCGAGTACGAGGTCTACTACACGATCCGCTACCGGGTGCGGATCGGCGACAAGGAAGTGCTGTCGCCGAAGGTGCTGACGCTGACCCGCGACTACAGCTTCGACGTGACCGCGGTGCTCGCCAAGGAGCAGGAGCAGGACCAGATCCGCGCCGCGCTCGCCCGCGAGCTCGCCGCGCTCGTGATGCGCCGCCTGTCGGCGCTCGGGCCGTGAGCGTCGCGGCCGCCGCCGGCGCCGGGGTGCTGGTGCTCGCCGACGGCTTCACGGCGCCCGTGCGTGCGCTCCTGGCCCGCTACGGGCTGACGCTGGCCTCGGTCGCCGACGGCGCGCCGATCCCGTTCAGCTACTGGGGCGAGCCGGAGGCGGGCCTCGAGGGCAGCCGCGTCTGGGTCCGCGGCGACACGCCGCTGCACTCGGTGCTGCACGAGGCCGGCCACGCGCTGTGCATGGACGGCGCGCGCCGCGCCGCGCTGGCGCGCGACGCCGGCGGCGACTTCGAGGAGGAGAACGCGGTCTGCTGCCTGCAGATCCTGCTCGCCGACGAGCTGGCGGGCGCCGGCGGCGCGCGCCTCATGGACGACATGGACCGCTGGGGCTACACGTTCCGGCTCGGCTCGGCGCGCCGCTGGTTCGAGGCGGAGGCCGACGCGGCGCGCGCCTGGCTCGCCCGCGAGGGCCTGCTCGACGGGCGCGGCCGGCTCAGCTGGCGGAGGCGCGCCTGATGCGCCGGCCGGGCGCGGCGCTCGTGGCGGCGCTCGCGCTCGGCGCCGCGGCCGGCGCCGAGCCCGTGCCGACGCTGGAGTCCGGCTGGGCGCGGCCGACGGTGGCCGGCGCGACCGTCGGCGCCGGCTATCTCGTGATCCGCAGCGGCGGCGGGGCCGACACGCTCGAGGGCGCGAGCTCGCCGCGTGCCGAGCGCGTCGAGATGCACGAGACCCGCGTCGAGGACGGCGTGGCGCGCATGCGCGCCGTCGCCCGCCTGCCGCTCGCGCCCGGCGCGAGCCTCAGCTTCCAGCCGGGCGCGCTGCACCTGATGCTGGTCGGGCTGCACGGCGCGCTGGTCGCGGGCGAGCGTGTGCCGCTGACGCTGCGCTTCGCGCGCGCCGGGGCGCTCGAGACGGTGCTCGAGGTGCGCGACGAGGCGCCGCCGCCGCCGGCCGCCGTGCCGCAGCGGATCGTGACGCTCGCGCCGCACCTGACCGAGCTCGTGTACGCGGCCGGCGCCGGCGAGCGCCTGGTCGGCACGCTCGACACGAGCGACTACCCGCCGGCGGCGCGGCGCGTGCCGCGCGTCGGCGACGTCGACCGCCTCGACGCCGAGCGGCTGGTCGCGTTGCGGCCCGACCTGGTGCTGCTGTGGGGCGACGGCTCGCCGACGGCGCAGCGCGAGCTGCTGTCGCGCCTCGGCCTCAGGGTGCTGAGCCTCGAGCAGCACACGCTCGCCGACGTGCCGGACTCGCTCGAGCGGCTCGGCGCCGTGCTCGGCACGGAGCCCGTGGCGCGGGCGGCGGCCGGGGCGCTCAGGAGCGAGCTCGAGGCGCTCGCGCAGCGCTACCGGGGCGCGCGCCGGCTCAGGGTCTTCTACCAGGTCTGGGGCACGCCGCTGTACACGCTCGGCGGAAGGCACGTCGCCAGCGAGATGCTGCGCGTCTGCGGCGCTGACAACGTGTTCGCCGACCAGCCGCTCAGCGCCGTCGTCGTCGACGAGGAGGCGGTCTACGCGCGCGACCCGGACGTCGTCGTGCTCGCCGGCACCGCCGCCGAGGACGCGGAGTGGCTGGGCCGCTGGCGCACGCGCCTGCCGCTGCGCGCGGTCGCGAGCGGCAACGTCGTGACCCTCGACCCGGACCTCGTCAACCGGATGGGCCCGCGCATCGCGCTCGGCACCGCGACGCTGTGCGCGCGCCTCGCGGAGCGGCGCGCGGCGCTCGCGCCGCGCTGAGCGCGGCGGCCGCCCGCTCCCTGCCGTTACTTCTTGAGCTCGACCAGGATCGACTCGCAGTCATCGAGCGCCTCGTCGGCGTGCGTGACCGGCGCGCGGATCAGCACCTCGCCGGTCTTGGTCTCGCCGTCCTTGGTGCTGCCGTCCGGGAACGTGTAGCGCACCCGGCAGCCCTTGACGACGTACACCACGCTCGCCGGGTGCGAGTGCATCGGCGTCCTGTCGCCCTTCTTGGGCGACCACTGCAGCACCCGCACCTTGTCGTCCTCCGCCACCACCTTCAGGTGCTTGACGTGGTACTGCATCGCGTCCTGCGCGAGGCTCAGGCCCGGCACGAGCAGCGCCAGCGTCGTCGCGATCGCGGCCATCGGTCTCATCGGCGTGTCCCCCTGTACGGCTCGGCACCGGCAGGCACGCGCGGCCGGCCGGCGGCACCCGGGCGGGCGCGGGCCGATAGTGGCGCGGGCCGGCGCCTGCGGCAAGCGCCCGGGGCCGGGCGGCGCGTCGCGTGCCTGCGGCTTGCCGGGCCGGCCCGGCGATGTGAGACTCGGCTCCCCCGACCCGGGCATCGCGGAGTTCATCGATGGCGCGCAACTGGCTGTGGATCCCCGCCGTGGCGCTCGGCGCCCTGACGCCCGTGCTCGCCGCGACGCCGGCCAAGGAGCACGCCGACAAGGCGGGCGAGCCCGCCGAGGAGCGCGAGGCGCAGCGCCACCTCAAGGACGACTCGGCGCGCACCACGCAGAGCATCACGGTCGGCGGCCGGGTGCTCGGCTACCAGGCCGAGGCCGGGGTGCTGGTGGTGCACCTCAAGGATCCGCTCGACGAGGAGCCGGCCCAGGCGGCCGCCGAGCGGGCCGCCGCCGCGGCGCCGGCCGCGCCCGAGGCGAGCATGTCCTACGTCGGCTACTTCCTCGGCAAGGAGCCGGATCCGCGCCGGCCGATCACCTTCCTGTTCAACGGCGGGCCGGGTTCGTCGACCGTGTGGCTGCACATGGGATCGCTCGGCCCGAAGCGCGTGCTCGCGGCCGACGGCAGCCACAGCCCGGCGGCGCCGTACCGGATCGTCGACAACGCCCACACCCTGCTCGCCGACTCCGACCTCGTGTTCGTCGACGCGCCCGGCACGGGCTTCAGCCACCTGCGCGGCGCGGACAAGGAGAAGGCCTTCTACGGCGTCGACCAGGACGCGCACGCGTTCGCGAACTTCATCACCGAGTTCCTGTCGCGGCACGGCCGCTGGAACTCGCCGAAGTACGTGTTCGGCGAGTCCTACGGCACGATGCGGGCGGCGGCGCTCGCGTACGTGCTGCAGAGCGAGAAGGGCCTCGACCTCAACGGCGTGATCCTGCTGTCGCAGTGGCTGTGCGGCGACGACAACGCCGACACGCCGCAGTACAACCCCGGCGTCGACCAGCCGTACGCGCTCGCGCTGCCGACCTACGCGGCCACCGCCTGGTACCACCAGAAGCTGCCGAACCGGCCGGCCGCGCTCGAGCCGTTCCTCGCCGAGGTCGAGCGCTACGCGCTCGGCGAGTACCTCGGCGCGCTCGCCGCCGGCGACCAGCTCGAGCCCGCGCGCCGGGCGGCGGTGGTCGCGCAGCTGCACGCCTACACGGGCCTGCCGACCGCGTACCTCGAGCGCGCCGACCTGCGCATCAACGTCGGCGTCTTCAACCAGCACGTGCTCGGCGACGACAGCGCCGCCGGCCGGCTCGACACGCGCTTCACCGGGCCGACGATCGACCCGCTCAGCAAGGAGGCCGAGTACGACCCGCAGTCGGCGGCGATCACCTCGGCCTACGTCTCGGCCTTCAACGACTACGTGCGCCGCGACCTCAAGTACGGCGCCGGCCAGGTCTACAAGGCCAACGCCGACCTCGACCGGCTGTGGGACTACCAGCACCAGCCGCCGGGCGGCTCGCAGAAGGCGCCGCAGGCCGCCAACGTGATGCCCGACCTCGCGGCCGCGATGAAGCAGAACCCGAACCTCAAGGTGATGATGAACGGCGGCTACTACGACCTCGCGACGCCGTACTACGCGGCGGTCTACGAGCTGCACCACCTGCCGCTGCCGCCCGCGATCGCCGCCAACATCGAGATCAGGCTGTATCCGTCCGGCCACATGGTGTACGCGAACGAAGCGGCGCTCGCCGCGCTCGAGGCCAACGTCGCGGCGTTCATCCGCCGCACGCACCCGGCCGGCGGCTGATGCGGCTCGTGCCCGAGACGCTGTCGCGCGCGCTCGAGGCGGGCCTCGCGCCGGCGTGGCTGGTCGCCGGCGACGAGCCGCTGCGCGTCGGCGAGGCCGCCGATGCGATCCGCAGCCGCGCCCGCGGCCTCGGCTACACCGGGCGCGACGTGCTGTTCGCCGAGCGCGGCTTCGACTGGGAGGAGTTCGGCGCCGGCCTGAGGTCGCTGTCGCTGTTCGCCGAGCGGCGCGTCGTCGAGCTCAGGATGCCGACGCCGAAGCCGGGCGCGGAGGGCAGCCGCGCGCTGGTCGCGGCGCTCGCGGCGCCGGCGCCCGACGTCGTGCTGCTCGTGATCACCGACAAGATCGAGTACGCCGACCGCTCGGGCGCCTGGGTCAGGGCCTTCGAGGAGCACGGCTGCTGCGTCGACGCGGAACAGCTGCTGCCGGAGCAGCTGCCGGCGTGGATCGAGGCGCGCATGCGCGGCCTCGGCCTCGAGCCGGAGCCGGACGCGGTGCAGCTCCTGGCCGAGCGCTGCGAGGGCAACCTCGTGGCCGCGCACCAGGAGATCGAGCTGCTGCGCCTCGTCGCCGGCCCCGGGCCGGTCGGCGTCGAGACGGTCGCCGACTCGGTCGCGACCAGCGCGCGCTACCACGTGTTCCAGCTCGGCGAGGCGCTGCTCGCGGGGGACGCGGCGCGCACGCTGCGCATCCTCGACGGCCTCGCGGCCGAGGGCGAGGAGCCGACGCTGGTGCTGTGGTGCATCGCCGAGGAGCTGCGCTCGATCCTGCAGTGGCCGGGGCAGGCGTCGGGCGGTCCGCGGCGCCTGTTTCGCGGCGGGCGGCGCCGCCGGGAACTGCTCGCGGCCGCGGCGCGGCGCGTGCCGCGCGCCGCGGCGCTGGAGCTCCTTTGCGCGGCCGCGCGCACCGACCAGCTGATCAAGGGGCCGCGCAAGGACGAGGCCTGGGGCGAGCTCGCCCGGATCGCCAGCCAGCTTTGCATCGCGGCACGAAATCGGGCAGGGTGAGTGCCGATGTCGACGTCGCGACCAAGCACACCGCCCCCGGCGGGTGCGGCGAGTGGCGGTCCGATGGGTATCTTCGGAGGTACCTTCGACCCGATCCACTACGGACACCTCCGCACCGCCTTCGAGCTGCTTGAGACGCTGCGCCTGCCGGAGATGCGCTTCATGCCGGCCGGCAACCCGCCGCACCGCGAGCACACCGTCGCGAGCAATGCGCAGCGGCTCGAGATGGTGCGCGCCGCGACCGCCGGCCAGCCCGGCTTCAGCGTCGACGACCGCGAGATGCACAAGACCGGCCCGTCCTACTCGGTCGAGACGCTCGCGGAGCTGCGCGCCGAGTACCCGACGCGGCCGCTGTGCCTGATCGTCGGCATGGACGCCTTCCTCGGCCTGCCGAAGTGGCACCAGTGGCGCGAGCTGCTGTCGCTCGCGCACCTCGTGGTCGCCCACCGCCCGGGCTGGCGCGCGCCGACCATGGGCCCGCTCGGCGAGATGCTGGTCGACCGCGGCACCGGCACCGTGCTCGACCTTCACGACGGTGTCGCCGGCCGCATCTACATTCACGCCGTGACGCAGCTCGAGATCTCCTCGACCGACGTGCGCGCCCTGATCCACGCCGGCCGCGATCCGCGCTACCTGATGCCGGACGGCGTGCGCCGAATCATCCGTGAGTCGGGCTGTTACGCCCGAAAGGAAGAAGCAAGGGGATGACCGCCAGAAAGACCGCCCGCAAGACCGCAGCCAGGACCGCCCCCAAACCCGCCCGCCGGCCCGCCAGGGCCGCCAAGCCCGTCCGCCCCCGGCTCGCCGAGGTCGTGACCGCCGCGCTCGACGACCTGAAGGCCCAGAACGTCGCCGTCCTCGACGTCAGCGAGCTGACGGACGTCGCCGACACCATCGTGATCGCCTCCGGTACCTCCGACCGGCACGTGAAGTCGCTCGCCGGCCGCGTGCTCGAGCGCGCCAAGGAGGCCGGCTTTCGCGCGCTCGGCACCGAGGGCGAGCGCGAGGGCGAATGGGTGCTGGTCGACCTGCAGGACGTGATCGTGCACGTGATGCTGCCGCGCATCCGCGAGTTCTACGCGCTCGAGAAGCTCTGGGACGTGCGCGCGACCGGACGCGCCGCGACGCCGTAGCCGGCGCCCGGCCCGCCCCGCCGGCCGGCCGGGGAGCCGCCGGCCCGCCCCGCCGCCCGGCGCCCGCCGGGCGGCGCCGGCCGACCGCGGCAGCGCCCGCTGCCCGCCGCCCTAGCGAACCGCCGCCGCCCGCGGCGTCGGCGCCGACATCAGCGCGACGAACTGGCGCACGAAGCGCGGCAGGTCGACGTCCAGCTGCGCGTGCACGAGCTGCAGGTCGAGCGCCGGCTTCAGCTCCTCGCTCCAGGTCAGGGTCTCGCCGTAGGCCGGCCCGTGGCTGACGTCGACGTCCATGTACAGGCGCCGCTCGCGGGTGATGATGCCGGGCTCGAGCCAGGCGCAGGCGGCGAGCTCGTCCCACAGGTAGTAGCGCTCCTGCGAGTAGCGCGCGATGTACTGCGCCGCCGGCTCTTTCGAGCGCGCGATCGCGGCCAGCATCTCGGCGGTGAACATGGCCTTGATCGAGACGTCGACCGTGGTCACGTCGATGCGCGGCCAGTGGGCGCGCAGCGTGATGCGCGCGGCCTCCGGGTCGAACCAGAAGTTGAACTCGTGGCGCGGGCTCGAGGCGAACTCCGGGTCGTCGGTCTGCGGGTTGAGGCTGCCGCCCATGATGACGAGGCCCTGCGCGAGCCCGGCGAACTCGGGGTCGATCGCGATCGCGAGCGCGATGTCGGTCAGCGGCCCCGCGGCGTACACGGTGACCTCGTGCGGGTGCGCGCGGACCTGGCGGATCAGGAAGTGCGCCGCGTCCTCGGCGATCGGCCGCGTGCGGGGCTCGCCCTCGGCGAGCGGCGGCGTCTCCCACGGCCCGAGCGGCCGGGCGGGCGAGGGCACGACGCTCGCGCCGGCGGGTACCTGGGTGATCGCGGCGGGCTTGCCGCCCCAGGCGCCCAGCCAGCCGACCCGGCCGGCGACCGGCACGAGCAGCTCGGTCTCCTGCTGCGTGCGCACCAGCGGGAACACCGCGCCGAGCGCGACCGGCACGTCGCTCCTGCCGATCAGCTCGAGGAGGCGCAGCGTGTGGCGCGCCTCGTCGTCGCGCCAGGCGTTGCCGGTGACGATGCCGATGCCGAGCACCTCCACCTCGGGCGACTGCAGGAGCACCAGCATCGACATCATGTTCGAGCCGCCCGGTCCCGAGCCGTCCTGGTCGATGACCACCCGCCGCGGGCCGGCCGCCGTCCCGGCGACCGGCCAGAGGGCGAACAGCGTGCAGAGGCACGCGGCCAAGAGACGTCCCATGAGTGCCCCCGCGGTGGCTGGAGCGCGGCGGCGCCGCGCGCTCGCCGCGAGTGTAGCGCCGGCGGCCGGGCGGGGGTTTTCCGGTAGAGTTCGGCCGTCGCAGGGCCCGCGCGCGGGCCGTGCCGCTCATCCACGGACCGAGGTGCACGACGCCATGGCCGGACTCCTCGAGCGCTGGTTCCGGCTGACGGCGAACGGCAGCGACCTGCGCACCGAGCTGCTCGCGGGGCTGACGACCTTCCTGACGATGGCCTACATCGTCGTGGTCAACCCGGCGATCCTCGGCCAGGCGGGCCTGCCGGTCGCGGGCGTGGCTGCCGCGACCTGCCTCGCCGCCGGGCTCGCCAGCATCGGCATGGGGCTCTGGTCCAACTACCCGCTCGCGCTCGCGCCGGGCATGGGGCTGAACGCCTACTTCACCTTCACCGTCGTCAAGGGCATGGGCCTGCCGTGGCAGACCGCGCTCGGCTGCGTGTTCCTGTCCGGCGTCGCCTTCCTGCTGCTGACCCTCGCGGGCGTCAGGCAGCTGATCATCAGCGCCGTGCCGCGCTCGCTGTTCGCGGCGGTGGCCGGCGGCGTGGGCCTGTTCATCGCCTTCGTCGGGCTCGCCGACGCGGGCGTGATCGTCGCCGCGCCCGGCACGATGGTCGGCATCGGCCACCTGACGACGCCGAGCGCCGCGCTCGCGCTCTTCGGGCTGCTCACGATCGCCGCGCTGCAGGCGTGGCGCGTGCGCGGCGCGATGCTGCTCGGCATCCTGGTCACCGCCGCGGCCGGCTGGCTGGCCGGGCTCGGCCACCTGGCGCCGGGCGCCTACCGGCTCGGCGACCTCGCCTCGACCGCCTTCCGGCTCGACATCCCGGCGGCGCTCAACCTCAGGGGCGGCGTCGGCCTGTCGCTCGTCGAGATCGTGTTCGTGTTCCTGTTCGTCGACCTGTTCGACAACGTCGGCACGCTGGTCGCGGTGACGAAGAAGGCCGGCCTCGCCGCGCCCGACGGCACGGTGCCGCGGCTCAACCGCATCCTGCAGGTGGACTCGCTCGCGATGACCGCCGGCGCGCTCGCCGGCACGAGCCCGGTCACGAGCTACATCGAGAGCGCGGCCGGCGTCGCCGTCGGCGGGCGCACCGGGCTGACCGCCGTCGTGGTCGGCGCGCTGTTCCTGGCGACGCTCGTGTTCGCGCCGCTGGTGCAGTCGATCCCGCCGGCGGCGACCGCGCCGGCGCTGGTGCTGGTCGGCGGCAGCATGATGGGCGCGCTCGCCGAGGTCGACTGGGCCGAGCCGGCCGAGGCGATCCCGGCGTTCCTGACGCTGATCATGATCCCGCTCAGCTACTCGATCGCCAACGGCCTCGCCTTCGGGATCACGGCGCACGCGCTGCTGCAGCTGGTCCGCGGCCGGGCGCGCGCCGGCGACTGGATGGTGTACCTGTTGGCCGCGCTCTGCATCGCGCGCTTCGTCTACCTCGCCTGAGCCCGCGGCGCCGCCTCAGCGGGCGGACTCCTTGAGCGCGGCGAGCCGCGCGCGGATCGCGCCGATGCCGGGCTTGTGCGCCAGGATCTCGTCGATCGAGAGGCCGCTGAGCTCGTGCGGGAACACCAGCCAGCGGTCGGTCTCGTGCAGGTAGTAGTGCGGCACGGCGCAGCGCGCGCCGTTGCCGGGCTTGACGTACACGGTCGCGATGCGGATCTCGGGCCGCTCTGCGCCGCAGCGCTCGCCGAGCTCGTCGATGACCTTGCCGATGCTGCGGCCGGAGTCGTAGACGTCGTCGACGATCAGCAGCGCGTCGCTCGCGCGCACGTGCCTGACGACGTAGCCGAGGCCGTGCACCTGCACCTCGGCCGCGGTCGTGCCGATGCCGGTGTACAGCGAGGTGCGGATCGCGACGTGGTCGGTGCGCACGCCGAAGAAGTCGAGGAGCTCCTGCACCGCGATCCCGACCGGCGTTCCGCCGCGCCAGATGCCGACGATGTGCGTCGGGCGAAAGCCGCTGTCGAGGACCTTGAGGCCGAGCCGGAAGGAGTCGGCGAGCAGCTCGTCGGCCGTGATGTAGAGCCGCGGCGCGGGCGGGCGCAGAGTCACGTGGCGGCCGCCACGCCGTTCGAGTAGGGCATCGGGTCGTCACCGCGGCAGGGGCGCCGCACGGCGGCGGGAAGCCTTGCACAACCGCTGCCGGCGGACAAGCGTGCCGGCGCCCGGACGCCGCTTGCTAATCGGCGGCGTTTGGGCAGAGTGGCGCCGACGCGCCGCGAGGAGAGCCGCCGATGTCCCGAACGCCCCGCCGACCGGCCGCCGCCGTGGCGCGCTGACGCCGTGCGGGTGCGGCTCGTCGCGGCCGGCACGCGCCTGCCGGCCTGGATCGGCGCCGGCTTCGCGCAGTACCAGCGGCGCCTGCCGCCCGAGACGCCGCTCGAGCTCGTCGAGGTCGCGGTGGCGCGCGGCACGGCGCAGGGCGCGGCGGCGCGGGCCGTGCGGGCGGAGGGCGAGCGGATGCTCGCGGCGCTCCCGGCCCGGGCCTGGGTGGTCGCGCTCGACGTCGGCGGGCGCGCCCTCGACACCCCCGGGCTCGCGCGCTGGTGGGCGGGGCGGCTCAGGGACGGCCGCGACGTCGCGTTCCTGATCGGCGGTCCCGACGGGCTCGCGCCCGAGTGCCTCGCGCGCGCCGACGAGCGCCTGTCGCTGTCGGCGCTGACCTTCCCGCACGGCCTCGTGCGGGTGCTGCTCGCCGAGCAGCTCTACCGTGCGATCAGCCTGCTGAAGGGTCACCCGTACCACCGCGAATGAGCGCCGGGCGCCCGCCCGCGGGCCGCGGACACGCGCGTAAGCTGCGGAATTTGTGGCCAATTGCCTGCCCGGCGCGCGCGTCCCAAGCTATGCTCGGCGTTTCCCGCCACCGACGCGCCCGGGCGGCGCCGCCATGAGCCAGTTCGACGCCATCACGCTCGCCTCCGCCTCCCCGCGCCGCAGCCAGCTGCTCGGCCAGATCGGCGTGCGCCACCGCGTGCGGCCGACCGACGTCGACGAGAGCCTCGGCGCCGGCGAGCCCGCTGAGGCCTACGTCGCGCGCCTCGCCGCCGCCAAGGCCGAGGCGGCCTGGGCCGCCGACCCGCGCCTGCCGGTGCTCGCCGCCGACACCGCGGTCGTGCTCGGCACGGAACTCTTCGGCAAGCCCGAGGATCAGAGGGACGGCGTGCGCATGCTCGCGGCGCTCTCCGGCCGGACGCACCGGGTGCTGACGGCGGTCGCGGTGCGCAGCGCCGCGGGCCTGCGCGCGGCGCTGTCGGTCAGCGAAGTCACCTTCCGCGCGTTGTCCGAGAGCGAGTGCCGCCGCTACTGGGCCACCGGCGAGCCGCGCGGCAAGGCCGGCGGCTACGCGGTGCAGGGGCTCGCCGCCACCTTCATCACGCGCCTCGCGGGCAGCTACTCCGGCGTCATGGGACTGCCGCTCGCCGAGACCGCGGCGCTGCTGGGCGCGGCGGGCGTGCGGCTGTGGAACACCGAGGAGGCCGCTTGACCGCCGAGATTCTCGTCAACGTGACGCCGCGGGAGAGCCGCGCCGCGTTCCTCGAGAACGGCGTGCTGCAGGAGGTGCACATCGAGCGCGCCAACCGCCGCGGCATCACCAGCAACATCTACAAGGGCCGGGTGTCGCGCGTGCTGCCGGGCATGCAGGCCGCGTTCATCGACGTCGGCCTCGACCGCACCGCGTTCCTGCACGTCTCGGACATCGCGCGCCGCGAGGACGTCGGCGTCGAGTTCGAGGCGCCGCGCACCGACGACATCCGCGCCGCGGTCAGCGAGGGCGGCGAGCTGCTGGTGCAGGTGCTCAAGGACCCGCTCGGCACCAAGGGCGCCAGGCTCACGACCTTCATCACGCTGCCGTCGCGCTTCCTGGTCTACATGCCGCAGGGCCGCGGCGTCGGCGTCTCGGCGCGCATCGAGGACGAGGCCGAGCGCGCGCGCCTGCGCACGCTGGTCGAGTCGTTCATGCCGGCCGAGCGCCCCGGCGGCTACATCATCCGCACGGTCGCCGAGGGCGTCGCGCCGGAGGCGCTGAGCGCCGACATGCTGTTCCTGCAGCGCCTGTGGGAGCTCGTCGGCCGCGCCGGCGCGGTCGCGCCGGCCGGCCAGCTGGTGCACGAGGACCTGCCGTTGCACGTGCGCATGCTGCGCGACCTGCTCGGCCAGGACGTCGAGCGGGTGCAGGTCGACGCGCCGGCCGCCTACGCCCGGATGCTCGAGTTCGCGCGCACCTTCATGCCCGGCTCCGAGTCGCGGATCGAGCTGTACCGCGGCAACCGGCCGATCCTCGACCTGTACGGCGTCGAGGACGAGATCCAGAAGGCGCTCGACCGCAAGGTGCCGCTGAAGTCCGGCGGCTACCTGATCATCGACCAGACCGAGGCGATGACCACGATCGACGTCAACACCGGCGCCTTCGTCGGCCACCGCAACCTCGAGGACACGATCTTCCGCACCAACCTCGAGGCCGCGGTCGCGATCGCGCGCCAGCTCAGGCTCAGGAACCTCGGCGGCATCATCATCATCGACTTCATCGACATGCAGGACGAGGACCACCGCCGCCAGGTGCTGCAGGCGCTCGAGAAGAGCCTCGCGACCGACCACGCGCGCACCCACATCAGCTCGGTGTCGCCGCTCGGCCTCGTCGAGATGACCCGCAAGCGCACCCGCGAGAGCCTCGAGCACCTGCTGTGCTGCCCGTGCCCGACCTGCGAGGGCCGCCGCTACGTCAAGACGCCCGAGACCGTGGCCTACGAGATCTTCCGCGAGATCGTCCGCCAGGCGCGCCAGTTCGAGGTCCAGGGGCTGATGGTGCTCGCGCACCAGGACGTCATCGAGCTGCTGCTCGACGAGGAGTCGGCCGCGCTCGGCGAGCTCGAGGTGCTGGTCGGCAAGCCGATCCGGCTGCAGACCGAGGCGCTGTACGCGCAGGACCAGTACGACGTGGTGCTCTTGTAGGCGAGGCGCGATGAGCCGGGCACGCACGATCTGGAAGTGGAGCGCCGCGGTGTTCGGCGGCCTCGTGGTGCTGCTCGCGGTCGGCGTCGGCGCGCTCAGGCTCTGGCTCGAGCACTCGCCGCAGCTCGGCCCCGAGCTGGTCGCGCGCGTGCAGCGCCTGACCGGGCTCGAGTTCTCGTTCGCGCGCCTCGACGTGCGGCTCGGCCTGTACGGGCCCGAGCTCGTGTTCCGGGACGCGCGCGTCACGGTGCCCGGCCAGAAGGACGCGCTCGTGACCGCGAGCGCGGGACGCGTCGGCTTCGACCTGTGGCGCTCGCTGCGCACCGCGCGCCTCGCCTCCGGCCGCGTGGTGCTCGACGGCGCGCGCGTCTACGTCTACCTGACCGACGCCGGCGTCGAGCTGCGCGGCCAGGGCGCGCTGACGCCGGCCGAGGGCGGCGCGCACCTCGCGCTCGGCGACCTGCCGGTCGGCCACGTGCGCATCGAGGACGCGACCGTCTGGCTGCAGGACGTGCGCCGCGCCGGCCGCACCTGGCGCGTGGAGCGCGTCGCGCTCGACCTCGAGCGCGACCCGCGGGCCCTCAGGCTCGCCGGCCGGGTGCGCCTGCCCGACGCGCTCGGCCAGCGGCTCGACCTCGAGGCCTCGCTGGCGGGCGATCTCGGTGCGCCGGAGGCGCTCGACTGGCGGGCGCAGGTCGAGCTCAAGGGCGCGCTGCTCGGCGGCTGGCGCGCGCTGCTGCCGCAGTTCCCGTGGCTGCCGGCCGGCGGCCAGGGCGACCTCGGGCTGAGCGCCGCCGGCCGCGGCACGGCCGTCGCCGCGCTCGAGGCGCGGCTCGACCTGCACGAGGTCGTGACGGCGGCGCCCGCGGGCGCGGCGCCCGCGCGGCTGGTGGCGCTCGCCGGCGACGTGCGCGTGCGCCACGAGGGCGGCCGCTGGACGGTGGCCGGCAGCAACCTGACGGTCGACCCGGGGCGCGACGCGTGGCGGCACGGCGAGTTCGAGCTCGCGGTCGACGCCGCGGACGGCGCGCTCGGCGGCGTCGCGCTGCGCTCGCCGGCGATCCGGCTCGAGGGGCTCGCGGTGCTGGTAGCGCTGCTGCCGGAGGGCACGCTGCGCGAGGCCGGCAGCGCGCTCAGCCCGCGCGGCGCGCTGACGCTCGTCGACCTCAAGGCGGTGCGCGGCGCCGCGGCCGGCGAATGGCGCATCGACGGCGGGCTGCGCTTCACCGGCCTCGGCTTCGGCCCCTGGCGCTCGGTGCCGGGCCTCGGCGCCCTCGACGGCGACCTGGTCGCCGCCGGCGCGAGCGGGCGGGTGCAGCTGCGCTCGGAGCGCTTCACGCTCGCGCTGCCGACGGTGCTGCGCGAGCCGGTCGGCGCCGACAGCGTCGCCGCCAGCCTCGACTGGTGGTGGCGGCCGGACGGCTGGCGCTTCGCCGCCGACGGCGTGCGCACCCGCTCGCGCGACGCCGAGACGAGCGGCATCGCGCGGCTGTGGCTGCCGGCCGACCCCGAGGAGTCGCCGCGTCTCGTGCTCGACTTCCAGGTGCGCAACGTCGACGCCCGCGCGGCCTCCAGGTACCTGCCGGGGCGCCTGATCCCGGCGCCGACCATGGGCTGGCTCGACCACGCGTTCCTCGCCGGCCGCGTGCCGACGGCGCGCATCGAGTTCGCCGGCGAGACGCAGCGCTTCCCGTTCCGCGCCGGCGGCGGGCTGTTCCGCGTGCGGCTCAAGTACGAGGGCATCCGGCTCCACTACCAGGACGAGTTCGCCGACATCGAGAACGCCGCCGGCGAGGCGGAGTTCCGCAACGAGGGCTTCCACATCCGCGGCGGCGCCGCGAC
>Ga0335069_10007685_pt1 | contig 15529 bp, 14 predicted proteins | sample Lox_Sample_11_FD_206714 | JGI IMG/M metagenome (GOLD analysis project Ga0335069, IMG submission 206714) | Soil microbial communities from Loxahatchee National Wildlife Refuge, Florida, United States - Lox_Sample_1.1 | ecosystem: Environmental > Terrestrial > Soil > Wetlands | place: USA... | reverse complement strand
TGAACCTGGTGGCGGAGGCGAAGGGCAAGGCCGGCTGCGTGCTGATTCGGGCGCTGGAGCCGCTGGCGGGAATCGAGCTGATGCGGCGGCGGCGTCCGGCGGCCCGGCGGCTGGAAGATCTGGCGTCGGGACCGGGGAAACTCACGCTGGCCATGGGGATTACCAGGGCGCGGAACGGGACGGATGTTACGCGCGGGGAACTGGTGGTGCGGGCGCCGCGCGAGGCGCCGGCGTTTGAGGTGGAGGTGACGTCGCGCATTGGAATTAGGGAGTGCGCCGATTGGCCTTTGCGGTTTGTGGTGCGCGGTAGCGGGTTTGTGAGTAGGGCGTAGGGATGGCGGATGGTTGGACCCAATCCGCAAGCCCTCTCAGTGGGGCGGACCTCGTGGTCTGCATTCCGGGCAAACTAACGTTAACAATATACTTGACGTACCGAGCGCTGGGAGATAAACTCCCGGCATGCTGGATGCAATTCTCGATTTTAGCGTGGTCGCCATGCCGTTCGTTATTTCGGTGGTTGGCGTATGGATCTCTATGAGACCCCCGGCTTCAGAACGACACCCCCGTTGGCGCTGGGGATTGATTGGGTTTGGGCTACTGGTGAGCACCCTGACGTTTTGGCAGCAATATAGGGCCAGGAGCGCCGCTTACGATGACAAGCATCGGCTTCAAATAACTATCGAAAACACCAACGACATACTCGAAAAGACGCGACAGGAACTACAGAACTCTAGGTTAGACTCTGCTAGGTCCACCTCGTTTCTTAGCGGACAGGTATCTACCCTGATGCAGGTCGCTACTAATCCGCCGCGAAACCCGGATTTTACTATAATGGCGGCGGCGTTGAAGAGTCTTTCCAAGAACCCATCAATCCTTAAAGAAGAGACCAACAAAGAGTTAAGGGTACAGGTATCTGATTTGGCGCGTCGGCTTCGTGAAATGCAATCGAGAGTATCTCAAGAGCAACAAAGGCGTATATTGTCTTGGCAGCAACGCTCAATTGCGGCAGCTAGAGATAACCCAGCAGAAATGTCAAAAATAGACCAAGAAGAGAGGGCCTATTACCTTACGATGGAGGATCAAAATACAGTAGAGTTCGGACCTCTTCGGGCCGAGGGCATGGCTCTTCGCCAGAAATTGTTAAGTAGAGTGAAGCCACTTCCGAATGAACCCCGGGGAACCGGTTTTGAGGAGGCCGAGACGCAACGCGCTATCAGTACACTTTTAACCGGAAGGCTGGCTGGGCCGGACCCATTACTTACCGTTGCTAACTACTTAGAGACGTTAGCCAACCTGCTTCCCGGGGATGGCGAAAAGTGACTTGTGCAATCAGCTGCGACGCTTCCGTCCTGGCGCGTTCGGATTCCCTGTGCGCGGCGACCTTTCCTTTGCCGCAGATACCATGCGGTCAAGATCGGGCTTGGATACTTTGAGCAACTCTCTCATGCCAGTCCTAAACCGTCGAAACTCAGGGCTTGCTCGGAACTGCCTGGCGGTGAGAGGCGGTGGGTGCGTTTCCCGCGCCCTTGTCTCTTCGTGGGTTTGCCCGTCAGCCATGCGTTTCGCCTGCTTTCCCCGTCAATTCCGCATAGGTCAATCGGCGCCCTACTACGTGACGCATTCCATAGACGAAGCGGTCAATGTCTTCCATGTCTCGATTGTTAAAGCGGAACGCCTGCTCACCCACATAGCGGAACAGGTGGAATGGTTCCACGCTGACATACGTTCCGCCAAGGCCGCGCTTCAAGAGACTCCAGAAGTTCTCGATGCCGTTGGTGTGGACGTTGCCGTCTACATAGGTTTCCAGGTGGTTGATGACGTTGTGATAGTACTCGTTCGGCATCTTCCAGTTGTAAACGTGCTCATCGGCGAAGATATCAGAGCCGCGCCCCACGTTGCCACGTACAACGGGCTGCATGGTGCTCTTGGTCCGATCAGGGACTACGGTTGCGCGAACACGGCCCCCACGCTCAAGCATTCCCAGCACGATGGCCTTGCCGTGGCCACCATAGAGACCGCCAGCGGTCCCGGCTTCTTTGATTTTCCTTTTCAACTGGCGCTTCTTGCTCTCGTGCATGTTCCGCGCCTTGCCGCCGATGAACGTCTCGTCAATCTCGACTTCGCCGCCAAGCATACCACCGCTAAGGTCGTCCTGCATGGCAAGACGGATTCGATGCAGCATGAACCAAGCGGTCTTTTGGGTGACGCCGAGATCGCGGGAGAGTTCCCACGAAGAGATCCCGTTCTTGCAGTTCATCACCAACCACGTTGCCGGAAGCCACTTCTCCAGAGCAATCGGCGAGTCCTCGAAGATTGTTCCGGTCTTGAGCGTGAAGCGCGGCTTCGGATGATCCGCGTAGCACTTCCAAACCCGACTCTTGGCAAGGTAGCAGACCTTTTCCGAACCGCAGTGAGGGCATTTCACCTTGCCATCTGGCCATCGCAAGCTGACCATAAAGTCTTTGCAATGTTCGTAATCCGAGAAGTAAATAATCGTGTCTCGGAGTGTGGCATGTGCTTTCATGGTTTGAGTATGCGCCTTTTCTTCTGGTATGTCAAGTATATTATTACCAATCCGCCCCGCTACCAACCGTCCTGGAATCAGCGGAAATTGGCTTCGATTCCCAGAATCAGAACCGTCCCATCAACCTGGCGCTGAAATCCACCGTCAAGCGCCCGCCCATGCTCGAAGGCATGAACCTGAAGGACCTGAAGCGCTAAACCGATGGCAAAATCCCCCAAAAACCGCGCCTAAGCGGACCGAATCCTCCGTGGCGCGGGCTCAAAGCCTGCCGAATCGCGACGCCCGGCGGCGCTCCTGCCCGCCTAACGCAACGACTCCCCCAACCCACCGCGCGCCCTGAGCCAAGGCGAGCCGCAAAGCGGCAAGCCCGCTGCACAACAACTGACGACTGATGACTGACGACTGACAACTGCCGCCTGCCGCCTGATGACCGACACCCGCCCACCCCTACCGCGCGTAGTATCCCGTCTTGGCGCGCACCGTCAGCCCAGGACGCTTCACCTGCACGGAGATCTTGCGGAAGAGCCCGTCGGCGTCGGGGTTGGAGGAGGCGTAGGCGATCTCGTAGGCGCTCCGCAACTGCTCGCCAATCAGCTTGAACTGCGTGGCCATCTCCGTCTTGCGGGCGTCGAAATCCGCGCCGCCGGTATCCTGGGCCATGCGCGCCATCACCCCGGTTCCGTACTTGTTGTGCGCATTCCACTTCCCGTTCTTGAGATCGGTGTAGCGCACCCCGTATAAAACCACGTCGTTGGCTTGCGCCATCTCCAGCGTCTCCATCATGTTGTGGGCGCTCGAATTGTCCTCGCCGTCGCTGAAGGCAATAAGGGCTTTGCGCCCGCGGTCGCTCTTGGTCAAGAACTCGGCAACGGAATTGTAGATGGCGTCGAAGAAGGCGGTGCCCCCTTCGCGGTCCTCCTCCGAGGCCAGCTCACGAAAGCCGTGGTTGCCCTTTTCAAATGCGGCCAGGCCGGCGAGGATGGCTTCCGGCGAGGAGGTGGGCTCGGCGGCCAGGCGGAGGTGGTTGCCGAAGCACAGGAGGAACGTCTTGTCCCGGGGGCCGAGCACGCCGGCGAGGAAGGCGTCCAGATCCTTGTGGTGCGCTTTGAGGAAGGGGTCCTGGCTGCCGCTGAAATCCGCCAGGAGTCCGAGGTTCAGCGGCACGTCCTGACTGCGGGCGAAGAAGGCGATCTTCTGCGGGGCGCCGTCCTCGGTGACGTCGAAATCGTCCTGCGTCAGGTCCGTCACCAGGCGCCCGGCGGAATCGCGAACGGAGACCGACACATCGATAAGCTTAACGTCGGTGCGAAACAGCGTCTGCGCCGTCAGCGCGGGCAGGCACAGGAGTAGCAGCGCCCCCGGTCTCATATCGTCTAGAACGCTTGAGGCCTGGAAAGGGTTGCAAAAACAGCGAAGCGCGAGGGCGGGGGAGCGGCGGCTACCGGGCGAAACGCCAGCCGGCGGCCATGAAGAGCGCGGTGCCCACGGCGATCACGGCGCCGTGCGGCAAGCCCAGCGATTTCGGGTGCTTGACGTCGAGCTCGGGCTTATCCACAAACGCGGCCCGGCCGCGGGTCATCTCTCCCACAATGAAGCCCATGTTCCAAACGGTGCTCTTCAGGCGCTTGCGCAGGATGGCCAGCAGCAAGCCCATCACGCCGCCAATTATGGCGCTCACGGCGAAGATGCCAAACCAGTTGACCGGGCCGGTGAAGGCCCCGATGGCGGCCATCAGCTTGACGTCTCCCGCGCCCATGGCATGCAGGGCATAGAGCACGAAATAGACCACGAAGCCGAACGTCAACCCCTCCAGGGAGAAGGCCCAGCCGGCTTCCGGCCGCCCAATAATGCTGTTCAGGGCCACGCCGAGTACCACGCCTGACGCCGTGAGCCAATTGGGGATACGGCGGTAGCGGATGTCGAAGATCGCGGCTGCGGCCACCAGCAGCAGCAGCAGGATCCCCACGCGGGGAAAGATGGGGAGAAAGACGTGCACAAGAGAAGGTTAGCCGAAGCCGGGGTGGTTAACGATCTCTCTTTGGTTAATAGAAAGCAGTTATCAGTTTTCAGTCTTCAGTTCTCCGGATTTGCGAAACGGGAGCGGGGCTGATTGGGGCCGGAAACTGATGACGGACGACTGCTAACTGACGACTACTTGGTCTGGCCCACCTGGTAGACGTAGATCTTGTGCTCCACCCCTCCGTCCTTCACCAGCTTCAGGCGGGTGGCTTTCCAGCCGTTGATCGGATAGTCCGTTGAGACCACCCGGGCGCCGGGCTTGAGGTACTTCTCCAGGCTGGGGCGCAGCCTCTCATTGGAGCTGGTCAGAAGGTACATGGTGACCACGGTGGCAGGGCTCAGGTCCACGTGTAGGGCGCTGCCCTGCACGATGCTCACGCGGTCCTGCAGGCCCAGTTCGCGGACCCGGCGTTCGGCCGTTCGGCACAACTCGGGAAGCATTTCGATTCCGACGCCGCGTGCGCCGAACTTTTGGGCCGCCGCAATCACAATGCGCCCATCCCCGCTGCCCAGGTCATAGACTACGTCGCTGGGCTTGACGCCGGCGTATTCGAGCATGGTATCCACCAGGCTCATGGGGGTGGGGATATAGGGCGCCAGGTTTTCGAACTGCTGGGCGCCGGCCGGGAGACCGGCCAAGGCAGCCAGGAAGACGATGCTGAGCCCTCGCGGAATCATGGTTTTGGGGCGGCGGACAAAGCGTCGCTTGTCCCGACTTTCGATTTTACAATATGGCTGGCGATGTCGCTCCAGGCGAAGTAGACATCCCGCGGCTTGGCGATGGTGTACTCCACGCCCCGCATCGCGCGCACGGCCCCGCTGATGGCGTCGCGCCACGGGTTGACGGTCGGGTCGAAGTTACAGTTTAGATAAAACACTGGAATCTTGACGTCGCCGAGCTGTTTTTGGGCGCCTGCCGGCAGGGAATCTTCGAGCGCTGCCTTGGGCCCTGCAATTATGACGGCGTCGGGCGGTTCCGGGTTGCCGGCGATTTCCTGGATGAACAGGGAGCCAAGGAACTCCGCCTCGCTGTGCTTTTCGGCCATCAGTTTGGCGTCTACCCGGCCCAGCTTCAGGGAACGGAGGGCGCGGCCCATGGCGGGGAGATCCAGCCGGGCGGCCTCGTCCTGCCGGTAGACGATACGCTGTTCCTGGGCGTTGAACACCACAAGGGAGAAGCTCGCGGCTCGCGGGTCGCGCGACATGGTTCTCAGAATGGCAAGCAGCGCGCCGGAATCGTTGGGGGCCATGACGGCGGCGCTGGTATCCTGCGGGGCGTAGTTCATCAGCACGCGGAGGCGCAGGCCTGTCTGGGCCGCGGCGCCCGCGGGCCTCGGCTCCGGACGGAACGCCGGCAAATTGGCGTCCAGCACGGCGTCTGGCGCTATATCCAGCGGCATGGGCTTGTCCCGCGCCGGCAGGCTGGCTTCGATGTCCCAACTCGAGGAACAGACGCGCTCGGTGCGCCCGCGCATCAGCCAGGAGACATGGTACTTGCCCTCGCCCACGGAGAACGCGCCGCCCAGTTCGGCATCGCCCTTCGCGTCGGCGTCGATCTCCGGCACGGGGACGTGCTGGGAAAGGTAGACGGGGTCGCCGGGATGGTCCGTGGGTGTTACGCGGAACACCATGGTCAGGCGGCCCTCCTCGTCGGAAAGTTCCTTGAGGGGAATGTTGACGCGGTAACCGGAACTGAAGCGGAAATCGAAGCCGAGCTCGGGCTTAACCGGGGTGACCGTGCATGGCAGGTCTTTGCGCGGCGTGTCCTCGTCCAGAATGGCGACGTCGGAAAAAATGGGGATGGCCTTACCGTCCGGGCCGGACAAGAGCTGCTGCGCGGAGAGCGTTGCGCACGCTGCCGCCAAAGCGCCCAGGGTAAGTCGCTTGATCCTCACAAGGTTCGGCCCGGCTAGCTGGCATTATCGCAGATTGCGGATGGGAGACCGCAAAGGGGTCATCGCGCCGGGCCTGAGTTGCGGTCCGGCCCGAGATCGCAGCGCAGCCCGAAGCGCACCTGAAAGGGCTCAACGGGGTGGAAGACATCGGTGAACGCCGCGCCCGCGCCGGGCGCTACCTGGGAGGTGTAGGCATAGTCAATGTCATGATCGCGGCGGTTCAGCAAGTTCAGGAATTCCAGGGAAACGCGCCAGGTTCGGGTGACCTGGTAGCCGGCCTCCGCGTTCAGCAGCGCCGTTGCGTGGGAGCGGTAAATCGCGTCGGACGTGAGATTGCGCGGGCCAAAGTAGCGCAGGCGCAGGCTCGCCGACAGGCGCTTGAGATCGTGCACGGTGGCGCCGGATGCTACCACCCAACCGGCCGCCTCGGGCACGCGCCGGCCACCCTGGCTGCCGGGAGCCGCGTCATCTTGATCTACCTCGGTAAAGAGGGCGCGGGAATTCGCCACGTCGAAATCGAACGCCCAGTGCCGGTGCGGCGTGTAGTAGTTGGCCCATTCGACGCCGTAGCGATCGCTCGGCTCTTGGGAGGCGACCGTGCCGCCGGTGTCGCCGTCCTGCTGCAGCTCCGAAGCGCTGTGGAGATACCAGAACGAAACGGTGCTCTGGAGGTGGGAAGCGGCCAGGGTGCGTACGCCCACTTCCGCGCCCTTCGTGGGAATCAGAAGGGGAATCCGGGAGGCGGGCGTGTTGGGGTAGGGGTTGTCCGCCGATACCGGCTCCACGGTTTGCGTGGCGCCGCGCGCGTCATTGCTGTGGAAGCTGAATCCGCCCTGCACGTAGAGCTCGGTATTCGACCACGGACCGAAAATCAGGCTGAGCTTCGGACTGGGCAGCAGTTTGGTGGCCGTGCCGGAATTGGCTGGGGTGATCAGGCTGGTGACGTCCACGTGTCCCAGGTCGGCGCGCAGCCCTGCAACGGTGCGGAATTTCGCCGCCCACTGGATCTTGTTTTCGAAATAGAGGCCGGCTTGCGTGTCGGTAAAACGGTCGGATTCGGTGGCGGCGGGCAATGTTGCGCCAGTCGCGGCATCGGCCTTATTCACGCGCATCCGGTTTTCCGTCTGGTAAAGGCCGTTGACCACCCAATCGTTGCGGACCTGCAGGCCGAAGGCGCTCTCCACCGCGCGGCCGAACCACTGGCTGAATATGGTGTGGCGCGCGTCAAAGCCCGCCACCCAGCGCCGGTCCTGCTGTTCGAACTGGTCGCCGCGAATGGGGTCGGTCAGGTAGTAGGTGAAGTCGGAAAACAGATCGAGGTCATAAAAGAAGCCGTAGGCCATGAGTTTGGTGGCGGAATTTCCGCTCCGGCGATGCCATTCCGCCTGCAGGCTGTAGCGCTGCGAGTCGCCGCCATCGGTGGGGTTGAGCGTGCCGAAGAGGCCCACCAGGGGCACGGCGTCACTGGCGATCTGATCGCTGGAATTCCACTTGCCATGGTAGGCGCGGGCGGTGACGCTCAGGCCATTGCCGTCCGAGCCCCGGCTGTAGGTCAGCAGGCCGTTGAACTTGGCGTAGCCATCGGGGTGCTTCCAGGGGCCGTCATCGTAATAGGCCTCGCCGCCGTAGAGCAGGTTGCCGGCGCCGGCCTTGGTGGATGCGCCGAAGACCGCCCGGCCGTAGCCATACATGCCGCTCTCCAGCTGCAGGAAGTTGCGGGGCAGGGTCTTGAGAAACACCAGATTGGCGCTTCCGGCCGAGCCATAGTTGCCGGTATCGGCGGCGTAGGGGCCTTTCTGAAAGTCGATCCGCTCCACAAACTCGGGGATGACGGTATTCATGTCCGAATAGCCCTCGCCGTGGGCGTGGGATGGCAGGTTGAGCGGCATACCGTCGAGGAAGATGGCGAAGTCCGTGCCGTGGTCCAGGTTGAAGCCGCGGAGAAAGTATTGGTTGGCTTTGCCGCCGCCGGCGTGCTGGGTGATGATCAGGCCGGGGAGCGTTTCCAGAACTTCCCCGGAACGTAGAATGGGGCGGTCCTCGAGTTCGGTTGCGCCCACGGTTCCCTGGGCGGCGGATTCGGCGATGCCGATGAGGCTGTCGGCGCGGTCCCGCACGTCCACGGAGGCGCTCACGGAGCGCACAGACAGGGTGACGCGCAGGGGGGCCGGCGGCTCGGAGCTTCCGATGGCGGTCGAAATATCCGCGGCCTCGAAGCCGGGATTCGATACGACGAGGCGGTAATTCCCGGGGGCGAGTCCGGAAACGGCAAATTCGCCGCCGGCGTCCGATTGCGTGGTGAGGACCACGGCGCCGGTTGCATTGCGCACCTCCACGGACGCCCCCGGGATGACCGCGCCGGAGACATCCACAACCGTCCCGATCAGCCGCGGCAGCGCGGCAGCGTCGTCAGGACCTTGCACCGGGGGGGCTTGCGGCGCGCCGGCGGTTACGGTCTGCGCCCCTTGGGGCGCGGATCCCCCCGCGGCGGACGCGGCTTGTTGGGCGGCAAGAACGCCCGGGGCGAGAAGCGGCAGCAGCAGCGCATACTTCCAGTTCACGAAGCGAGACCTTTCGGCGGACGGAGCGCGCGGCGGCGGGGAGTTAGCGTTCCGGATGCCCTTGCGGCGGATCAGGAAGCGAATCGACTGCGTGCGACGAACGCGATAAACGTGATACTACCATCGGTAACACGAAATTGCAAGAGGTGCTACGCAGTGATCGGAATCGGCGCGCTGGCCGGCGTCGCGGGCGTGCTGTTCTTCGCGGCGCAGCGTCAGGCCAATTTGGCGAAGAAGACGGAGATGCGGGCGCAGGTTCGGGGCGGCGGCTCCAAGGGGTCCCGTTCCGCGACGCCGACGGTGACGTGGAGCGACGGCCGGACAATCTTGCCGTCCTGGAGGCAGGAATAGACGCCGGAAAAGCTCTCCGCGACCTTCTTGGAAACGGCCAGGGCGTCGCGCTTGGTCATGCTCACTTTGGCGACGAAATCGTCCGCTTCCCAACGGCCGAGCGCGGAGCCTTCCGGCAGACTGCCCTTGAGACGCTTGCCGAAGGCCGCGGCGAGTTCCGCGGCGACGCCCTCGCCGAATCGGGCTGCGGCGGCGGTAAGCCCGCCCGCGCGAATCAGGAGCAGGGAATACCACTCCGGCGGGGCGTTGTTGATGCGGTCTTCGATTTCCTTGCGGGAGAGCAGACGGCTGGGACCGTCGATCATGGCGGCGCGTTCCAGCCCATCGATCCGCTGGTGAAGCAGATGGATCTCCACCCGGAACTGCGCCACGGAGAGTTCGTGGCGCTTACGAAGCTCCTCGAAGCCGCCTCCGATGGCATCGGCCGCCGCCAGGAGGGCGCCTCGGAGGGGCGCGGCTTCGGGCGCGTCCGAGATGCGGCGCAGCGTTTCCAAAGAGTCGCGAACGCGAGTTTCCGAATCGCCATCGCCGGAGTTCAGGCTCTCCAGGACTTGCTCCAGCGCGTGGGCGCCGCCGGCCAGCTCCTGGCGCAGGTTGTCCAGGAATGCGGCGGCCTGGCCGCGGTAATCCCGCAGAAGCCCGCGAAACGCGGCGCGCGCATCCGCAAGGCTATCGGCTTCCGTTGGGGAAAGTCCGGCGGCCAGGGCGTCCAGGGTCCGGCGGTAGGGCGGCGTGAGGGATTCACCGAGCTCGATGGCGTATTGAGAGGAGTCCTGGATGGCCGCCCGGAAGCACTCGAAGACGGCCTGGCGGAGCCGCTCGCTCTTTTCGAGCGCCGATACGGAATGTCCGATGGAGATCACTTCCGCCCCGTTCCTTGTCAACGAATCCTTCCTTCGTTAGCTTATCGGCGGAATGTGGGATTTCCTGCTGGCGTGTCCTCGCCCAGCCTGGCCGATAAGAAAGGCGAGGTCCCGCGCTACATGATTTCCATCCGCAAGTACCTGGAGATGTATCGGCGCTCGCAGGGCGCCATTGACGATGCGGAGGCAGAGGGAGGCGTGGCGCTGGCGGAGGACGACCTTCGTCCGGCTCTGGCGAATCTGGCGGCGGCGCTGGTGGCGGAGATCGGGACGGGCCGCCTGCCCCAGGACGATCCGGCCTACGAGCCGCTGGGGGCGGCGGTGGAAGGAATCCGGCGGCGTTTGGAAGAGGCGGAGGCGCCGGAGGAAATCGAGGCCATTGCGGCGGACGTTCGCGCGCTGTTCGAGGACGTGCGGCGATGCGAGCAGGCCGCGGAGCGGAACGAGACGGCGGAAGTGCAGAAGATGGTGGCCATGCTGCAGGAGACCATCGAAGCGCTTTCGCGGGGCAGCGAGCGTTCGGTGTCGCGCCTGCGGCGAATTGAGAGCCAGGTGCGCTCGGCCTCGCAGCTCTCCGAAATTGTGGCCTTGCGGGAGCGGCTGCGGGTGTGCGTGGACCAGATTCGCGATGAGGCGGCGGCCGAACAAAGGGAATTCGCCAAGACGAAGTCCGAACTGGAGAGGAGTTTCTTGATGGCGCAAGAGAGCGTGGCGCTGGCGCGCGGCGGGGTTCCGGGGCGTTCGCAGGCGGAGCAGCGGCTGGCGGAGGCGGCCGGGGATTCGCCATGGGCAGCGATCCTGCTAGAGCGGCTGGCGGTGATCAAATCGCGCTACGGGCCGGGGGTTGCGGAACGGTACTTCTCGAGTTTCCTCACCGAGGTGTTGGGGCGGCTGCCGGCGCCGCGGCTGGTGTTCCGGTGGGATGCGCGTACGGTTCTGGTGGAGATACAAGGCGGCGGGCCGGCGGACGTGATGTTGCGCAGCGGGTTGGCGGCCATGCCGCGGTCCGCGCAGGTGGACGTGGGAGGCAGAGTGGCGGTGCTGGAGAACACGCACCGCTGGTGCCTGATACCGGCGGGTACGCGGCCGGAGGCGGCCATGGCGCGGATTGAGGAGTTCGCCGGAGTATGACGGCCCAGGAAGAAAGACGCGGCGGCGAGGCGGTGGAGGCCGGGCGGGGCGCACACGCCGGACGGACTTCAGAGGGCGCGGCGTGCGAGAGGCCGTGGACCATATTGGAGATGTTCGCGCGCAAGGCGGAACTGCGCGAAGTGCTGGCCGAGGCGCTTCTGCTGATGGAGGAACGCGACGGTGTGCGGCAGAGCGCGGCGCTGGCGCTGCGGGACGGGGCACTACGCGTGGCGGCGAGCGCGGGAGCGCCCTGCGCGCTGCTGCGGGAACTGGAAGCGGCGCTGGATGTGGATGCGGGTGGATCGGGAGATGCCTTGGCGCAGTGGTACGAGCCATCCGGATTGGTGGATCTGCCGTGCCTTGGGGATGGGAGCGGCTGGGAGGCGAGCGGCTACTGGGCGGAGCCGATTCTCTCCACGGCGGGCGAACTGCTGGGGCAGGCGGTGGCTTTTCGTGCGCCCGGCCAGCCCGAGGCTCAGCCGGAAAGCCTGCGGATAGCGGCGCGCATTGCGGGAACGGCCATGGAGCACGATCACCTCATGGCGGATCTGCTCTACCATGCCCGCCACGACGCGGTGACGCTGCTGCCGAACCAGTTCCTTTTTGAGGAACGGCTGGCGGAGGCGCTGGCGGAGGCGAAGCGGTCAGGCGGGGGAGCGGCGCTGCTCTATATCGACCTGGACCGTTTCCAGACGGTGAACGATTTGCTGGGCCGGCCGGCGGGCGATTTGCTGCTGCGCCAGGCGGCGCGGCGCATGGAGGCGGCCCTCGGTCCGCGGGACACGCTGGCGCGGACGGCGGGCGACGAATTCAGTGCGGTACTGCCGGGGGTGCCGGGCATGGAGGACGCGCTGCGGGCGGCCGAGCGGCTGCGGAAGCGATTGTCTTCTCCGATCGCCGTGGGCGACCACCTGCTCACGGTGACGGCGAGCATTGGGTGCGCCCTGTTTCCAGGGCACGCCGATAGCGCGGTGGCGCTGGAGCAGAGCGCGGAGGCGGCGCTCTACCGGGCGAAGCAGGAGGGGCGCAACTGCGTGCGCGGGTTTCTGGCGGGGGACGCGAGCGCGGTGCGGCAGAAGGCGCGGCTGGAGAGCGCGTTGAGCCAGGCGCTGGCCCGCTACGAGTTTGGGCTGGCCTACCAGCCGCAAGTGGATCTGAAGAGCGGGGCGCTGTGGGGGGCGGAGGCGCTGCTGCGGTGGCATCACCCGGAGATTGGGATGGTCTCGCCCTCGGCGTTCATTCCCATCGCCGAGGAAACCGGGTTGATCCTGCCCATCGGCCGCTGGGTGCTGCGGGAAGGCTGCCGGCAGGCGGCGGCGTGGGCGGGCGGGATGCGAGGGCGGGTGGCCATCAACGTCTCGCCGGCGCAGTTCGCGCAAGACGATTTCGTGGCGCTGGTGGAGGGGGCGATTGAGGAGAGCGGCGTGGCGCCGGAGAACGTCGAGCTGGAGCTTACCGAGACAGCGCTGGCGGGCGGGGCGGGGCAGGTGGCGGATAAGATGCGCGCCTTGAAAGCGATGGGGCTCTCCTTCGCGGTGGACGATTTCGGCACGGGCTATTCTTCGCTTTCCCACCTGCAAGAGCTGCCGGTGGATGTGATCAAGATCGACATCTCGTTTGTACGGCAGATCGCGGCGGCGGGAGACCGTTCGCCGGTGATTGAGACCATTCTCACCATGGCACATGCTCTCCACAAGCAGCTCATCGCCGAAGGCGTGGAGAACCTGATCCAGCAGGCTTACCTGGCGGCTCTGGGATGCGACGTGGCGCAGGGTTTCCTCTACGGGCGGCCCATGGCGGCGGAGGAATTCGCGGAGAAGTGGGTGGGGTAGAAGGCGCCGGCGACGTACCGATTCGGAGCGCGCGGCGGTCCGGCGAGGGGAACCCAGCGCAAATCGCGGCGGAGGACGATTAGGACGCCTTCTCGTCTTGGGATCTGGCGAAGTTGCGGAGGTAGGCGGCCATCATGCGGTCGTGGAGGCCGGTGTGGTCGCGCAGCCAGATCCGGAAAAAGTCCGCCATTTCGCAGACGGCGGCGGATTCCCCGGATTCGATGCGGTCGGCGAAGGTCTTCATGCGGCGGCGCACGGTGTCATGCTGCTCCTTGTGCCAGGCATAGGAGGGGTAAGCGGCGCTTCGCATGAGGCGCTCTTCGCCGGTGAGGTGGGAACTCATGTCCTCCATCAGGTCCTGGAGCGCCTCGTGGGCCTCGCCGCCGGCGGCAATGGTGCGGTCCAATTCATCAATCGCCTTGGCAATACGATTGTGTTCCGCATCGAGTTTCGGGATATACACCGAGGACGGTTTGGGGCGCTTGGGCATCGTCATACGACCTACCTGGGAGATTTTAACGCGATTTCAGAGTAAGAGAGTTTAATAGATCGATAAGGGTAGTTCCATAACGAAAGTTCAGGGGGTATGGCGCGTGCTGTTTGGCAGATTATATGCCTTGACAGATATATGTCTGGTGGGTTATATCAGAGAGGTGGAATCCGTGTTCGAGATCCTCGCGGAGCCCAACCGGCGCGCGATTCTGGGCTTGCTGGCTCTTTCCGAGCAATCGGTGGGAGAGATGGAGCGCCGTCTTCAAATGGCGCAGCCGGCGGTGTCGAAACATCTGCGGGTGCTGCGGGACTCGGGATTTGTGGAGGCGACGGTGGAGGGGCAGCGGCGCGTCTACCGGCTGAAGCCGGAGCCGTTTCAGGAGGTAGATGCGTGGCTGGAGCCGTTCCGGCGGTTCTGGTCCGCGCACTTGGACGCCTTGGAACGGCATCTGGACCGTATGGACCAGCCCAAGCTCCCGAGACGGAAGACTTAGCGGCGCGGCAAAGGGCGCGCCGATCGGAAGACGAGGGGACGACCAATGAAGATCAAACTGACCAACGTTTATGTAGACGACCAGGAAAAGGCGCTGCGCTTCTATACGGAAGTGCTGGGCTTTGTGAAGAAGAGCGATTTCAGCCAGGGGCCCTTCCGCTGGCTCACGGTGGTTTCAGCGGAAGATCCGGACGGCGCGGAGTTGCAGTTGGCGCTGAACACCGATCCGGCCGCCAAGACCTATCAACAGGCGCAGTTTCAGCAGAACCAGCCCGCCGCCATGTTCTTCAGCGACGATGTGCAGGCCGATTACGAACGCATGAAGGCGCGCGGGGCGGAGTTCTCCATGCCGCCCACCGACGTGACGGCGTCGAAAATCGCCATGGTTAAGGACACTTGCGGCAATTTGATTCAGATCACGCAGTTGCTGCGCTGGTAGCGGACGCCGTGTCGGGGCCTGGGCCCGGCGCCGGCAAGGAGCACGGAATGACGGAAAGCGATGCGTACCTTCCAGGCCCGCCCAACGCCACGGTGGAGCGGAAGGAAGGCGACAAGTGGACGCTGGTGCTGGTGCGGGACTTGCGCCACCCTCCCGATAAGGTCTGGCGGGCGCTAACCGAGCCGGCCGAATTGCGCGAATGGGCGCCTTTCGAGGCCGGCGGCAGTTTGGCGAACGCGGGCGCCACGGTAACGCTGACGTGGGTGGGAACCGGCAGGCCGGTGGAAACGGCGGTGACGCGGGCGGAGGCTCCCAGGGCGCTGGAGTACGGCGATCTCCGCTGGGAGTTGGAAGCGGCCGGGGGTGGAACGCGCCTCACGCTGTGGGCCAGCATCGACCGCCGCTTCGTCTCCATGGGCGCCGCCGGATGGCACATTGCCCTGGATGTGCTGGACCGGCTTCTGGGCGGAACGCCGATTGCCAGGATCGCGGGCGGCGAGGCGATGCGGTTCGCCGGCTGGCAACGGCTGAACGAAGAGTATGCCAGACAGTTCGGCGTAGTGGCCCCCAACTGGCCGGCCAAGGCCGCCGGCCCGGAAAGTAGCTAAGCCCGGCCGCGCCGGCTTAGGGCGTGACCGCTTCGGCCGGCTGCGGGGCCGGGACCTTGTGCTTGCACTCGGCGTTGGGGCACTGCCACACGGGGCCGGCTTTGAGCCATTTCTCGATGAGGTAGGGGCTGCCGCACTTCGGACACTTCTCAGGCACGGGCTTGCCCCACGCCACGAAGTTGCAGTCGGGGTAGCGCGTGCAGCCGTAAAAGGTCTTGCCCTTGCGCGAGCGGCGCTCGGAGACTTCTCCCTCGGAGCATTCCGGGCACTTCATGCCGATGGTCTTCTGCTTGACGTACTTGCAGGCGGGGTAATTGCTGC
>Ga0335069_10007684_pt1 | contig 15532 bp, 18 predicted proteins | sample Lox_Sample_11_FD_206714 | JGI IMG/M metagenome (GOLD analysis project Ga0335069, IMG submission 206714) | Soil microbial communities from Loxahatchee National Wildlife Refuge, Florida, United States - Lox_Sample_1.1 | ecosystem: Environmental > Terrestrial > Soil > Wetlands | place: USA... | reverse complement strand
AGCGTCTCGCGGGCGATGCGCTCCTGCTTCTCCGACGGCACGGCGTCGAGCGTGCGCATGTTGTGCAGGCGGTCGGCGAGCTTGATGAGGATCACCCGCACGTCGCGCGCCATCGCGAGCAGCATCTTGCGGAAGTTCTCGGCCTGCGCGTGCTGCAGGGTCGCGAACTCGATGCGGTCGATCTTCGACACGCCGTCCACGAGCTCGGCCACCGCCTTTCCGAAGCGCTTGGCGATCTCGCTCTTGGTGGTGTGCGTGTCCTCGACGACGTCGTGCAGCAGCGCCGCCATGAGCGCCTGCGCGTCCAGGTGCCATTCGGCGAGGATCCTGGCGACGGCGAGCGGGTGCGTGATGTACGGCTCGCCGCTCTGGCGGTACTGGCCCGAGTGCGCGGCGCGGGCGACCGCGTAGGCCTCTTCGATGCTCTCGACGTCCTTGGGCTTGAGGTAGCCCAGGACCGCGGTGAGCTCGTCGGGCGCGGGGCCCGGAAGCGACGGGGTGGAGCCGCCCGACCTTACGCTCGATACGACTCCACGCATGACGCCGAGCAAGGACATGGTCGTCTCGCCTGCCCGGCGCTACCGGCTCACAAGACCGGCTGCGGCGGGGCCGGCGGGTTGAGCAGCTCCTTGCCGACCTTGCCCGCCGCGATCTCGCGCAGCGCGATCACCGTGGGCTTGTCCTTGTTCGGGTCCACCTGCGGCGTGGCGCCCAGGGCGATCTGGCGCGCGCGGTTGGTCGCCGCGAGCGTGAGCTCGAAGCGGTTGGGCAGGAACTTGATGCAATCGTCGACCGTGATGCGTGCCATGGGAATCTCTCCGTCACTTGAATTCTTCGATGAGGCTCGCGAGGCGAATGGACTGCTGCGCGCGCGACACGCGTGCCGCCCGCACGATCGAAACCAGGTCCGCCAACGCCGCCTCGAAGCGCTCGTTCACAATTATATATTCAAATTCAAGAACATGCGAGATTTCTTCGCGGGCGCTCGCCATGCGCCTCTCGATGGCCTCGGCCGAGTCCTTTCCGCGCCCCTGAAGCCGCCGGCGCAGCTCCGGAAGCGAGGGCGGCAGGATGAAGATCCCCGCCATGTGCGGGAAGAGCTTCCTCACCTGCCTTGCGCCCTGCCAGTCGATCTCGAGCAGCACGTCGTGGTCGCCGTCGAGCTCGCGCTCGATCCAGCTGCGGCTCGTGCCGTAGTAGTTGCCGTACACGTCCGCATACTCGAGGAAGTCGCCCGCGGCGATCATCTTCTCGAAGGCCGGGCGGTCGATGAAGTGGTAGTCGCGCCCGTCCAACTCGCCTACGCGCGGCGCGCGCGTCGTGTACGAGATGGAGAGCTTCACGTTCTTCTCCTGCTCGAGCAGCGCGGCCACGAGGCTCGTCTTGCCCGCGCCGGAAGGAGCGACCACGACGTAGAGGCTACCGCGCATCTGGGCGCCGACCGGCGGCCTGGGCGTCCGGCGCAACCGCGTTGCCGCTCATGTTCCGCCCCCGCTCATTCGATGTTCTGAACCTGCTCGCGCATCTGCTCGATCAGCACCTTCAGCTCCACCGAGATGCGGGTGAGCTCGTTGGCGACCGATTTCGAGCCCAGCGTGTTGGCCTCGCGGTTCAGCTCCTGGCAGAGGAAATCGAGCCGCTTGCCGCACGCGCCGCCCTTGCCGAGCACGCGGCGGAACTCGGCGATGTGCGCGACGAGGCGCGAGAGCTCCTCGTCCACGTCGATGCGCGCGGCGTAGAGCACGATCTCCTGGTGGATGCGCTCGTCCGATGGGGAGGCGCCCGCCTCGGCGACCTTCGCGGCGAGCTTGTCGGCGAAGGCCTTCACCGCGCCGGGCATGAGCGGCTCGGCCTCCTTCACGAGCGCGGCCATGCGGTCCAGGCGGTCGCGCAGGATCGCCTCGAGCTTCGCTCCCTCGCGCGCGCGGGTCTGGTCGAGGTCCGCGATGGCGCGCGCGAGCAGGCCCATCACCTGGTCCTTCGCGCCTTCGGCCGACAGCGACTCCTCGGCGAGCACGCCGGGCCAGTGCAGCACGTCCGACACGGAGAGCGGCCGCGCCTGGGGGAAGCGCGCGAGCACCTGGCGCGATGCGGCATCGAGCGCGCTCATCGCGTCCGCGTCGGGCACCAGCGTGCGCGTCGCGCTCGCCGCGGGCGTGAAGGTCACGCGGCAATCGACCTTGCCTCGCGTGAGCCTCGCCGCCACGGCCTCGCGCATCGCCGGCTCGAGCGGGCGCAGCTCCTCGGGAATTCGCGTCTGGAATTCGAGGTAGCGGTGGTTGACGGTCTTCAACTCGACCGCGAGGCTGCCCCGGGGGCTTTCCTCGGCCGCGGCCGCGAAGCCGGTCATGCTGGAAATCATCGGAAGGTGCGGAATTGTCGCCTTTACAAGGCGCGGGGGAGTGTCGACAATTGACCGGAATTATATCGGAACGCCCCCCGCTCCATGCCCCAGCAGGCCAACCAGCCGCTGCCCGCCGGCTACGTGCTGAACGGCTATCGCATCGAGAAGCCCCTGTCGTCGGGCGGGTTCAGCATCGTCTACCTCGCCCGCGACGAGAAGGACACGCCGTACGCGATCAAGGAGTACCTGCCCTCGTCGCTGCCGCTGCGCACCGAGGGAGTGGAGGTGAGCATCACCGACGAGGCCACGCTCTCGGTGTTCCGGCACGGCCTCAAGTGCTTCTTCGAGGAAGGGCGCGCGCTCGCGATGATCTCGCACCCGAACGTGGTGCGCGTCGAGAACTTCTTCCGCGCCAACGAGACCTGCTACATGGTGATGCAGTACGTGCGCGGGCGCACGCTGCAGTTCCACATCCAGAGGAACCGCGCGGAGTTCACCGAGACCTTCATCCGGCGCATCTTCGTGAACCTGATGAACGGGCTTCGCGAGGTGCACGCGAACAAGCTGCTCCACCTGGACATCAAGCCGGCCAACATCTTCATCTCCATGGAGGGCAACCGCCCGGTGCTGCTCGATTTCGGCGCCGCGCGCATCACGCTTTCGGAAGAGGCGATGAAGCTGAAGCCCATGTACACCGCGGGGTTCGCCGCGCCCGAGCACTACCGCTTCAACGTGGAGGAGCTGGGCCCCTGGAGCGACATCTACTCGGTGGGCGCCACGATCTACACGTGCATCGCGGGAACGCCGCCGCAGGCCGGGGACGCGCGCGAGGAGAAGGACCGCATGATCCCGCTTCGCACGCTCGCCAAGCAGGCCTATTCGAACGACCTCTACGACATCGTCGATTCGTGCCTCGCCATCGACCGCAACCTGCGGCCGCAGACGGCCTTCGACCTGCAGAAGCGCCTCATGGAGGAGCCGCCCCCGCCGGGCGAGAAGCGCAGCCTCCTCGACACCATCAACACGCCGCTGTCGAAGCTCTTCTCGCGCTAGGCGCCCATGCGCTTCACCATATTCCAGGACAGCAGGCTCGGCGACCGCGAGGGCAACGAGGACCGCGTCGGCTACACCTACAGCCGCGACGTGCTGCTGATGGTCGTGGCCGACGGCATGGGCGGGCACCTGGGCGGCGAGGTGGCCGCCGAGATCGCCGTGGCCGAGATCACGCGCCGCTTCCAGCACGAGGCGCGCAACAAGCTGAAGAAGCCCTTCGACTTCCTCGTCTCGGCGATCCAGTCGGCGCACCGCGCGATCGTCTCGCACGCCGTCGAGCAGAACCTGCTCGAGTGCCCGCGCACCACGATCGTGGCCTGCATCGTGCAGAACGGCTCGGCCTACTGGGCCCACGCGGGCGACTCGCGCCTGTACGTGCTTCGCCGCGGCGAGGTCGTCGCCCAGACCCAGGACCACTCGCGCGTGCAGATGATGATCGACTCGGGCGAGATCACGGCGGAGGCCGCCGCGCGCCATCCCGAGCGCAACAAGATCTTCAGCTGCCTGGGCGGGGTCGTGCCGCCGCAGATCGCCACGGGCCGCGAGTTCCGCCTCGAGGCCGGCGACACGATCCTGCTCTCCTCCGACGGCTTCTGGGGCCAGATCCCCGGGCGCATGGTGGGCGAGATGCTGCGCCGGCAGCCGATCGTGGAGATCCTGCCGGGCCTGCTGGAGGAGGCGCAGCGGCGCGCGCGCGGCGAGTCGGACAACCTCTCGGTGGTCGCGATGACGTGGGAGAGCCAGGACGATCCCAGCGTCGCCGACACGCAGCAGATGGACACGGGCTTCACCAGCTCGTCGAACACCACGCAGCAGATGGGCGTGGACGAAGTGGCCGACGACGTCACCGACGAGGACATCGAGCGCGCCATCAACGAGATCCAGAACGCCATCCGCAGGGTCCCCCGCTAGAAGGCTCCGATGCACAGATCATTCGACCGCGCGCCCGGCGAGCTCCGCCCGGTGCGATTCCAGCGGCGCTTCACGCGCCACGCCGAAGGCTCGGTGCTCGTGGAGATCGGGCACACGCAGGTGCTGTGCACCGCGAGCGTCGAGGAGAAGGTTCCGCCGTTCCTCAAGGGCAAGGGGCAGGGCTGGGTCACCGCCGAGTACGGCATGCTGCCGCGCGCCACGCACACCCGCGGCTCGCGCGAGGCGGCCACCGGCAAGCAGTCGGGCCGCACCCACGAGATCCAGCGCCTCATCGGGCGCAGCCTGCGCGCGGTGACGGACCTGGTCGCGCTGGGCGAGCGGCAGGTGAGCATCGATTGCGACGTGCTGCAGGCCGATGGCGGCACGCGGTGCGCCTCGATCACCGGCGCCATGGTCGCGCTCGCCGACGCGTGCGCGTGGCTGCGCGAGAAGAAGCTCATCGCCTCCGATCCGCTGCGCGACTTCGTGGCCGCCGTCTCCGTGGGCATCGTCGGGGGCGTGCCCGTTCTCGACCTGGACTACGCCGAGGATTCGGGCTGCGACACCGACATGAACGTCGTGATGACCGGCAGCGGCGCCTTCGTCGAGGTGCAGGGCACCGCCGAGGGCGCGCCCTTCACCCGCGACGAGATGTCCGCGCTGCTCGACCTCGCCTCTTCGGGGATCTCCAGGCTCGTCGCGCTGCAGCGCTCCGCGCTCGGCTCGTGAACCGCGTCGTCGTCGCGTCGAACAATCCCGGGAAGCTGCGCGAGCTCGACGCGTTGCTGCGGCCCATGGGCATCGAGGCGGCGCCGCAGGGCGAGTTCGCGGTGACCGAGGCCGAGGAGCCGCACTCGACGTTCCTCGAGAATGCGCTCGCCAAGGCGCGCCACGCGGCCAACGTGACCGGCCTGCCGGCGCTTGCCGACGACTCGGGGCTGTGCGTGCCGTCGCTCTTCGGCGAGCCGGGGGTGCACTCGGCGTATTACGCGGGACGCGAAGGCAGCCGCGAGGAGCGCGACGCGCGCAACAACGCGAAGCTCGTCGAGCAGCTGCGCTTCGCGAACGACCGCGCGGCCTTCTACTACTGCGTGCTGGTGCTTCTGCGCCACGTGGACGACCCCACGCCCCTGGTGGCCGACGGCACGTGGCACGGCTCGATCGTGCTCGAGCCGCGCGGGGCCAACGGCTTCGGCTACGACCCCCACTTCCTCGTGCGCGGCGCCGGCCGCACCGCCGCCGAGCTCGACGCGGCGGAGAAGAACCGCGTGAGCCACCGCGGCCAGGCGATCGCCGCGCTCGCCGGCAAGCTTCGCGCCGCGTCGCCGCCGCCATGAAGCTCGCCGAGCTTCCGCCCCTGTCGCTCTACGTCCACATCCCCTGGTGCCTGCGCAAGTGCCCCTACTGCGACTTCAACTCGCACGAGAAGCGCGGCGAGCTCGACGAGGGGCGCTACGTCGATGCGCTCGTCGCGGACCTCGAGGCGAGCCTTCCGGACGTGTGGGGCCGCAGGCTGCATACGCTCTTCATCGGCGGGGGCACGCCGAGCCTTTTCGCGCCCGCTTCCATCGAGCGCCTCGTGACCGCGGTGCGCACGCGGATGAAGGTCGATCCGGACACCGAGATCACGATGGAGGCCAATCCGGGGACCTTCGAGGCCGAGCGCTTCCGCGGCTATCGCGAAGCGGGCGTGAACCGCCTTTCGGTGGGCGTGCAGAGCTTCGACGACGCGAAGCTCGCCGCGATCGGCCGGGTGCACGGGGCCGACGAGGCGCGCCGCGCCCTGGGCGCCGCCCTGGAGATCTTTCCCACGGTGAACGCGGACCTCATGTACGCGCTGCCCGGGCAGCGCATCGAGGAGGCCGTGAAGGACGTCGAGACCGCCATCGGCGCGGGCGTGCCCCATGTCTCCGCCTATCACCTCACGCTCGAGCCCGACACGCACTTCGCGCGCTTCCCGCCGGAGCTTCCGGGCGAGGACGAGTCGGCCGACATGCAGGAGGCCATCGAGGCCACGCTCGCCGGGGCGGGCTTCGGCCACTACGAGACCTCGGCGTTCGCGCGCGAGGGCCATCGCGCCCGGCACAACCTCAACTACTGGACCTTCGGCGACTACCTGGGAATCGGCGCGGGCGCCCACGGCAAGATCTCGTTCCGCGACCGCATCGTGCGCACGGAACGCGAGCGCAAGCCCCAGACCTACCTCGGCCGCGCGCTCGAGGCCCGCGCCGAAGCGTCCCGGCGCGAGATCGCCGAGCCCGACCTCGCGTTCGAGTTCATGCTGAACGCGCTTCGCCTCGTGGAGGGCTTCCCCTCGACGCTCTTCCCCGGGCGCACGGGGCTTCCCATCACCGCCATCGAAGGGCCCCTCGCGAAGGCCGAATCGCTGGGATTGATCCTGCGCGACCACGCTCGCATCGCGCCCACGCGCAAGGGCGGGCGTTTCCTGAACGACCTGCTGGAGCTCTTCCTGCCGGCTTCGACGCCGCGGCGCGCCGCGATCCCGATCAGTATTTCCCCGCCGGGTACTTCCCGTCCTTCATGAACGGCGGCTCGCGGCCGCAGAGCGCCTCGAGCATCACCAGCTCGGCGTCCGTGTGGTTGCGGAACGGGCCGGGCTGCGCGGTCATGGCGGATCCGTCCATGCGGATCACCAGCGGCTGCTCGTGGTGCGTGGTGTGCACGAGCTTGTCGGCCATGTGCGGGCCCGCGACCACCGCATCGCCGTAGCAGAGGCAGAAGTACACCTCGTCGGGCAGCACCTCGAGATACGCGCCCGTGCCGCGGATCCCGATCGAGGCGTTCGCGGCCCGGATCTGCACGGGCTTCTTCGAGAACACGGAGAGCACGCTGCCCGTGGCCACGAGCATCTCGTGCAGCAGGCCCTCGCCGCCCCTGAAATCGATCGTGGTCTGCGAGCGGACCAGGAATGCGTCCTTGCCGAGGACGATCACCGCCTGGCTCTTCGGGCCCGTGGCCACGCGGTCGCCCACTTGCACGGGCGTGCCCACGCGCGCCTCGAGCCCGTTCACCTGGACGGAACCTTCGAGCTTGTTCACGCCGGGCGGGATGTCGCCCTTGGCGAGGGCGCGCGAGACGAGGCTCCCGGCGCCCACGGCCGCGATCCATCGCAGGAGCTCGCGCTTCCTCACTTCACGCGCCTTTCGAAGACCAGGTCCCACACGCCGTGCCCGAGGGCGAGGCCGCGGCGCTCGAACTTGGTCTCGGGACGCCACGCGGGCCGCGGCGCGAAGCCCGCGGCCGTGTTGGCGAGCTCGCGTGACGCATCGAGGACCTCGAGGACATGCTGCGCATACTCCTGCCAATCGGTGGCCACATGCAAGATGCCGCGTGGCGCGAGCCTCGAGGCCGCGAGCTCCACGAACGGCGGCTGGAGCAGCCGGCGCTTGTGGTGGCGCTTCTTCGGCCAAGGATCGGGGAAGAACACGTGGATCGCCGCGAGCGACGATGGGGCGATCATGTGGCGCAGCACCTCCACCGCGTCGTGCTGCACGATGCGCACGTTCGTGAGGCCGCCTTCCTCGATTCGCCGCAGGAGGCTGCCCACGCCCGGCCCATGCACCTCGATCGCCAGGTAGTCGTTGCCCGGATTGGCCGCCGCGATGCGCGCCGTCGTCTCGCCCATGCCGAAGCCCACCTCGGCCACGACGGGCGCCACGCGGCCGAAGGCCGACGCGAAATCCAGCGGGGCTTCGGCATAGGGAATCCCGAACCGGGGCATGAGGTCGGACACGGCCCGCTGCTGGGCGGCGGAGAAGCGCCCCTGTCGCAGGACGTAGCTTCGGATCGGTCGATAAGTCATGGATTCCACGGATGAAAAAACGGGCGCCCGGGGGTTCGGCTTTTTCGCAACACCCCCGAATTGACACTCGCCGGGGCCGGGCCTAAATTCAAAGCAAAGGACCTGCAAATACAATGGCGCAACCGCTCCGGCTCGCCGCTCTTGCCATTGCCGCTTCGCTCCCCGCGTGGGCCTCGGCCGACGATTACGTCGGCGGCCTCAGGCTGCCGCGCGCGTCGCAGCAATTCGGCAGTTCCTTCTCGCTCGCCTCCGAGCCCGTCAGCACGTTCTCGCCCTGGCAGGCCGATTCCACCTGGCGCACCGACAACGGGATGAAGCTGCGGCTGGGCTACAAGTACTCGCGCTACTTCTCCGTCGAGAGCGAATTCATCGACTACGGGCGCGGGCCGGCGGACGTGTTCGCGAGCCCGGGCAACCTCGTCTCCGCGTTCCGCAACTCGGGATACGGCGTGAGCACCGTCGCCACGTATCCCGTGTGGAACAGCTTCTCCTTCTACGGGCGCCTGGGAGCGTACAACGGCGTCGTGCGCAACGAGTTCGGCTCCTATTCGACGTCCCTCCTGGGCAATCCCGGCGGCACGCGCTGGCGCTACGGCCTGGGCGTTCGCTACGACTTCTCGCAGCGCCTGGGCGTGCACGCCGACATCGAACGCTACACGCCCCTCGGAGCCCCGCTCGGCGAATCCGAGACCGACCAGTTCTCCATCGGCGTGAACTGGCGCTTCTAGGCGCTCTTCTGGATCAGTCCCGCCTCGGGCGAGCTCGGGCTCGCCTCGTAGGGCTTCTTCGCCATGCGCCCGGCGAGGAACGCCTCGCGGCCGGCCTGCACCGCGAGCTTCATCGCGTGCGCCATTCGCACCGGGTCCCTGGCCTTGGCGATGGCGGTGTTCATGAGCACGCCGTCGCATCCGAGCTCCATGGCGATGGCCGCGTCGGAAGCCGTGCCGATGCCCGCGTCCACGAGCACGGGCACCTTCACCCGGTCGATGATGATCTGCAGGTTCCACGGATTGATGATGCCCATGCCGGAACCGATGAGCGAGGCGAGCGGCATCACCGCGACGCACCCCAGCTCTTCCAACTGCCTGGCGAGGATGGGATCGTCGCTGCAGTAGGCCATCACCTCGAAGCCCTCGGCCACCAGCGTCTTCGCCGCGGCGAGCGTCTCGGGCATGTTGGGGTAGAGGCTCTGCGCGTCGCCCAGCACCTCCAGCTTCACGAGCGAGCGGCCGTCCAGCAGCTCGCGGGCGAGGCGCAGCGTCCGCACCGCGTCCTGCGCGGTGTAGCAGCCCGCGGTGTTCGGAAGGATCGTGTACTTCGACGGCGGCAGCACGTCCAGCAGGCTCGGCTCCCCCGCGTTCTGCCCGATGTTCGTGCGGCGGATCGCCACCGTGACGATCTGCGCGCCCGAAGCCTCGATGGCGCGGCGCGTCTCCTCGAAATCGCGGTACTTGCCCGTGCCCACGAGCAGCCGGGACTCGTAGCTCCTTCCCGCGACGGTGAGCTTGTCCTCGCGCATCCCTAGCCTCCTCCCACGGCCATCACCACCTCGATCCGGTCGCCGTCGGCAAGGCGCGCGGCCGCGAACGCGCTGCGCGGTACGATCTCGCCGTTGCGCTCGACCGCGAGCCGCCTGCCGGCGAGCGCGAGCTCGTCGAGCAGCTGCTCGAAGGTGAGGGGCGCGGGGAATTCGCGAGGCGCCCCGTTCAGTGTGACCCGGACAGCCATGCGGAAATTCTACATCTGCCGGAATCGCGGGGCGTACGCCCGGCTCACGGCAAGCTCGGTCTTGCCGTCCTTCAGCTTCACGAACACGCGCCCGCCGAGGTCGCGTCGCGTGGCGGCGACCTCGTGCATGTTGACGACGGTGCCGCGGTGGACCTGCCAGAAGACCTCGCCGTCGAGCTGGGCGAGGAGGTCGGAGAGCGCCATGCGGATCAGCGACTCGCCTTCGCGCGTGATGACGCACGTGTACTTGTCGGAGGCCTGGAAATAGAGGACGTCGTCCACCGCGATCTGCTGCACGAGCTCGCCCTTGAGCGCGCGGATCCAGCGAAGCTTCGTTCCAGCCGCGGGGATGGCGCGCGCGAGCCTCGCGAGCATCTCGTCGAGCGCCGGCGGCTTCTCGGCCGAGGCGATCTTGCGCTGCAGGCGCTCCACGGACCGGGCGAGGCGCTCGTCGGTCACGGGCTTGAGGATGTAGTCGACGACTTCGCGGTCGAAGGCCTCGACCGCGTACTGGTCGAACGCGGTCACGAACACCACGTGCGTCTTCGTGTCGATGCGCTTCGCGAGCTCGATGCCCGTGAGGCCCGGCATGCGGATGTCGAGGAACGCCACGTCGGGTTCCTCGTCCTCGATCGCGCGCAGCGCGTCCAGGCCGTTGAACGCGAGGGGAAGGATCTCGAGCCCCGGCCAGGCCTGCGCGAGGCGCGAGCGCAGGTGCTCGGCGAGGTTCGCCTCGTCGTCGGCGATGAGGGCGCGCGGGCTCATGCGGGGATCGTGAGCGTGACGACGGCCCCGCCGCGCGAGGCCTCGGCCACGACCAGCGAAGCGCGGTCCCCATAGACCAGGCGAAGCCGGTCGCGCACGTTGGTGAGCCCCATGCCGCCGCGCGTCGTGGGCGCGAAGCCCACGCCGGTGTCGGCGATGCGCACGGCGACGCCCGAGCCCTCGCGATGGGCGCGCACGCTCACCGTTCCGCCATCGACCTTGGGCTCGAGGCCGTGCTTGATGCAGTTCTCGACGACGGGCTGCAGCAGCATCGGCGGCAGGCTCACGGAGTGCAGCTCCGGCGGCACGTCGACCTCGTAGCGCAGGCGCTCCCCCATCCGGATGTGCAGCACGTCGAGGTATGCCGAGATGAGCTCCGCCTCGTCGGCGAGCGTGGTGGACTCGCTGCGAGTGGCGTTGAGCGACGCGCGCAGGAAGCGGATGAAGCTCTCCAGCATTCGCTTGGCCTTGGCCGGATCCGGGTCCACGAGGCTCGCGACGTTGGCCAGCGTGTTGAAGAGGAAGTGCGGCTCGATCTGCGCCTGCAGCGCGCGCAGGTTGGCGAGGACCGCTTCGCGCTCCGTGCGCTCGGCGCGGACGCGCTCGGCCTGCAGCGCCGCCTCCGAGCGCGCGTGCCGCTCGCGCCAGTAGAAGATCACCGACAGGGTGAAGGAGATCACGAGGCTCGTGAAGCCGAACGCCGCGAGCCAGTGCGGGTTCCTCAGCCAGTGCAGCAGCAGCCGCGAGTCGAGCGCGACGGCCATCCAGGTGTAGCCCAGGAGGACGCCCACGGTGCTCACGCCCGCGTAGTACGCGGTCTTCACGAAATGGCCGCCGCGGCGCGCCCACGCTTCGATCCCCGAACGGTCTCCCAATACGAAGAGGCCGTGGATCGTGTAGCCGATCGCGTTCGCGAAGAGGAACGTCCAGACCACGTCCTCGCGGCCGGGCAGCTTCGGGTCGAAGACCGCTCCCACGAGGAAGATCGCGAAGCCGAGACCCGAGGCCCAGACGAACGTGTACGCGAAGTTGCGGGCCGGGCTGGGGGGGATGCGCTTGAAGATCGAGAAGATCTCCAGCGGATGGAACTGGGGTTCCGTCTCGCAGGCGGTCGCGGGAGGCGAGGCTTCCTTCATGCCGGAATCGTACCGCCGGAAGCCGCTGCCGGCCCGGCCTTGCGACGGGCCGCCGCCGGGGGGCGCCAACGGCCCATGGAAGGCGCGGATTGACGGTAGAATCGCCCGGGAACGCGGGTGTAGCTCAATGGCAGAGCAGAAGCTTCCCAAGCTTACGACGAGGGTTCGATTCCCTTCACCCGCTCCAGCTCCCTGCGAACCGCGTTGAGCACCGAGGCCCAGTCCGCGGGCTTGGGCTGGCGCCAGAGTCGCGCCGTCGGGTACCACGGCGAATCGTCGCGGCCCAGCATCCATCGCCAGTCGGGGTAGTGGGGCAGCAGCACCCACACGGGCTTGCCGAGCGCGCCCGCCAGGTGCGCGCAGCTCGTGTCGACGCTCACCACGAGGTCCAGGTGCGTCACGAGCGCGGCCGTGTCGGCGAAATCGCGGAACTCCTCGCCGAAGCGCGCGAGCCCCGTCCACATCGCGTACTCCTGGCGGTCCCGGTCCCGGACCTCCGGCACCAGGCTCACGAATTGCACGCCGTCCTGCGCGATGCCGCGGAAGAGCCGCAGCGGGATCGAGCGGTTGTGGTCGTTCGAGTGCCCGGGATTGCCGGACCAGACGACTCCCACCTTGAGGCCCGGGCCGAGCGCATCCAGGCGCTCGCGCCACGCCGCGGCGCGAACCGGGTCGGCCTGCACGTAGGGGACCTTCGAGGGCACCGTCTGCAGCGTGGTCCCGAGGGCGAGCGGCAGGCTCATGAGCGGAATCTGGAAGTCCGTGGGCGGCGGTGGCCGCGTGGCCGGGTCCCACCGGCAGTTGTGCGGCAGGTTCGCCATGAGCGGGGCCACGCCCGGATCGATCCTGAGCAGCACGAGCCCGGCCTGCGAAGCGAGCTGCGGGAGGTAGCGCAGCATCTGGATCGCGTCGCCCAGGCCCTGCTCCCCGATCACGAGGATCGACCGGCCGAGCAGGCTCTCGCGTCCCGTCCAGCGCGGCCGGCCGAAGTCCTCGGGGGCCTTCTTCCAGCCGGAGGCGTCGCACGTGAAGCGGCTCTCGTAGGCGCGGAAGCCCTCGGCGAGCTCGCCGCGCAGCAGGTGGCCGTTCGCCACGTTCCATCCGATGTTCGTGTCCTCGGGATGGCGCGCGGCGAAGGGCGCGATCACCGCCATCGCGTCGTCGACGCGGTGGATCTCCAGGAGCACCGCGGAGAGGTTGTACGCGTCGTCGCGCGTCGCCGCGCCGAGGGCGAGCGCCCGCTCCGCGTAGCGGACGCCATCCTGCATCCGCCCCAGCCGATGCGAGGCGAGCGCGACGTTCGACAGGCGCGTCACGTTCTCTCCCTCGAGCGACAGCGCCCGCTCGAACATTCCCAGGGCCTCGCCGTCGCGGCCCAGGCGCAGCAGCAGCGTCCCGCGGCCCTCGAGGGCGGCGACGTTGCCCGGATCCTGGCTGAGGACCCTCGCGAGCACGTCGATGGCCTCGGAGGTGCGATGAAGCCGGTCGAGCGCCTGCGCGATCACCAGGTCGGTCTGCGGATTGGGCCGCGCCTCGAGGGCGCGATGGGCCCATTCGATGGACTCCTCGAAGCGCTTCATGCCGAGCAGCATCTGCGCGGCCGCTTCCATCGGCTCGGCGAACGCGGCGCGCGCCGCGACGGCGGCGCGATAGTCGGCCAGGGCGCTTTCGAGGGCGCCCTGCTCCTGCTGCGCCCGTCCGCGAAGGTAGTACGCGTCGGCGACGAAATCGGCGCCGGGCGCGGCGAGGGCGATCGCGCGCTCGAGGCTCGCCTGCGCCTCGCGCCATCGCGACATCTCGACGTTCACGAAGCCCATGTTGAGCCAGGGCACGGCGTCCTTCGGGTCGGCCTCGGCGGCGCGCCGGTAGAAGTCGAGGGCCTCGCCCAGGTTTCCCTGCGCCAGGGCCGCGTTGCCCCGCGCGCGCAGCTCCGCCGCAGTCATCAGCCCAGCCGCACCGTGAGCCAGCGCGTGAGCTCGTTCGTGTAGTCGTGCGGGCACCCGGCTTCCTTGAGCGTCCACAGGAACTCGTTGGCGAGCTTCGACTTCTTGTAGAAGTTGAGGCTCTCGCGCGCCTTGAAGTCCGCGACCTTGCGCGCGGCGTTCGCGAGCACCTTCTCGGCCTTGGCGGTGAATTTCGCGTCGCGCTTCTGCAGCGAGTGCGACAGGTCCTTCATGATGAAGGTGGCCAGTTCGCGTCCGAAGGCCACCGACTGGGTGGCGTCGAGCCATTTGAAGACCATGGCCCGCATTATCCCATGAGCGATCCGGCTACCATCGCGTCCATGCCCCGCCGCCGCAAGCCCCAGGACCCGCGCCCGTTCGGCGACCGCGTCGCCGCATGGCAGCGCCGGCACGGCCGCCGTGGGCTGCCTTGGCAGGGCACGCGTGACGCGTACCGCATCTGGCTCTCCGAGATCATGCTGCAGCAGACGCAGGTCGCCACGGTGATCCCCTATTTCGAGCGATTCGTCGAGCGCTTCCCGGACGTGCGCGCCCTCGCTGCGGCGAGCGTGGACGAGGTGCTCGCGCTCTGGAGCGGCCTCGGCTACTACGCGCGCGCGCGAAACCTTCATCGCGCGGCGAGGCAGGTCGTCGAAAGCCACGGCGGGGTCTTCCCCACCTCGTCGGCGCGCCTGGCCGGGCTCCCGGGCATCGGGCGATCGACGGCGGCGGCCATCGCGGCTTTCTCGAGCGGGGAGGCCGGCGCGATCCTCGACGGGAACGTGCGCCGCGTGATCGCGCGCCACGCGGGCGTCGAAGGCGATCCGGCCGCGGCGGCGACGCTCGCGCGGCTCTGGGCGGAGGCGGAGGCGCGCGTTCCCCGGCGCGCGATCGAGGCCTACACCCAGGGCCTGATGGACTTGGGCGCGACCGTGTGCCTGCCTCGCGCCCCGCGATGCGATGCATGCCCGGTGAGCGCCGATTGCTTCGCGCTGCGCCACGACCGCGTCGGCGAATTTCCCGGCAGGCGCGCGCGCGCCGCGGCCAAGCGCCGGCGCATCGCGATGCTCGTCGTGATCTCCCGCGGTGAAGTGCTGCTCGAGAAACACCCCCCCGCGGGCATCTGGGGCGGGCTCTGGTCGCTGCCCGAGGCGCCGGCGACCGAACCGCCGCAGGACGTCCTCGCTCGCGACTGGGGCATCGAGGCGGCGGCCGTCGAGCGCCTCGAGCCCTTCGAGCACGCGTTCACGCACTTCACGCTGCAGGTGCAGCCGTGGCGCGTCACCCTTCGCCGGCCATCGCGCCTTGCCGAAGGCCGCGGCGCCGTGTGGATGCCGCTTGCGGAAATCCCCGGCGCCGCCCTTCCCGCGCCGGTGAAGAAGCTGCTCGGGAAGGAGTCCTAGGGAAGCAGTCCCTGCTGCTTCATGAACTTGTGCAGGATCGCAAGGCGCATCGAGGCGTCGGTGAGCTCGAGCAGCTTCTGCTTGGCCTCCACGCGAAGCGGCAGGATCTCCGCGAGGCGGAAGCTCACCCAGGCGGCGTCCTCGAAGTCGAAGGGCGCGGCGAACCGGTCCTCGCCGATGCCCGCGACCACCTTGCGGAGGAACATCGAGCACTCGGCGAGGCCCGGCGCCTGCGTGAGGCGCGGCTCCGCGGGCACCTCCTCCACCTCGCCCACGATGAGCCCGGACTTCGCCACCTCGCGCGAGACGATGCGGATGCGCCCGAGCCCCTCGGCCTTCACCTTGAGGATGCCCAGCTCCTCCATGTCGCAATGGGCGATGCGCGCTGCGCAGCCCACGGCCTCGGGCACCGCCGGCTCGCCCAC